>Ga0315334_10002279_pt1 | contig 11978 bp, 11 predicted proteins | sample M150034915metaG_FD_205555 | JGI IMG/M metagenome (GOLD analysis project Ga0315334, IMG submission 205555) | Ammonia-oxidizing marine archaeal communities from Monterey Bay, California, United States - M1 500m 34915 | ecosystem: Environmental > Aquatic > Marine > Intertidal zone | place: USA... | reverse complement strand
TGGGATGGCAAACCCTCGCGATTAAAACCAGCATCCGATGTGGCGATAGCAGTTGAATTGGCTGAACTCGCGGGCGGTGTCTCGATTCTGGCCGAGCGAGCGCGCGCGTTAGCAGAAGCCGGGGAGTTGCGCGTTGCGTGCCATTTGATTGACATGGCAGCGGACGCGGCACCCGAGTCCGCGGCGGTCCACGAAATTCGTGCCTGGGTATATCTCACCCGTCGTGCTGCTGAGTCCTCACTGATGTCGAAGGGAATTTTCGAATCAGCCGCCAATGAGTCGCGAGAAGCAGCTGGCCAAGAGTTCGAACGTCGTCGGCCGAAGCTTTCCCTAGAGGAGTGACTGGTCTAGTCGTCGTCGCTGCTGACGTGTTCTCGCGAAGCGCCGTTGACGTAACGGTTGGAGTGGTGGGGGAGTGGAAGCTACTTCGCCCAGGTCGATGGGTGGCGAGCTATGAAGTCGACGGCGAGGACGTAGCCAGAAAGCTGGTGGCCGAGTTGAGAAACGCGGGTCACCCAGCTGTCGCTGGTCCGCCAGACGAAGCGAGAGCTATTGCATGGAACAAGCTGAATCGGCCAACTCCAATTGGCGGACGGGCCGAAGTGTGTTTTCCATGGATGGAATCAAACGCTGAGATAGTGATCGAAATTGACCCTGGAGTGGGATTTGGAACTGGAGGCCATCCGTCTACCCGACTTCTTCTCGAAGAGCTTGCATCCGCCATTAAGGGCAACGAATCGGTTCTCGATGTTGGGTGCGGATCGGGAGTCCTGGCGATCGCCTCGGTCTGCTTTGGAGCTGAGTGTGCCATGGGAATCGACATCAATGCAGCGGGACTCGTCGCCGCGAAAACCAATGCGTGTCGGAACCAAATCGCGGATCAAACCGAATTCTCATCGATGTCTCTCACTGAAATTTCTGGAACCTATGACGTGGTAGTTGCCAACATTCACGATGACGTTCTTCGCGAGATGGCAGAGGATCTAGTCGCTCGCCTTGCTCCAAATGGTTGGCTTGGTCTTAGCGGAGTGTCACCGGCCCAACTATCTCGACTGCGAGGGGCGTTTTCGCAGATCACTTTTGGGGAACCGCGAAAGATGGGCGATTGGAATGCGCTGATAGGCAGGCGACAAATCGAATAGCCTGAAAATGTTCGACTTTGCGAATCCTTGACTGTTGGAGAGTGCCATGCACGTAGGTATGAGCGTCATATTTCAGAACCCGGGTGAGCAGATACCAGATCAGCAGGTGTACCAACAGGATTTGGCGCTTGCCATGCAGGCCGAACCGCTTGGCTTCGACTCAGTGTGGAGTGTCGAACATCACTTCACCAGCTACACCATGTGTCCCGACGTTCTGCAATTTTTGACCTACATGGCCGGAGCTACCAAATCGATTCAGTTGGGCTCCATGGTGTGCGTTCTTCCGTGGCACGACCCATTAAGAGTCATCGAACAAATTTCGATGCTCGACAATCTCTCTAACGGTCGACTGATCCTCGGACTTGGTAGAGGCACGGGCAAGGTCGAGTTTGACGGATTCCGAACTGAGATGGGATCAGCGAGGCTTCGCTTCAAAGAGTCGACCGAAATGGTGCTTAACGCTTTGGAAAACGGTTACGCGGAATATCATGGCGAACTCCTCGATCAGCCCCGTGTTGATATCCGCCCACGCCCGCTCAAGTCGATGCGAGGGCGAGCTTTCGCTGCTGCAGTTTCGCCGGATTCCGCTCGAATTATGGCCGAAATGGGTGTCGGCATTTTGATTGTTCCACAAAAGCCCTGGAAAACGGTTCGGCGAGAGTTGCAGGATTACCGAGACGTGTACCGAGACGCGAACGGGGAGGAACCCCCTCCCCCGATGGTCGCAGGATGGACCTTTGTGGATGAAAACGCCGATAGGGCAGAAGAGAAGGCTCGCGAATTCATCGGCGGGTATTGGGACTCGATCATTGAGCACTACCAATTCGATAAACCTCATCTAAAGGACATCCCAGGCTACGAACACCACGGGCTCATGTATGACCGTCTCACTGCCCCTGGGGGGTTGGACATGATGACGGATTTCTTCGTTGACATTCAGCTATGGGGAACCCCCGAACAGGTCTATGACAAGATCCTGAACCTCCAAGAGCAGACGTTTATGGACAGCTACATGGGGGTCTTCAGCTATGCGGGCATGGACCACGCCGAAGCTGACCGAAGCATGAACCTGTTTGCGCGTGAGGTGATGCCTGAGTTGCAGGCTTTGGCCCCCGTTCAAGAACGCTTAGGGTTGCCCGCTTAGGACCGCAGCCCTTTCTTGCCTACGATCCCAGACAGTCAACGCAAAGCCCACCGCAGCGCAGCAACCGGCCAACAGTAACGCGGGTCGAAATGAACCCGAAGAATCAGCCACGACGCCGCCCAACTGTGGGCCTATAGCGAGGCCAGCTCCGAAAACAATTGTTATAACCGCGTACGCGGCCCCGAACGCTTCTGCGTCTAAGTGATGACTTACTTTCGCCGTGACCGAAACCACGACTCCACTGAACGCAACTCCGAAGAGCATTGCCGCAACAGTCGCTCCCAGCCCATGGCCAGTCGAGATCGTTCCACAACTCGCAGCCATTACAGCGAGCGAAACCAGTTGCGTAGAGCTCCTTCCAATTCGATCATTCAGCCAACCCATTAAGTAAGCGCCTATTACCATTCCGACACCTATCAACGAGTAAATGAGCGACGCTGAATGAGACCCGTGACCAGCGTCTTCTTCGAGCAACGCAATCGTGAAAGTCGTTGCAAGGGAAGCGCCGATTCCGAAAATTCCGTAGGTGGCGGAAAGGTTGAGCCAGCCGGGAATTTGTCGAAGGATCTTGGGACTTGGGCTTTTGGCGAACGTGACTGACGAAGAACCTTTCACGGCTAAGAAAAGCAAGCTGAGGCATGCGGCGCCCATCAACATTTCAGTGCCGTAGACCGACCGCCAATCATCCATGACGACATCAAAAATGCAAGCCGCTACGAAGCCGGCGCCTACTCCGGCGCTAACCCAACCAATCGCTGCGCCTTGGCGAGTTGGCCCCAAGATATTTGTCGCGAGAGCTGGAGCGGCGACCCATACTCCAGACGCTGCGATGCCTGTGATTAGGAGAGCTAATGCAACCACAGCGGCGGTTGGCGACCAAGCCAACAGCGTTAGGCCGATAGTGACTCCACCTAAGCCACACCTCGCTGTGCGCACGAGCCCAAGGCGACCGATCCCGAAGGCAACGACGAGAGACCCGAACAGATATCCGACCAGGTTGAGCGATCCGATTCCGCCGGCTGCTGTGTTGGAGAGGCCGAAATCGTCGCGGATCTCGGTGTAGAGAACCGAATAAGTAAACCGTCCGAAACTTTGAGAGACGGCTGTTGCTGCTGCCAATACAAGTAGCGCGGGAACCCGATTTACCCCTGAGGCCACGTGATCTTGGCTGTCGGAGGGCGCTGTCCGTAAATTGTTTCGGTCGCTACCACCCGTCGCGGTGACTTGGGGTCAGCGAAGCTTGCGACATCGGCGTAAATAACTTCCCGGTCGTTGTCATCACCGAAAAAGCGTTCTTTCATGGATTCCAAAGAGTCGAAAGCTACCAACGCGAACCCGTCAATCTTTGGTCCGGTCAAAGTGCGCGCCACGCTGAGTTGTGTGTAATCCCACATTCCCGGGTGATGACGTAAAGCAAGCGGTGCATGGATGTCGCGCCAATGGGCGTCCGCCTCCTCGTGGGTCAGGCCCGGATGATGCAACAGGGGGAAGACAGCCGTCACCCCCGGTGAGGTAGTTCCCGATTGAGTCGCAGCTGGTCGCTCGCGAATGACTCGGCTGAACACGAGATAGGTTCCAAGTTCCCCTGCCGCGGCAAGTTGTTCTGGGCTATCGGTTACCGCTCGAACCATTGTTCTGAAAGGCAAAGGCCGTGTTTCTTGATGATCGCCGAGGTAGCAGATGCCTCCGAGATTGCTAGCGACTTCTGCCGCTGCTTCAAGGTCGTTTCCTACGGCAACTAGTTCGTGCATGTGCAAAGTCTCCCATGTGTTCCAACAGTGTGCTCGTGACCGGTCGTTTTGCTATTTGAGTGGCGACACTGAGGAAAGCCTGATTATCGGCCCTCGAATTTTGGTTCGCGCTTATCCAGGAAAGCTGCGACCGCCTCTTTGGTATCTGACGTGTAGAAATTCACGGTCTGGGCCATGCCTTCAGCTTCGAGCGCGGACTTAAAGTCGTTGCTTGCGTTAAGCGTCAGCATTCGCTTAGTCATCGCGAGCGCCAGTGGTGGGCCAGCTGCGAGACGGTTGGCCCAATCTTGAGTTTCGGCATCGAGTTGTGCGTGAGGAACGACCTTGTTCACGATTCCGAATTCCGCCGCTTGCTCGGCAGAAATCACGTCAGCGAAGAAGGCGAGTTCTTTAGCTTTGTGCAAGCCAATCAACCTGGGTAGTACCCAAGTGCCACCGAAATCGACGCTCAAACCGCGTCGAGCAAAGATTTCACTGAATCGAGCCTGGTCGCTCGCCAAGATCAAATCGCATGCCAAAGCCATGTTCATGCCGGCGCCGGCGGCGACGCCGTTTACCTTTGCGATCACCGGGACCATGATCGAATAGAGGGCTTCCACCGTTTGATGGATGAGGTTCATTGAAACCAGCTGATGGCGCTCTCGTGTTTGTCCCGCGAGGTCCGCTCCGCTGCAAAAAGCGTCCCCTGCGCCAGTCATTATTACTGCTCGCACCTCTGGGTCTACACCTAGAGCGTTCCAGGTGTCGCGCAGTTCGTCCCACATTGCTGCGTTCGCTGCGTTCTTTTTCTCTGGCCGGTTCATAGTTACCGTTACTACACCGTTGTCGGTTGCCTCGATAATCAACGTTTCAAGCTCTTTAGATTCCATTGGGTCACCCTACGCCCTTCGCTAACGACCCCGCATTCGTACGAACAGCACCTCCAGTTGAACGATGTCAGGTCGTGCGCAAAATGGTGCTCCTGTGGTCAACTTCACATTGGTACGTCGACCGTGTGTGGTTAGTCGTTCAAAAATGGCACTAATGCTTGGAGGAATCCGACGGTGTTTTGGCCGTGGACGTTGTGTCCGCTGTTAGGGACCGTCTCTAACCGGCCGTTAGGTAAAGCTTCTGCGAATCTTTGCGCGGCATCGGCTGTGAGTACGTTGGAATCTGCTCCTCGGATGAGCAAAGTCGGTTGAAGAATCTTCGCGGTGTCTTGAAGGGAAAAGAGGTCGCTGCGTTCACGGTGGGTTCGGGTAGTTGCCAATCGGGGTCCGTGGTCGCGTTTGCTCACATATTTTCCGTCGGCGCGCTCGAGCAGGTTGTATTTCACGGTTCGTTCAATGTGTTCTCGCGAACGATACGGATCGTATTTCTGAACGGATTGAACGAAATGTTCGACATTGTCGAACTCCCGATTTTCGGTCACAAAATTGCGAATGGTTTTGGTCCCTTGGTCCGATAATTCGGGTCCGATGTCAACGAGAACGACGCGGTCAGCGCTATTGGGTTCGTCGACGGCGAGCCGCATCGTGTTCATGCCGCCCATCGAGTGCCCGACGACGGTGACGGATCTAATATTCAGTGCTTCCAATACAGCGCACGCATCGGCTGCCATGGCGTTCGATGAGTAGTCGGCGTCGCGAGCCCATTCGCTGTCGCCATGTCCTCGCTGGTCCAGGGCGATGACATGGAAGCGGTCTGCAAGGTGCAAGCTCACCAGATCCCATGAATGCGCGGACTGATTTCCTCCATGCAGTAATAGCAAAGTTGGCAAGGAGGGATCGCCCCACTCCAAGAGATGGAATCGTTGATGTCGCGCAATCACGTTGGTTGAGACATAACGGATTTTCTCGGAGTGGCTGATTCCGAGATCGAATGCGCTTTGGCACAGGCTTGCGAATTCGGCACTTGGCGTCATATCGAGAGGTGTGCTGGATGAGGAAAACTCGTTGAGGTAAGGCATGTGATTTCAGATCCGACCTAACTGAAGGTCAAGGTAGCCGCGTGCGATGTTGCCGTGAAGGACCTCCGTGGAGCCTTCGGCAAGACGCGCGGCTCGTGAGCGGCGAAAGAGAGACGCCAAAGGATGAAAATCAGCTAGGGCTTCTCCGCCCACTATCTGAATCGCTACGTCTGTCAGAGAGCCGAGGGCTTCCGTTGCTAAAAGTTTTGCTGTCATGACTTCATTTACAGCGTTGTCGCCCGCATCAACGAGTCGCGCTGTTCGGTATACGGCGCTTCTGGCTGAGTACGCCTGAGCGCGCATATGCCCAAATTGAACGCGGACTGTTTGGTTGGTACCGGGAGCGGCAGTGGATAATTCGGTCTGGCGAACGTGATCGGCTACGTGGTCACAGACGAAATGGCAGAGGCCGACGCTGTCAGCTGCGATTGCCATACGAACAGCGTTTACCTGGTCAAGTGCTCTCTTCATGCCTGCTCCAGCATCACCAATGATGTGTTCGCGGGGCACGCGCACGTCGGTGAAAGAGAAACTCGCGTGGTGGGTTCCATCAATAGATCCGAAGCGTCGAGTTATCTCTACTCCGGGGCTGTTTGTTTCGATCAAAACTATGGCAGGTCCGACATCTTCTACTTCAACCAGGGTGTTGACGAAATCCGCTTGTGATCCCCCAGTCACGTATGACTTCCGGCCGTTTATGACCAGTTCGTCACCCTCATATGTTGCCCAGGTGTGCCTCCCAGCATCGGAAGGCTCCGTAAACCCGAACCCTCCTTTGGCTTCACCGGCCAGGTACGGCTTTAGAAATTTGTTTCTTACATGCTCTGATGCTTGCGCTAGTAGGCCCGGCGCAGGTCCAAAAAGTCCAGGAAGATGACCGACCCCGCAGGTTCCAAGAGCGTCGCGAGCGATGGTCATCTCTAGAGATGTTGCGTCAGTACCTCCAAACTCGGCTGGCTGGGTAAGGAAAAAAATCCCAGCTCGTTTTGAGAGAGCGCGGGTTTCGCTTTCGATCTGGTGGGCTTCGAGGGCGTCAGCATTGAGTGACGCCACGCGGCGTCCCAGCGAGTGAGCTCGTTGCTGGATGTCGCGCTGAGCGTCGTTAAGGAAGTCTGGCACCCCAGAACGGTAGCCCGAGAAGACAGTGACTGAACTGTTCGGTCTAGTCTCCGAGGATGGACAAACTAGAAGGTAAGACCGCCGTAGTGACCGGGGCGGCATCAGGAATGGGTTTAGCGATGGCTCGCCGTTTCGGTAATGCCGGAATGAAGGTGGTGCTTTCTGATATCGACGAACCCAAGCTGGATCTCGCTGTGGACAGTATTCGTGGGTTGGGCGCGAAAGCTATCGGAGTAGTGACCGACGTTTCAGATGAAGCCGAGAATCACGCTTTGTTCGATTCGGCTATCGATGCTTTTGGAATTGTGAACGTTGTTTGCCTAAACGCCGGTGTTCAGGGCTCGATTGGTCGGTCTTGGTCTCTCTCAAAAGACGATTACGACTGGACCCTAGGGATTCTTCTCAATGGAGTGATCCACGGAGTCCGAACGTTTGTCCCCCATCTGATCGAGCATGGTGACGGTCACGTAGTGATGACTGCGTCGATAGCAGGTCATATCTCCTCCCCGTTTGGGGCTCCGTACAACATCGCCAAGCACGGTGTCGCAACGCTCGCAGAGACTCTTTTCCATGAGTTGAAAACCGAGGGGTCAAATGTTGGTGTCACTTGCCTGTGTCCCGGTTTTGTAAATACAAATATTGTGAACGCGACCGCTGCGCGTGTCGCGGGGTCGGTTGGGTCGGCGATAGACGACAGAGGGGATCAGATGCTTGAACTCACCCAACGTGCGCTTCAAGGCGGTCTTGATCCCGAGATCGTCGGTGGTCAAGTGCATGATGCGATTCTTGATGAACAGTTTTGGCTGTTTACCGATCAAGATTGGGATGATTCAATATCGGCTCGAGCTCAACAAATAGTCAACAGAAATCAGCCCAAATTTCGGGGTGCGAGTCAAGGCTGGAAATAACCATTGAGGGGCCCTAAACGCATTCGCTTAGGCCTCAAAGCCCTTCACTTAACGGTGCTTTCTGGAAGGTATCGCTAGGTTGGGATCATGAAAGAACGCGAGATGTCCGATGTTCCGTCTTATGGGGTGGTCATCATCGGAGCTGGCGTTTCTGGCTTGTATCAGCTCTACAAGTCGCGCTCGATCGGCGTGAGCGCGTTGGTTCTCGAGTCGGGAACCGATGTGGGAGGAACCTGGTACTGGAACCGGTACCCGGGGGCCCGGTTTGATTCCGAGAGCTATTCATACGGGTATTCCTTTAGCCAAGAGTTGCTTGACGAATGGGACTGGCAAGAACGTTTTTCGGCTCAGCCAGAAAACCTGAGGTACCTCCAACATGTGTCCGATCGGTTCGACCTGCGCCGGGACATCCGATTCGAAAGCGTCGTAACTCAGTGCACTTTCGATGAAATGTCCGACGAATGGGAAGTCGAGGTGGAAGACGGATTTAAGGTCCGCTGCCGGTTTCTCATCACAGCGATAGGGATCTTGTCTAAACCGTTGATCCCAGATATTGATGGCATGGATGACTTCACAGGACCTTCCTTCCATACCGCTCGTTGGCCTCACGAGGAGGTCGCGTTTACGGGAAAACGGGTCGGCATAATTGGCACCGGAGCCACGGCTGTACAGCTCATACAGGAAGTAGCTAAGACTGCGAAACATTTGACCGTGTTGCAGAGAAGCCCTAATTGGTGCGCCCCTCTCCATAACGGTCCCATCGACCCATCAGAGATGGCTGACATTCGTTCTCGCTATGACGAAATTTTCGAACGCTGCAGGAAGTCTTTTTCGGGATTCATTCACGACTCCGACGATCGAAGGGCACTCGAAGTAAGCAAAGAAGAACGAGAAGCCTTATATGAAGAACTTTATGCTTCGCCGGGTTTCGGTATCTGGATCGGCAACTTTCGTGACGTATTGGTTGACGAAGAAGCTAACGCCACCCTTTCCGACTTCATCGCACGGAAAATTCGAGAACGAGTGGACGATCCAGAACTCGCCAAGAAATTAATCCCTACGGATCACGGCTTCGGTACTCGGCGAGTACCGATGGAAACTGATTACTACGAGGTTTACAACCAAGACAACGTGCTCCTCGTCGATCTCAATGAGACACCCATTGAAAAGATCACCGCCGACGGGATCCAATGTTCGGATCAAGAGCACCCCTTTGATCTGATCGTCTACGCAACAGGCTTCGACGCGGTTATGGGGCCTTACAAGGCAGTTAAATTCACAGGTCGCGACGGTCGCAAGCTCGCTGACAAATGGGAAGCCGGGCCGCGAACATATCTCGGGTTGGCAACAGCGGGGTTCCCGAACATGTTCACGTTGGTGGGACCCCACAATGCGTCGACATTTTGCAATATGCCCCGGTGTATTGAGCAGAACGTGGAATGGGTGTCGACGTTCTTACAGCGACTATTTAGATCAGATGTAACTCGTGTTGAGGTCGATATCGACGCGGAAGATAAGTGGACCGAACATGTCTATGAGTCTGTCGAACGGATGCTCTTTAGCAAGGTGGATTCATGGTTCATGGGTGTGAACAAGAACATCGAGGGCCGCGACACCCGAACCTTCATGCTTTACGTAGGCGGGTTTCCCAGCTACACCAAACGATGCGACGACGTAGCCAGAAACGGTTATCAGGGTTTTGTGATGAGTTGAAAGAGGTTCGGTGTGCATACTGATTGACTCGACACTGAGCTTGACTCAGCCCTTTGCCTCGGACTATTTGGTCATCAAACCAAAGGTCGAACCCCTCTGTTTCCCATCCACCCGGTAGATCCGGTTTCGCAGACTGAAGATGCAGTCGATCCAGTCACTGAGGATCAGAAATCTGTGTCGGTGGTAGTCAGATAGCTGTTCGGTTGTGAGCACTTGCCTTCTCCCCGACAGGCATAGCCCGCCATGTGTCAAGGTGATACGAATATTTCTTCTTGATCGGAGACGCAGATGCGGATAGGTATTTTCAGTGGACCTGCAGGGAAGCTCTTCAACGTGCAAGAAGCGATTGCTGATGCCCGAGCTGCCCACGAAGCCGGTTTCCCATCGTACTGGCTTCCTCAAATGCCCATGGGAGTTGATGCTTTAACGTCGCTGAGCCACATCGGCGCCGCTGTGCCCGAGATTGAGCTCGGGACTGCAGTCATCCCGACATACCCCCGTCATCCCTTGGTGATGGCGCAGCAAGCGCTTTCAGTGACCTCTATCATCGGTGATCGACTCGCGCTTGGTATAGGGCTCTCGCACAAACTGGTAATAGAAAAGCAGTACGGCTACCAGTTCGATAAGCCAGTGCGTCATTTACGCGAATACCTTGAAGTCTTGAACCCACAGCTACGAGAAGAACCTGTGCGCGTTGACGGCGAAACCTTGTCGGCTCGCAACCCAGCTATGGGACTGAACGCGCCTGTTCCCCAGGTTCTCGTAGCAGCGCTCGGACCGCAAATGCTTCGTCTAACCGGGCGCATGGCTGATGGAACTATCACATGGATGACCGGAAACCAGACGTTGGCTGAACTCACTGTGCCTGAGATTTCGGAAGCAGCTTCGCAGGCCGGACGGCCTAAGCCGCGGGTGCTTGCCGGATTGCCCGTGCTCTGTACCGATGACATCGATGCAGGTATGGAGCGAGCATCAAAGGTCTGGCAAATGTACGGCACGTTGCCGAGCTACCGAGCGATGCTAGATCGCGAAGGCCTTGCTGGGCCTGAAGATATTGCCATTGTTGGTAACGAGTCTGAGATCGCGGACCGCCTGCAAGCAACGATTGATGCCGGAGCCGATGACATCATCGTCGCCGAGTTCGCAGGTAACCCTGACGAACGTGTCCGAACACGCGAGGCATTGGCCGCCCTGCTCTGAACGAAATCTCAAATCCTGCGAGATGGTTCAACCAAGGACGTCGCTTCTCCACCGGCGCGGTTTGACTGTTACCTTTGCCTCATCATGTCCGGGAAACGCATCGGCGTACTGGTTACCTAGCTCAGCGCCTAGATATCTGATTGCTATGTCGCGAAGAACGTCATCTCGTTCTTCTCGGGTCATTAACTCGACGAGGGCTTCCCCTTCAGCAGTGACGTAACGGTAGGGGAGTTGCTCGTCTTGAACACAAATCGTCGCGACCCCGTGACGACGAAGAAGAACCGATTTTGCCGAGTCGTAGGCCATCGCTATTTCGAACCCGACGTCAGACGAGTATCGATACCAGATTGGTGCGCACAAGGGACCTTTGTCGTCTCGTTCTATAGCTAATACAGCCACTCGCACTTCACTTAAAAAACTCTCACGTTCATTCACGTTCATTTCGGCCATAAAGACTCCTCGATTTAATTAGCGTCGCCCACGCTAGGCGAGCGCGAAGCTGTGGGGCAGCAAGATTATGAGAGGTACTGGGGTGGCTACGGAAATTAGACCTGTTGAGGCGCACGATGTTCGAGAGTTGAGCCTCCTGCTCGCGCACGCGTTCGACCAAGACCCTTGGATGTCGTGGATTTTTCAGGAGCCAAAGTTTCGAGTGACGCTCGCTCAGGCATGGATGCGAGTGGAACTCGGGTGCGCGGCAGAAATGGGCACGAGCTGGGCGCTTCTAGACAAGGGTGAAATTGTAGCGGGCACCATCTGGGCGCCCCCGGGTCGCGATCTTCATGAAGGCGACACTTTTCGTCAACTCTGGTACCTGGTGTTGGGCGCGAACCCCGACCGTGGTGCTGAACTAGCTGAAGGCTTGTCCATGATCGGTGAAACGCACCCGAGGGAGCCCCACTATTACCTCAACACCGTGGGGGTCAAACCGGACCTAGTGGGACAAGGACACGGCGGCGCAATTATCCAGTACACGTTGGACCTCGCCGACCAAACCCGGGACGCTTGTTATCTAGAAAGCTCGAGTCCTCGGAACGTGCCGCTCTACCAGCG
>Ga0315334_10002278_pt1 | contig 11979 bp, 12 predicted proteins | sample M150034915metaG_FD_205555 | JGI IMG/M metagenome (GOLD analysis project Ga0315334, IMG submission 205555) | Ammonia-oxidizing marine archaeal communities from Monterey Bay, California, United States - M1 500m 34915 | ecosystem: Environmental > Aquatic > Marine > Intertidal zone | place: USA... | reverse complement strand
GTATGCCCCACGTTGAAATGGAAAGAAGATCGTTTTACCTGCCGCAACAGGCTTTGCATCCGTAGAGGTCTCAAAATTGGTTGCAACGTCAACTGTTACTGAGGTAGGGGTAAGGAACTGGTCAGAAGTTAGTTTGAACTGCTGGAGATCTGAGAACAATATGAGGCTTTCCTGAAAGGGGATAGCAGATTTAAGTATGGCAACTTGGTTATTACTAACTGCCACATCAATAACTGCTGTATCTAAAACAGACAGTACTGTGGTGTGAAAGAAGTTAAAGTATGATCCAACCTCAGACAGTATTACGTTCTCATCGGATACAAAACCTAGTCGGTTTCTGTGGAAGAATATATCATTAATTGTGTATAAAGCGGTACCTGTGTAGTTTGCAAATGAGGGAAATGGATTTGAACTGGTGTCACCTTTCTCTCGTACTCCCCAATCCACAGTTTCAAGTACAAAGTATATTGAGTCAGCTACATTATTTACTGTACCAAAGTTCTTATAAAGTTGAACTGGCATAGTGGTATTCTTTATAGTTGTTCTCGCATTCACTTTTAGTGTGGCATGAGAGTAATCAGCAGTACCGCCCGGATACACAGGTTGAGCAGCCTCTTTCCATACACCATCCATCCACTTCACAAAGTAGTCATCTTGTCCACTAGATCGGTCACCAGAAACCTTTGCAACAAATCCAGAGGGAACCTTAGATCCCGGTAAGTAACCAAACTGTGCCACCTCATCATGTCCATTAAGTGCTCTCATGTATGAGTCACCTTTACCATCTGTTACTTCTACTGTAAATGGATACTGACTATTTTTAATGTGGATGATACTTTCGTCACCTACTAAATCACCATTAGATGCATTCTTAACTGTGAAGTACTGTCCATTCCCACTACTAGCAGAGGAAAAACCTTGTAGTCCTGTTGCACCTCCTCCTGTACCTGCTGTACCAGTATATGATCCTTTACCTACTACACCCATGTCACCACTATACACAGCATCATTTGAATATGCACTAGTACTTCCATCTTGGTTATAAACAGTCTGTGCTCCATCAACATTTACTGTAGCTGGATTATCTCCAGTTGGTACAGGTAAGTCCACCTTTACCACCTTATGTCTAGTACCTCCCCAAAACAAGTTGTATGCAATATTTGATACAACAACTGCTTGTGAGTTATTTATGGACTCATTGTTACCAGAGGTTCCACCTCCAGCCTGAGACTTAACTTTGTTATCAGGAGTTCTGAATTGAAACTCAGTTGTATTTCTTGGAGCAGATTCATTATCCATAGTCCCAAGTGGGCCTTCATCTGCATCAGTATAAACATTAAACTCTTTAATGGTTATCTTGTAGTCTGCACCATAGTCTCCCACTTTAAAATAAACAAGTGATTCATAATGTCTATTTGCTGTAGTAGCAGTATCCTGTTCAATTACCTTAGTTTTATTAAGTAAGAATGTGAAGTCGGCAATAGTTGTGGCAGATAACTTATTCGGTTTGAATACCTCATTAGAACCAAAGTTACTCAAGTACGTTTGTACATTGGTAAATGAGGACATAGCATCAGATGCAGTTATGTTACTAGCTGAAGTTGCGTTCTTGATAAATACCTCTTCACCAGCCGTACCTGTTGCATAACCTGTTAAGTCAATTAACTTCATTTCAGTAGCAACAGTAGAGGATGCCCCATTTACACCACTAGTTGAACCACCTTTAACAATCATGGCATAGGCTTCATCCTCAGATCTTCTGATGGTGTGAATAAATACATCATCACTATTATCAGATGTTACACCTGTTATCTCAGAAATATGCTCAGTACAAGGTCTCTTCTCTAGTCCTCTTGCAATATGGGATAGTCCGTTTATCTGTGTTTCACCTTGTGTTGGTAACCTGAGTGTTGCTGGTTGCTGTGAAACCCCATTAATTAGACTTGGGATTGTTCCTGATATTAGTGGCATTGTTCCTTATGATAAAAGGGCTGTTCCTGCATCTCTCTCTACTACTCTGTAGACATCGTAAGCATCAAATATGGTATAGTCTCCTACATTAGACTCATATTCTAATAGTTCAGACCATGCTTGTCCTTCGTCCTCTTGGAAGAACCTGTGTAACTCACCTGACCCCACAACCCTGTCGTGAAATACACGAGCAGACCTGATTGCTATGAACCTTCGTGCGGCCTCTGGTAAGTCTTCAAAGTTAAAGTATGTTACAGTATTTACTGTTACATTATCTGCGAATACATGAGTATTATTTTGTCTATCGTATAACTTGTTTGCTCGTTCAATAATGTCCTTTTGACTACTACGTACAGTAGAAATAGAGTCTATCCGTAATATATTTCCACCTAGTTCTATCTCTCCAGTACCAGTTTTAGGTCTCATTATTACATCAAAGTCTGTATTAAAAGTCCAACCCTTAGATTGAACTGCTCTTGATGTATTATTTAGAATATCTTTTGCAATAGCAGCATCAGAACGACCAGCTAGATTAATCAGATCATTAACCTTATACTCCCCAATAGTCATCAGCATCAGATTTACTGCATCCAACTCAGACATTCTTTTTAAGTCTGCCATTTTATTTCCTTGTAAAAAAAAGGGAGTACCTTATAACAAAGTACTCCCTAAGAGTTATCAGCTATTAACTGAATTGATGTATTGACACAGCACACGCAGGTCGCAATACATTGTGACCCATTGCATACTTAGATACAACTAGCGTACCTTGTCGGTTGATTTGATACTCAGATTCAACTGAGAGATCCATCAACTTACAGGTAGCAACTGCATCCTTAGTCATTACGAGTGCACGAACTTCCATTGCAACAGTAGAAATGTGCTGTGAGGCACCTGATGCAAATGTGTTCGCTCCTGCTGGAACAGCATACTGACTTTCACGACCAGAACCAACACTCTTTGTTAGCGGTACTGGTGCTACTTTTGCTCCATCCTTGTGACCAGATGGGCGAGCAGCAACTAGTGCAGAGTTTGTGGATGCTTGTGTCCATAGGTTAGATACCCATGTAGACCCAGAACTGAAGTAACCAAGATGATTAGTTACGTAGATCGGCATACCAAGAATTTGTGGTACTTGACCACCAGCTATGGAACCACCACCTCCAACATCTCTGTTGAAGATTGCGAAGTCAACCATATCAGTTGCACTTGAGACTTTGAATAAGTCATAGTACATATCTGTTGGCATAACAACAACTGGATCACCCGGAACATTGTAGTTATCAAAGATGCGTCTTGCATCCATGATAGCTTGTACGATGTCCTTTGCGAGTCTAATGTCGCCAGCAGCATCTCCACACACAACATTCGGTGTAAAGTCCTCATCATCAAATGCTGAGTGTTCTTGAATCATACCTGCTGTTCCAGCAATAGCTGCGTTTTCACACAACGATGCTTTAATTGCAAGTCTCAAGATGTTTTCATCAGCAACTTTAGATAAGCCAAAACCTGCTTCCTGAGTGTAGACGCTTCGGATGTCGTAGTGACGCATCGCATCATCAATACTTGGTATAAACTGAGCATTGATTAAGAGATCATCAACTGAAACAATACGTTCACCCTGCTTGGAAGCCGTTGGTACTATCTCGTTACCCGGTGTGTGATAAGCCGCATCACGATACTTACCTGTCATCGGGAACTGTGCTGACTTACCTTTAGAGATCGTGCGGACACGATGTAAAGGCATCATTATGTTCTTGGATGCAAATGCCGTCAACACTTCGCCAGCATATAGTTTTAGGAATAGTTCCCTAGAACCTACTGTACTATTGGTTGCGGCATTGACCATACCAGAACGATGTATCCCACCCTCAACATTAGATGCAATACTAGAATAATTTGTAGCCATTTTGTTTTTCCTTAGATTATTAGTTATTGATTAATAACTCGGAAATCTAGGTCTCACAAAGTTCAGTACAGAGTTGTCCCACGCATGAGGCTTAGTCTTACTTTTCGATTCGTCCTTGTTTCTTTGTTAGAGCACGTTGGAATTACCCAACCTTTGTGCAACCCTTGCTCTATAAGCTGGATCGCTTGCATACTTCGGATCGCTCATTGCCGAAGTAACTTGTGCTAGTGATTCGTAACGAGGAGCTACGTCCTCTCCAACCTCACCAGACAATAGTGCCGGAGGAATCCCCTCCGAATTTTGATAGCGGGCGTAAAGACCCGCAACTGCAAACTGAGTATTAGCATCTAAATTTTCTAGCTGCTTATTGAATGATTCAATTTCCCATGGTTGCAGATTGCCATTAGCCCATTCTAACATGTTATTGTAGTTTTGTTCTCCACCAACATTAGAATGTACTGTATCTATATTTTGATCTCTAAGTGCTTCTTGACCAGAGATCCAAGTACTAGCTACGTCCTCACTAATACCTGCTTCTGATAGTGCATCAAGAGCTTCCTTAGATAGTGTACCTGTGTTATTATATTCCTCTTGAAAGATGGAGAAGTCTAATCCTTTGTCGTCAAGTAGTTGGTGTACTTGAGATGGACTAGTCTCTTGTATTGCAGGTACCTCTTCATCTTGGAACCTTTGTTCTTCTACTTGTTGTTCTCTTTCTTCCGAACCAGAGTGAAACTGTTGTTCCAAACTTTTGTATGCTTGTGCTAACTCTTCAGCAGAGTTAAACTTCTCTGGAAGCCACTCAGGTCTACTCTCGTCCCTAGTGTAAAGCTCATCTTCGTTGTCAAATGTTTCAAGTGGTTGTTCTACTTTAGCTAACATTTCATGAACGTGTGCAGGTTCTCCTGCTGGATTAACACCTTCGCCTTGATAAGTTTGTAATTCGTCTACCATTATCTTTCCTTCTTAATGTGTGTTGTTATGCTTGACCAGCAATAGCTTGACGCATTTGATCTGCCATCTCAGGATTCTGAGACATAGCTTCACTCATGCCTTTAGCCATCTGCGGAGTTGCTCCTTTAACAACATCACCCATCATTTGAGCTTGTTGTTGTTCTTGCATTTCCGCTTTTTGTGCTTGCTGTGCTTCAGCTTGCTCTTGTTGAATCTGTTCATCTGTCTTAATTAAACCACCTGTGTCAATACCAAGAGATGCACCTAGTCTATCCATGTAGTCATCAATGTTTAGTTTCTGTGCAATTACTTCTGGCCCTAAAGGAGCTAGGTATTCTAGAAATTGTGATAGTTTATTAAGATCTTGACCCCGACCTAATGCTTCCATACCTGTGACAATCTTCGGTTTCACTTTGTCTTTTGGAAACTTAGGCATCTTCTTACTCTTAACCATTTTCTGAAGTAGAAGATTAATTAATGGTAACTGAAATTCTTGAGATAGTACAGAATAGACACCGCCTAGAGTACTCTCTAGTTCTTGTGCCATGAAGCGTACTTCTTCTGCTGTTACTCTCTCAGCATCTCGTTGAACAGAAGAGTTAAGTAGAAAAGCCGCAGCTAATCTTTCTTCTATTTTTCCTGCTGCTTCTTGTGCAACTCTGAAATCTCCAGATTTTTGCACTTGAAGAGTTGATACATCCTGTGCATCACCTTGTATTATTGCACCGCTTGGTGCTTCAGCTACAGACCTTATCCTAGTGGTTCCATTTGGTCTCACTAAGAAAAGAATTTTAGAGGCAGCCGCAGATCCCTCTACTATAGCCATAGTTAGAGCCTCAAGTGACTTAAGGTCACCTAAGTACTCCTCTACTAAACCTCTTCCATAAGACTCCCCATCCACTCTACTAAATCTTAGAGGTATAAAGGGGTTCTTATCTATTGGGTACTTCCCAAAAGAATCTGGAACAGTTGTGGTACCTAATTCTTGATGTACATGCCAGTACTTACCTTTGTTACATACATAAGTAAATAGCTCATAGGGCTTGTCAGGAGACTCAGGGGAAAGCTCCTGTGGTGAAGGAAGCCCTAGAGCTACTCTTGCTTTCTCTGGTATAGTTTTTGCATCTAGTGATTCTTTAGTTATGAGGTATATTAATTTACCCATTGGATCACGCTTACACACGTATCTATCTAGGTGGAACACTCTCATTCCTGTGTCATCCTCTGGTAAATAAATTAAACAGTTACCAGTTGTGATAAGGTGCTTCAAAGCCTCAAACACAGGTACTCTATATGCATGTGTTTCTATTTCGTTCATTGCAGAGCGTTCAATCTTAGCTAAACCTTCTTCAACTGCACCCCTTTGTTCTGCACCTGTTAATTCTTGTAGATCAAAGTCATCTATAGTAAGTCTAAAGAAAGGTGAGTTAGGTGGTAACAATGTGAGCAATAGTTTACTTGCTAAGTGATTTACTCCTCGTGCACCAATACCTTGAAAGGGTGTATTAAAAACTGTTGACCAGTTTGCACCTTGATCCTTTAATAAGGAAGGGATTGTTACTTTAGCACACTCTCTAGCTCTATTCAGGTATGACTCTCTCTCATTGAAGGCTTGCTCATACATACCTTTGAGCATCCCCTTCTCAGCATATGTGTCATCCTGTGTATCTTCTACCATTTTTACTGTGCTCCGACTTTTCTTAGTGCTCGTTTACCTTTAGCACCAGCTTTAGCTTTCTTACCTTTAGACGCTACTGCCTCTTTCATCTGTATTTTACCACCTTCCCCTACTTTTTCAGTTCCTCCGGGTGTGGCTTTTGCGGCTGCGGCTGCCTCCTTAGACTCATCTTTATCTGCTAATCCTAGTTTCTGCATCCACATTTTACCCATATCTGCGGCAGCATGGAGACCAGCCCTACCTGCTGATGCCTGTCTATGCAGTTCAGTTCTTGCATCAGTAGCTAACCCATGAACATTTTGTTTTGTTTTAGTTGCGGCAGTATGTGCCACTTCTTTAGCTTTAGTTGCGGCAGCGTGTGCGGCTTCTTTTGCTTTAGTTGCTGCTGCGGCTGCGTTTTCTTTTGCTGAGTCAGCGAGATCTCCTGCGGTTTCCTTTCCTTTATCTAGTAAATCTCCAGCAGTTCCTCCAATTTTTATCTTTGGCACAGATATTTTAACTTTAGGTAAAGTTGGTGTACCACCACCAAAGCACAGGTTCTTATTTAATGGATCAAAGGGAAACCTAATTTCCTCTGGTCGTAAATCATCTAGTATCTTAATGTATTCTTTCATAGCTACCTTTAATCCTTTTTAGCATATAAAGACGCTTTACCGCCAGTTTTCTTTACCTTATCTTTACCAAGATCGGCTTTCTTACCTGATCCCTTAGATGAAGCTGTTGTTTTGTTAGAATAGTTAGCACTTGCGGAACCAGTATCAGTATCTTTCTCTTTATCTGCTGGCATTAGTCCTATCGCTTGCATACCTTTATTAAACTCTCTACCAGCAGCACCTAGAGTATTATCTACTGAACCTTCTAAGTTCTTCTCTGCTGTTTTAGCAAGTTCGTTAGTCTGTCTCTCTGTGTGCTCTTGTAGCTTTCCTAGCTTAGCACTAAAATACTTATTACCACTATCAAAAGCATCGGCTGTTGATCCTCCCATTTTATTTCCTTATAAATAATGTCCAATCATCATTACCATCTCCTTTATAAAGCTCAAGACCTCCACCAACTCTCTTAGTTAAAGTCTTATAGTAAGATGACTTGGGATGACATGGTATAACGTAAGACTGATGATTCTCTTGGTTCATTAGTGTATCAAGAGATTGAAATATTGCAACCGAGTCTCTGTTGGTTACTTTAGTTGAATGCATCCACCAGTAAACTGTTGGTGAAAACGTGGAGAAGGAACCTACTATTTCTCCTTCTTTTATTACAACATGAGTGGGATAGAGTGGTTGTCTACCATCTGCTACTCCTGCACTCATTACTAAATCTAACAACTCTTGTGAATTGATAGGATAAATTTGTAAGTCTGTTATCATAGTGTGTGTTTTTGTTAAAGATTATGCGTTACCTGATTTACTCTGTGTGTACCCTGCTAGACCTCCTCCTTTGTACTTGGAATGTGATACACTTTTACCTTTAGATCCTTTGACTCTATACTTCCTATGTTTACCTGTTTTAGCCTCATTTTTAGGAGCCACCATTTCCATCTCTGCCTGTGCTATCTCCGGTCTGTCTACTTCAGCAGGTGGAGGAACTGGTGGTGGCATTTTAGGCATCGGAGGTGCTGTTCTCCCACCCATTATCATCCTCGTATAATTGTTTAAGTCTGTCTACAACAGCTTGTTGCCCTTGTAGAAAATAAAGTTCTTCTAGTGTGGTATCTTTAGGAGGTATTTTATTAGGAAACATCCTATCAAGATACGAAAGTAAATCTTTAGTAACTAAGTTATAGTCCATAAATGTCCACTTTTATATTAAAGTTCACAAGAACCAGAAACACAAGCTAACTCTTGTGAACCAGAGGTACTGTCAAGTGTCTCATATTTAAGAAGATTCTCCCAATCAATAGTGGGTAAGCTCTTGCTTAGTGAGTCAAACTCTTTCTTAGTACACTCTGTGTATGGTGCTTGCTTATATATGTAGTCAGAATAAGGTAAGAAAGATACTCCAGATATGTCATCAAAGTTATCAAAGACATAGGAACCAACAGTAAGCCATTCATCTTCCTTAACAGAAATAGTTTGGCTAACTTTGTGTTCAGCCCAAAACTTAGAATAAATACCATGAAGTTCTAGCTGACCGATAGCGGAGAGATCTTTTCTTGTTAGAGAATACTTAGGGGATCTCATGGGGAAAGAAAAGACCATGACATTACTGGGATTAGTTATGTCAGGTTCACTTGGGACTCCACTATCAATCAGTAGTGTGCACAGGGGATCTTTTACATCAGTTCTAACTGTCCTAATGTAGTAAGGGCTGTGTCGTGTGTGGATTCCTGAAGCAGAGTCAACAAGTTGACTAACTGTTCCAGAGGGTTTAACGCAAGTTATACTGGCAGACTTGTTTATTCCAAGGTCACCAGCATGTTCTTCGTTAGTCTTTATAGCTTTTTCTCTTAGCTTAGTAAGTAAGTCAGGTAAGTTCTCACCACTTGATCCATTGGTGAGAGGACAATCCATTATACCTGTGAGTGAGACACCAAGTAGTCTCTCCTCTTCACAGTTTGTTTTCCATTTGTTAGTTAAGTATCTGAAGTTTGTGAGGGTGGACTGCCATGTACCTAGTATTGTTGCAAGTTCCACCTTCTTTGATAGGGAGGTGGGTGTGTCATCACTCCTCACTACTGCTTCAGTCAGGTTACAGAACTCTCGTGGTCTCAGGATTATCTCTGAACATGGGTTAGTTCCAAAGTCATCCCTCTCTTCTCTTCTGTCTCCTTTAAGTGGGTTCTTTATGTCAACATTCAAATTATTAACATGCTTCTTTGCATTTGCACTACTGAATATACCACGTTCACCAGACTTGGAGTTGTACAGAGCTTGCCACTCCTTAAGAAAGGTACCCACATCTGGATTTCCATGATAGTTAGCAGAGTTGTTTGCTAGTGCACGTTGGGATTGTCTACCCCACCACTCTCCTGATTTACAGGTACGCATTTGTTCATCACCAACATCACTTAAGGATAACAAAGCACTCCTTCGTACACCTCCTACCACTACCACCTCTGCTGTCTTACATACTAAGTCGTGACATTGTAATGGTGTGAGTTTAGTTGATGTTGCATCCTTAAATGTCCTAACCGCAAATCTAAATAGATCCTCTAGTGGTTCAGGCCCACTTGCTCTACCTCCAAATGTTTTCAGAGGTGAACCAGCCTTCCTAACCGCACTCACATCCCACTTAGGTATTAGACCAGAGTATAAGAGTGAGATTAGTTCTCTAAATGCTTTAGCCCACCCTAACTTAGAGTCTCTAACAACTATAACTGTGTCAGTCTCATGTAATGTCTCTGGTACAAATGGAAGCAAGCTAGTGTACTTGTATTCAACTGAGAACCCTACACCTGTACCATTCATAAGAACATATAGTAATTCATCAAATGATCTTTGGGAATCAATAGGTAGGTAAGCACAGTTGTAACCTGCTACATTCTCTTTATCTAGTGCCTCTCCTGCGGTCATTAAGCACCTCATTGACGGCATAATTTGCAGGGAAAGTACTGCACTCTTTAGTACACCTTCTAATCTATTGTCTACTGTGTAACCACAGTTTTCTTTGAGGTGTCCTCTAAAGAACCTGAAGTATCTCTCTACTGTTTCTTCCCATGTCTCTCTTCTTTTCTTATCGTAGTCCCAACGTGAGTATCTAGAGAGGTGTATGTATTGTTGGTACTGTGTTGGTAATGTAGTACTCATGATTTTTCTACCTCTCGTTCAATAAGTTTCTCTAAGTATGTCCGTGCTTTCAATAGGTCATTTACTCCACCTTTATGTGGGTAACGAGTAACATATTTAATTATGTTTCCTTCTAGGAAGTCTAACTCGTTAGCAGTTATGTATTCAAGTGGTGTAATACCTAATCCTACATAATGTTTAGGTGATGTTACTTCCTCATTCTCATGCAACCAACGTATGTTATCTTGATCGTTACTAAATTTGTTTTGTAGGTCACTAAGAGTTACATAACTCTGAGTTTGTGCGTCCCATTGTTTAATACCTTTTATTATATGTGATTGGTCTGGACTAACATGTTTTATTATAGCATCCTCTAACCGCCTTCCTTTTCTTGCAGGATACTCAGGTAAATTACTTTCAGGGTTAGCTGTACTATGGTTAGGTACCTCAACATCTTCTGTCCCAACTCTTTGTTCTCTCTGCTTCTGAGATTCTTTTCTTTCTACTTCATCCATATCATAGTTACTCATTCTATTTCTCTACTGGTGGTTCCCAAAGTGTAGGATAATTGTCTATCCCATTAAACTGTTCCTTCTGTAGTATGTATGCCATACGTGTTTGAAGTATAGCGTACTCTTTATCAAACCCCTTCTCTTTGTATGTCTTTAGTACTGCATCCCATCGACTGTCCTCATTCTTATCAGCCTCCTCAAGTATTTTGTTAGCAGTTATAGCACCTACACCAAGACATCCGGGGTACCCATCTACTTGGTCACCTGATAGTGCTTGTCTATAGAAGTTCTTCTCTGCAATGTCAGAAGATATATTATATATAGTGTCAGTTTCAAAGTCCCAATGGTTACCCGGAATAGTGAGTAGGTCTTTATCTGTTGATACTATACAAGTGTTCTCTGGATCTTTAGTACACTCAATACCTAAGAGATCATCTGCTTCTAACCACTTAGATTGTAACGTAACGTATGACTTTCTTAAATACTTACGTGCTGGCTTATAACATATTGGTTTCCTTGTACCAATTCTCTTAGCTTTATAGTCTGAATTAAGTTTCTTTCTGAAGTTACTGTGTGAACTAAGGAACACTACTACATCATCTGCACCAGACTTCTCCTTAAGTTGATTAATCTCTGAATCAATGAGACCTTTAACAACCCTGAAGTCACAATGCAGAGTCCATATGTCATCACCCCAATCAACTTCCTTTTCACACACACAACAGTTTTTATAAACTAGTATGTCACCATCAATTAGTAATTTCATTTATCCCCTTTTATATTAGTGAGTCTCTGCCCAGTTAGAACCGAATGTGTACTCACCTGTTAGTGGTACCCTCAAATTAAGAAGAGTACCTGAGTTAGTGATTGCCTCTACTGCAATCTTACCTACTTCATCTTCAAGTCCTTCACGAACAAGTACTTGTATTTCATCATGTATAAAAGCAACTTGTTGGTAGTCCTTGTCCTCTATGTATCCTCTTTCTTTCATCAACCTGTGGAACTCAACTACCCACTTCTTACACACAATAGCACCTGCTGATTGGCATAGTGAATTAAGTGAGGAGTGTGTTGATCTTACTGGAACTTTCCTTCCATCAATACCGAACAAGTATCCCTTCTCTGCCTTCCTGAATACCTCTTCTCTTAGTTTCTTAAATGCTGGTACCTTCTTGAAGAATCTGTTCTTTAGTTTCCTACCTTCTCCTTTATCTTTGCCCACAATCTGAC
>Ga0315334_10002274_pt1 | contig 11988 bp, 10 predicted proteins | sample M150034915metaG_FD_205555 | JGI IMG/M metagenome (GOLD analysis project Ga0315334, IMG submission 205555) | Ammonia-oxidizing marine archaeal communities from Monterey Bay, California, United States - M1 500m 34915 | ecosystem: Environmental > Aquatic > Marine > Intertidal zone | place: USA... | reverse complement strand
TAGGGGTTTAGTTTTGCCCGAAGATCGCCTGGCAAAAAACCAAGGCTTTCACCCGCCTCCACAGCAGGTCGCACGAGGACAATTTTGCGGACCTTGCCAGCCCGAAGGGCTTCGACTGCTGTGGCCACTGCCAAGTAAGTTTTCCCGCAGCCGGCGGGCCCCGTCGCAAAGGTCAGGTCATGCGATCGAATGGCCTCGACGTATTCCGCCTGGCCCGGGGTGCGCGGCTTGATGCGACGGCCGGCGTGCTGAATTTCTATTTCATCAGCAGATTTGCTGAGGTTGATGCCTGAACCCGACGTGCCTGAACCCGACGTGCCTGAACCCGACATGCCTGAACCCGACGTGCCTGAACCTTCTTCTGATGCAGCTACCTCGATATCCCCGGGGCTCAGTTCACCCTTCTGACGAGAAAGGTGGCGAAGTTTCTCCAGCGTCCGTGTTGCACGCTGAACATCTTCTTCCCCTTCACCAGAGATGCGGATTCTGCCGTCCCGCTGGGTGATGCGAACATCAAACAACTGACGCAACTTTCTCAGGTGCTGGTCGCGAGGCCCAAACAGGGTCAGGATCTCGTCAGGATTCGTGATCGAAAGCGTGGCTTCGGTCATTCAGCTGCCTGCAAGGATCAATGGGTCAACAACTTGTATTCTATACATTTCCGGTGCGATCAGAGGTTCAGGGGGCAAGAAACCGCCAAATCACAGTTTTAATCATGCAGCGACGCCAGCGACGAAGCAAAGAAATGCTGGCACAACCGCTGCTATCAGTGAATCTGTGACGTCCCAAACGCCTCCGAGGCCTGGCAGCAAATTACCGCTGTCTTTGGCGTTTGAGTCTCGTTTGACGAGGGATTCCGCCAAATCACCGATCATTCCGGTGATTGCCAAGACCGGTCCCAGGCAAAGCGCCCCCCAAATGGGCTGGTCAAGTCCGGGGATCGAGGGTGTCGTCACCGGACCGATTGCCTCCCCCGCGATCGCCGGAAAAAGCCATTTCAGGCAGACGAATGCAACGATCGTGGCGATTAAGATCCCGCCAACGGCACCTTCGCGTGTTTTGCCCGGGCTGAGCCTCGGAATCAGTTTATGTTTGCCAAAGGTCTTGCCACTGAAATAGGCTCCGGCGTCGCTCGATTTGGTGACGGCAATCATGGTCAGTACCGCGGCCAGTCCCCAGTTGCCATCGCCCAGTGATCTCAGTGAAACAAGCAGTGCCATGGGCAAGCCAACATAGACTGACACAAAAGCACCGCCGCAGGCGCGCTCAATCGCACCTTGGGGACCTTTTCCATAGTCCACCATCTCGGCGATCAGCAATAGAAACACGGATGCAATGGTGGCGATGGCAATCCAGCCGAGTTTTCCAACGGGACAATCAGGTGGGTATTCTGCTCCGAACAACGGCCACATCATCGGTAGGTATGCAGAGAGGGTAATCGTGGCTGTGGCCAGCAATGTTATGCGTCGCCGAATGGGGCGACTGCTATTGGACAACAGGCCTGAAATGTCCCAGGCAGTTCCTAGTGAGAAGAAGAGCAACAAGGGCAATAACCAGATGCCTTCGACTCCAGTCGGAGACATGTTGGCATCCAGATAGAGCAATGCCGCTGTGATGGAAATCAGCACGGCGGATGTTTTCAATCGATCGATTAACAAGGTAACTGTTTCCCTTTCGTTCTGGCTCGTGAGCGAAGTGGTCGGTGCCGGTTGGCCTGCCGATCACTTTGCGTTTCGAACACGCATCTAATCAAGGCTTGGTCATTCATTGACGTTCAGACCTCCGAAGCGTCGTTGACGCGAGTTGAATTCACGGATCGCGCGAAAAAAGTCTTCGCGGGTGAATTCTGGCCAGCACTTTTCGGTGATCCAAAGTTCTGAGTAGCTCATTTGCCATAACAGAAAGTTACTGACCCGCATATCACCACCAGTTCGAATCATCAGGTCCACTTCGGGAAGGCTTGCCGTGTAGAGTCGGCTGCTGACGGCATTTTCGTCCACGGCATCCAGACTGAGAGTTCCTGCAACCACCTCACTGGCGATATCCCGGGCGACTTTCGTGATTTCGTCTCGGCCTCCGTAATCAATGGCGAGTACCAATTCGGTGCCGGGGTTTTTGGCAGACATTTCCAACGTCCGATCCATTTCGGCCAGCACATTATTGGGGAGCCGGTCTCGACGTCCGATGACCTTCAATTGCAGGCCTTGGTCCATGATCGTGCGGCGTTCTTCAATCAGATACTGTTCCAGCAGATGCATCAGGAAGTCGAGTTCTGCCTGTGGGCGTTTCCAGTTTTCACTGGACAGGCAGTACAAAGTCACCGCAGCGATTCCGATTTCGGTCGCTGTTTCACTGATCATGCGGACGGTATTCACACCACGGCGATGACCTTCGATACGTGGTAATCCACGGGTTTTGGCCCAGCGTCCGTTGCCATCCATGATGATCGCAATATGCTTGGGGCGATCTTCCGGAGGGACATCCGCTAACCGATCAGGTTCGACAGCGTTGGGGCCCGGGTCGGTCATCTTTCAGGCAATTGGCTGGAGTGCTAATTCGGTTGCAGCTTCAGTGAAGATGGTTTGAGTTCGATCGGGGCCAACTGAAAGGATACCAACCGGAATCCCCACCAATTCTTCGATCCGTTTTACATAAGCCAGAGCCCCAGCGGGGAACTCGTCGGCTTGGCGAACGTCATCCACGGGTTCTTTCCAGCCGGGAATCGTTTCGTAGATCGGTTTGCATTTGCGGAGCTGCTCGGCATGGCATGGAACCGTTTCGATGCGTTTTCCATCAAGTTCGTAAGCGACGCAAACTTTCAGCTCATCGAGATGACTCAACACATCCATCATCATTAACGCCAAACGGGTCACCCCGCTGAGCCGCGATGTGTAGCGAACAGCGACCGCATCAAACCAGCCACAACGGCGAGGTCGTCCGGTCGTTGTACCAAACTCGTTGCCAAGCTTGCGTATGCGTTGACCGATCTCGTCGTCGAGTTCGGTTGGGAACGGACCGCCACCCACACGTGTGCTGTAAGCTTTGCATACCCCCAACACCTGATGAATCCAACGCGGTGGAACGCCAGCACCTGCACAGACACCGACCCCGCTGCTGTTGCTGCTGGTGACGAAAGGGAACGTACCGTGGTCGATGTCCAGCAACGCACCTTGAGCCCCCTCGAATAGGATTCTTTTGTCGGCTTCACAGGCATCCAGCAGGTAATCGGTTGTGTCGCCGATCATGCCGTCCAGTTGCTCGGCCCACGATGCGGCCAAAGCGACTACTTTCTCAGGTGCGATCGCGTCAAGATCCTCTTTCGGAGCACCCATGCTCTGCAGTAACGTGGTTTTCTGCTCCGCGACAGTCGCGATTCGATCATCGCGTGTTGCCTGAACCAAGTCAGCCATCCGAATTGCATGGGTTCGGCCAACTTTGTCGCGGTAACAGGGACCGATCCCGCGGTTGGTGGTACCAATGGACTCGCCCCGAACGACGGTCGCGTTGATGAACTTGTCCTCCGCCATGTGCCATGGCATGACCAAATGGGCTCGCTCGCTGATCCGCAGGTTGTCCCGACACATCACGCCACGTTTCGCCAGTCCCTCGATTTCTTCCAGCATCGTCGATGGATTGATGACCACGCCGGGCGTGATCAGGTTCTTGACTTCAGGATGCAGGATCCCACTGGGGATGTGGTGCAGTTTGTACGTTTCGTCACCTGCAACGACCGTATGCCCGGCGTTCGCTCCTCCCTGGTAGCGAACTACCAGATCAAACTGCGGTGCGAGCAAGTCGACGAGCTTTCCTTTTGCCTCATCGCCCCACTGAAGACCAATCACACAGGTACCAGACACCACAGAACTCCAAATGTTCAATTCTCAATGCCGCACAGTTTGCCGCGGCGCAAACGGAAAAGCGTAAACCCGACACCGGGAACTGGCAATGACCACAGGCAAAGTTTGGTGCCTCGCTGACCCCCCAGTCAGGGTTCTTGATCGAAGCTGCCAGATTAGGACCCCACCGCCTGCCAGATTAGGACCCCGCCGCCTGCCAGATCGCCTCGTCGGCCGTCTGGATCAGAGGGTCAAACTGGGGTATTTCGACTGCGTTATTGCCCTGTTCATGTTTGCGAAATAGAAACAGGTAGGTCTCGTTTTGGGGGCGATAACGGTAAAAGAAAAGTTGGTCCTTGCGGCTGATCAGCTGTTTCAGTGTCGTGTAGTCGTGACCGTCTGGCGTTTCGCAGCCTTTGCCGCCGACCAGTGTATCGGCGATTGCGGCGGCATATTTTGCGTATCCGTTGGTATTGGGGAGCAGGCGGTCGTGCGTGAGTTCCCGCTTCGTTGGGACCCATCCGGCTGAAACCACTGGAATCTTTCGTTCATTACCAATGCGGTCGATGATGGATCCGCATTCACTGATCCACTGGTCGTAGCCAGGGACCCGAAATCCGGGCATCGCAACCGGAGTCAGCAGAATCACACGTCGCTTTTGCTTCTCCAACTCTTCCAAGAGCCGCTTCAGTCCCGGTCCAAACCGATCGACCGCTGGTTTGCCGTCCGATGCTTCCGAAAAGCCATAAGTAACCAGCACCACTGTCGGGTTCGCTGTTTCGACGTCTCGCAGAATGCGTTGAAAACCGTCTTCGGGGCCGTCAAATCGCTTCCGCCCAATGCCGTGAACGTCGTCTCCAGACCAGCCGATATTGCGGAAACTGAGTTTCCACTCTGGCCGGCGACATTGCAGTTCCGCTTCAAAGTCTCCCGAAGCCTGCATCCGTTCGACAAAGGTTCCACCCAAGATGGCGATGCGGTCATTGGGCTGCAGGAGCGGTTCGTCGCTGACGGCCGAGGCGGCACAGAAACAAACCAGAAGACAAATCAGGGTAAATCGCATGGACTTCGAGCGGAGTGGGGTGAGGAAATTCGTTTGACTGAGAAACACCCCTGACATCCCAACGAGTGGGACGCAAAATGCCCGAGCATAGGATGCCCGGGCCTGAGTAAAGATGACGGATCATTCCGATGCGACCTTTTCGTCGGTGGCCACACCAGTGTCCGCCGCCCGTCGACCATCGGAAAACAGCCAAAATCGGGGATTCCAAGAGACTGATTCTACACCGCTTTGGCCTCACCTGCGGTGGTTCGCTTTGGAATCCGGAATAGAACCGAGTCGTCCTACTTGGATTCCAAGCAAGCTTTGATCTGGTCAACCAGTTCAGAGTCTTCCGGTTTTGTCCGGGGGGCATAGCGATTGACCAGATTGCCTTCGCGGTCGATCAGGAATTTCTCGAAATTCCAGCTGACATTGCCTTTCCCAGCGGGTTTCGCGTCCTTGCTGGTCAGGTACTTGTACATCGGTGCGGCATCATCGCCGTTCACGTCGACTTTGCTGAACATTTGGAAAGGTCACCTTGTACTTGGAAGTACAGAATTTCTTGATGTCTGCATCGCTGCCAGGTTCCTGTCGGCCGAATTGGTTGCAGGGAAATCCCAGAATGACCAGTCCGTTCTCCTTGTATTGGCCATAAAGCTTCTCAAGTCCCGCGTACTGCGCAGTTAACCCACATTGACTGGCGGTATTGACCACAAGCACTACTTTTCCCTCGTAATCCTCGAGGTCAACCGTTTTTCCATCGATGGTTCTTGCCTTGAAATTCAGGGCGCATTCGTGCTCATCGGCGGTTGCCATGGTGGTCAGTGCTCCAAATGCAAAGGCAAGTGTCAGGACGAAACGCATGTATCAGTCTCCGTGAAGGTGAAGTTTTAAAACTGTGAGGATGGTTATTTTCCATTATTAGGGGAAGTATAGGGGCCGTGACAGTGGCAGCGAGCCGGCTGGGGAATTACGGTTTCCTTCTTGCGAGCCACTGTTCAATAGACTTGACGGGATCTCGCCGTCTTGACAGCATTTTGAGTCCCCACCATTTCATTCCCCATCAGTCGATATTGCACCATGGAAAATCGTAAAAAGCTTCTAATCGCAGGGTTTCTTACCCTGATTGCTGCCGGCATCGGCTTCGCCGTGCGTGGCGGCCTCTTGGCCGTTTGGTCCGCAGATTATGGATTCACGATGACGGAACTTGGCCAGATTACCGGGGGAGGATTGCTCGGCTTCGGCTTGGTGATTCTGATTGCCGGTGCTTTGATTGACTTTGTCGGATACAAGCGTTTGATGTTGATTGCGTTGGCGTGTCACGTGATTTCCGCTGTAATGCTGTTTGCGGCTACGCCAGTTTTCAACGATTCGGGTAAAGATTCAGTCTACCTGCTTCTTTACATTTCGATGTTCATTTTCGCGGTTGGAAATGGAATTTGCGAAGCGGTGATCAACCCGCTGACCGCTGCGATCTACCCTGAAGAGAAGACGCACTACCTGAACATTCTGCACGCAGGTTGGCCTGCTGGATTGGTGATTGGTGGTTTGATCGTTTTTGCCAAGGACATTGTTCCCTGGGAAATCTTGATGGCGACATTCTTGATTCCGGTGGTGATGTACGGGGTCATTGCGATTAAAGAGTCATTTCCCAAAACGGCTGCACAGGAAGGTGCAGTTTCCTACGGCGGCATGTTGACCAAGTTGATTGGTCCCTTCTTTCTCATCTTGCTGGTTGCTCATGCCTGTGTTGGTTACGTCGAACTTGGCACGGATAGTTGGATCAACAAGATTACGGGGAAAATTCTCAGCAGCGCCTTCTTGGGAACCACGTTGTTCATTTACACGTCGTTGTTGATGACGGGATTGCGATTTTTTGCTGGACCGATCGTTCACAAGATTTCTTCGCTTGGTTTGTTATTTGTTAGTGCCATTGTTGGCGCCGCTGGCTTGTACCTGATCAGCATCGGGGACAGTTGGCCCTTCATGTTCTTTGCGGCTACTATTTACGCATTGGGTAAGACCTTCTTGTGGCCTACCATGCTAGGGGTTGTGGGCGAACGTTTTCCCCAAAGTGCTACGGTTGCGATGGCGTTATTGGGGTTTGCTGGTATGACCTCGGCCGGACTGCTTGGCGGTCCGGGAATTGGCTACAAGCAGGACTACTTTGCCTCGCAGTACATTCAAGAGAATGCTCCAGCTACCTACGCACGTGTGAAGGCCCCCAATGAGAACAATTTCCTGATGTTTCCTGCCATCACTGGAATCGATGGTGCAAAGGCTGGAATGATCGAAGACGATGGAAAGTCGATTTTGTCAGAGGCTGCGATTGCGGGTACTCAAATCAATGATGAGGCGTACAGTGCTCTGAAGAACCAGTTTGACTGGTGGGAGACGAATAAGAAGTTTGCGGCCGAAGACAAGGCACCGGTTGAAGCGGCGACGCTTTATGGAAGTCGAATGGCCCTGAGGATGACGGCTCTTGTGCCTGCAGCGATGGCGGTGCTTTACTTGATCCTGATGGTCTGTTTCAAGGCACCGAAGGAAGAGGGCGACGCCAATCCTGCGGACGCCGCACCAGGAACCGAGTTGTAGCCCTTTGCGGTGATCTCCGGCAACGGGATTTCAACTGACCAAAAGCCGGCGTTTACACGCCGGCTTTTTTTGGAAAACCAGCGATGCTGAGGCTCGGCCACGGCCCGCAGATTCAGTTTCGGAAGGCTGAATCTGTTGATCAAGGCCAGATCCATAGGATTTACTGCTAGTGTGTCCCCTCAGCAATTCAGGTAAACCCGTTTAGAATCTAGGCTCTCTGTACTGAAACATCACTGCAAACCCCTGACTGATCGTGCTACGCACCCACACCTGCGGCCAACTCCGCAAATCTGACGCTGGAACTGAAGTGACCCTCTGCGGTTGGGTCGAGAGTAAACGTGATCATGGTGGAGCGGTTTTTATCGACCTGCGTGACCGTTACGGCATCACCCAGGTCGTCATTGGCCCCCCAGAGGCCAATGCAACGCTGATCGATGAAGCTGGGCGAGTGGCTGCCGAAAGCGTGATCCTGATCCGTGGCAAAGTGTCCGAGCGTCTGGAGGGTAAGGCGAACGAAAAGCTGGCGACGGGTGAGATCGAGGTTCGCAGCGAGCACTTCGAAATTTTGAATAGTTGCGAGACTCCACCGTTCACGCCCAACCAAGCTGACTTGCCGGGTGAAGATTTGCGGCTCAAGTACCGCTTCCTTGACCTTCGTCGGGCGGAAATGCAGCGTTCCATGGTGCTTCGTAGCACCATTGTGAAAACGATGCGTGATTATTTTGCCGAATACGATTTCATTGATGTCGAGACACCGATTCTGGGGCGAAGCACTCCTGAGGGAGCACGTGATTATCTGGTTCCCAGCCGTGTCCATCCGGATAGTTTTTATGCCTTGCCCCAGTCGCCACAACTCTACAAGCAGATTTTGATGGTGGCCGGTTTCGACCGTTACATTCAGGTTGCCAAGTGTTTCCGCGATGAAGACCTGCGTGCTGATCGCCAACCCGAGTTCACGCAGCTTGACCTGGAAATGTCGTTTGTCGATGCCGAAGATGTGATGAGCTTGATCGATGGTCTTGTGGCTCGAACTGCGAAAGAAGTTTTGGGCAAGGAAGTCAAAACTCCACTGCCCCGCATGACCTATGATGAAGCGGTGCGCCGCTTTGGATCGGATGCTCCTGACCTGCGGTTCGACATGGAAATCGTTGACGTCACCTCGGTCGCCAAGAAAACTGAATTTCGGGTGTTCCGCGGGACCGCCGATTCAGGCGGTTTTGTACGTGGGATCCCAGTCAAGAACGCTGCGGCGAAGTACTCGCGCCGCCAGATCGATGAACTGACCGAGTATGTCAAAGGTGACTTTGGTGCCAAGGGTTTGGCCTGGTTCCGAGTGGAGGATGACGGATCGCTTTGGAGTCCCATCAGCAAGAACTTCGATGAACCGCACCTCGCTGAGATCAAGGAATTGATGGCGGGTGAACCGGGCGATCTGCTGATGTTCCTGGCTGATTCATGGGAGGTCACAAGCAAAGGACTTGCCGGATTGCGGAAACGATTGGCGGTTGACTTGGGGCTCATTGACCCCGAAGAATTGAATTGCAGTTGGGTGACCGAATTTCCCATGTTCGAACGGGATGAAGAGACGGGGCGTTGGAATGCAATGCACCATCCCTTCACCGCACCATTGGAAAGTGATTTCCCATCGCTGAAGGACAATCCTCAGGATTGTCGAGCCCAAGCTTATGACCTTGTGATCAATGGCAGTGAAGCTGGTGGTGGTACGATCCGAATCCACAATCCATCAACCCAGTCGGATGTGTTTGAATTGTTGGGGATCGACGCTGAAACCGCTGAAGACCGTTTCGGGTTTCTGCTCAATGCCCTCAAGTATGGCGCGCCACCTCATGGCGGGATTGCACTTGGGGTTGATCGCTGGGTCATGCTGTTCGCCGGTTTGGAGAACATTCGCGAAGTGATCGCCTTCCCAAAAACCCAGAAGGCCGCCGACCTGATGACCCAAGCACCCGGATCAGTTGACAAAGAACAACTGGCCGAGCTTCACCTGCGGGCCGCCAAAGTCACCAATTGATCCCGCAGTTGTTCATCGTCGGGGATGGTCGCTGCCTGGCGACTGTTTCAGCTTAGAATATCGCCTACGACTTGCGCAGATTTCACACCGGTGGGACGTTGGTTCAAGCCCTTGAAGGGGACCACCATCGTTTCATGATCGAATCCCATCAGGTGCAGGATCGTCGCGTGCAGATCTCTTAACTGAACCGGGTTTTCGGCGGGGGTGTAGCCGACTGGATCAGTCACACCATGACTGTGTCCGCCCTTCACACCGGCACCTGCCAGCCAGACCGTGAATGCATCTGGACAATGGTCGCGTCCCATGAACGCCATCGTCGCGCCCATGCGGTTCTCACGCATCGGTGTACGTCCGAATTCACCGCCCCAAATCACCAGAGTGTCTTCCATCAGGCCGCGCTGACGCGATCCAGCACTGCGTTGATGCGAAACTCTTCGTCGTCGGTTCCGCCTTCTTCGTTGGTCTGGGTCAATCGGTTCACAGACGTTGCCACCAGATCATCGATCGTTGGGGCGGGCAGCAAATCACCTGCGATCTGCTTGATTGTGAATTCATCGAACGGCAGATCCTTGTTCATCGCATCAATGACCCAGTCCCGGTACTTCCAGATTTCGCGACGACCATCCGCACCCAGTCCGCGTGAATCAGCGTAACGCACCTGATCGAGCCAGACGGACGCCCAGCGTTCTCCGTAGGAGGGCGACTTCAGCAACTGGTCAACAGTCGTTTGGTAGGCGGTTTGGCCTTCGTTGGAAACCTTTTGCAAAAAGCTCCGTTGTGCTTCCGGCGTCGGGGGCACGCCGGTCAGATCAAGTGTCACTCGCCGCAGCCACTGCGATGGTGGTGCCTGGGGTGCCGGGGCAAGCTGCTCCTGGTCCAGTCTCGCCAGTACATAACGATCCAGTGATTGTTGGCACCACGCGGGCGTAGAGACGGTCGGAGCCTCTGACCTCACAGGTGGCTCGTAGGCCCAGGGAAGCTGCCAGGGGGCGCTTTGTTCAATCCACTTGGTCAGTGTTTGGATCTCGGTCACACTCAGAGGCGAGCCATGCTCAGGAGGCGGCATGACCTCATCGGCTTCGCTGGACGTGATCCGTTGGATCAATAATGACTCTTTTGGTTGCCCTGCCACAATCACTGCCAAGGCAGCATCGCGGTGAACAAAGGACAGATCCGCGACCTGTTTGACGCCTCCATGGCATTCAATGCAGTGGGCCTGCAGGATGGGCCGTACTTGGCTGGTGAAGTCCACTTGGGACGGTTCTGCGGCACTTAGGTCCAAGTCACCGATCAGACACCGGCAAGAATATAAGTGACCAGGGCGATGTAATGCGCGGGGTTCATGGGAAGCTGTTGCAGGGCGGTTGTCGAGGGCAGATGTTGACAGGCAGTTGTCAAAGCAGGGGAACCGATCCGCATGACACGGAGAGTTTTCTCTATCATACCCGCTGAAACAGCCTTTCGAGGCTGGAAAGAGTGAATCACAGACTTGCCTCGCAACCGGCGAGTAGTGATTATCCTTACAGATGCATTTTTCGAATTCCGTGACTTTGTTATTTCCTGCCACAGGCGAATCAGATGGCGTTACCACCTTGGACAATTGAACTCTTGCGACGCGGAATTAACGATGTCGCGAGGAAGGCTAGCGAGCCAGAAACGATTGAAAAACTGAGGAATCAGGCGGCGGAGATTCTGCAGGATCTGCCGCAAACAGCCGCCAAAGGAATCGATGCCATGATGCGGACCGCTGAGGTCGGAAAAAAAACCGTCGAACGCTGGTCCCGGAAACACACCGCGCTGGGTGTACCACTGTTGAATGCCAGTGGTGTGCTGATGAACGAGCATGGATCGGGTGTTCCTCTGGCACCTCAGGTCAGTGAGGTGGGCCGTGAGTTGATGCTGGGTGATAGTGTCACCGGAGCATCCATGGACGAGCGACTGTCACGACGCTTGCAGCGTCTGTTGCCGGCAGGTGGGGATTATTCGATTGCAGTCACATCCAATTTTTCTTCGGCCTTGACCGCGCTCGCTCTGCTCGTCAACGAGCGGCAGTTGGTCGTGCATCGGTCACAGGCCGTCAGATTACCCAATGGCCGCGCCTTGCCTGACGCATTCGGCATGTTTTTACCTGTCATTCAAGAGGTGGGCAGTCGAGACAAGATTCTGCTGCAGGACTTCGATGGACTCGATTCATTTTGCGTGATCATGGCAGATGCCGGTGAGCAACCACTGGAGTTACTCGATATGAGTGGTCGTGATGCGATGCAGGCGGTGATTTTGCCAGTGGCAACGCTGGGGGAAGCAAGTTCCGGTGAATCGAGTTTGTCTGAGATTCCCTCAGTCGAGGGAATGCTTATCGGCGGGGCGGACTTCGTGATTCTTTCCGGGCAAGGGGTACTCGGCGGCCCCGATTGCGGCATCGTGATTGGCCGCCAAAAGCAGATCGGCAACATCAAGTCGTCTGGTGCTTGGCCCTCGATCGC
>Ga0315334_10002272_pt1 | contig 11995 bp, 11 predicted proteins | sample M150034915metaG_FD_205555 | JGI IMG/M metagenome (GOLD analysis project Ga0315334, IMG submission 205555) | Ammonia-oxidizing marine archaeal communities from Monterey Bay, California, United States - M1 500m 34915 | ecosystem: Environmental > Aquatic > Marine > Intertidal zone | place: USA... | reverse complement strand
CGATGATATAGAGGTCATCAGAAAGGGTAAAAAGAAACCAACAGAATTAGCTGAGGATGAAAGGGATTATTATCTGGAGAGAAGATATCCTTCTTTCGGCAATTTGGTTCCAAGGGATGTAGCCTCCAGAGCGGCAAAAGAAAGGTGTGATGCGGGCTATGGTGTTAACGAAACAGGCGAAGCGGTTTATCTTGATTTTTCTTCAGCAATAATAAGGTACGGAGAAGAAGAGGCAACTATAGAGGGGATTAGTAATCCGACCAGAGAGGAGATCAGAGAGATGGGCGAAGCAGTGATCGAAAACAAATATGGAAATTTGTTTCAGATGTATCAGAAGATAACGGATGATAACCCCTATAAAACACCCATGAAAATTTATCCGGCAGTTCATTATACAATGGGAGGCTTATGGGTTGATTACAATCTGATGACAACAGTAAATGGATGCTACGTAGCGGGAGAAGCGAATTTTTCTGACCATGGCGCGAATAGGCTCGGGGCGTCAGCCTTGATGCAGGGATTGGCGGACGGCTATTTTGTACTTCCCTATACCATCGGTGATTATCTTGCTGGTGATATCCGAACCGGAACGGTTAGTACAGATACAAAGGAGTTTGAAGAAGCTGAGCAGGCAGTAAAAGACCGACTAGAGACATTTATCAATAACAAGGGCTCCAAGTCTGTTGACCATTTTCACCGAAAGCTGGGGAAAGTTATGTGGGATAAATGTGGGATGGCTCGGAATGAAAAGGATTTGAAATCCGCTATTGAAGAGATTCAGGGAATTCGAGAAGATTTCTACAAAAACATATTTGTGCCAGGTGGAATGTATGAGTTTAATCCGGAATTGGAAAAGGCAGCAAGGGTGGAAGACTTTTTAGAGTTGGGTGAACTTTTTGCTCATGACGCACTTCATCGAGAAGAATCATGCGGTGGGCACTTCAGAGACGAGTCACAAACGGACGAGGGGGAAGCAAAAAGGGACGATGAGAATTATGCATATACCGCGGCATGGGAATTCGGAAAGAACCCATCCGAACCCATACTGCATAAAGAGGATTTGAAATTTGAGAACATTGAATTGAAGCAAAGAAGTTATAAATAGAAGAACGCAATACAGCGACAAACAGTAAAAAGCAGACTATGTCAATCCAAACAGGCATGAACCTAACTCTTAAGATCTGGCGCCAAAAGGACAATAAATCTCGTGGCAGAATAGAGACCTACAGGGTAGGTGATATTTCAGAACACATGTCGTTTTTAGAAATGTTAGATGTTTTAAATGAACAGCTGATTGCACAGGAAAAAGAACCTATTGCTTTTGATCATGATTGTCGTGAAGGAATTTGTGGAAGCTGTTCAATGCACATTAACGGAGAACCACATGGACCTGATAGAGGGGTAACGACGTGTCAGCTTCACATGAGAAAATTCAAAAGTGGAGACACTATTTACATCGAACCTTTTCGGGCTACTGCTTTTCCGGTGATCAAAGATCTGGTTGTAGACAGATCAGCCTTTGATAGAATTATTCAGGCAGGAGGATTTGTTTCAGTCAACACAACCGGTAATTCTCAGGATGCAAATGCAATACCTATTCCGAAACCCGAAGCTGACAAGGCTTTTGATGCGGCAACATGTATTGGCTGCGGATCTTGTGTCGCTAGTTGCAAAAATGCATCAGCCATGTTGTTCGTTGCGGCCAAAGTGTCTCAATTTTCACTGCTGCCTCAGGGCCAGATCGAGGCAAAAGAAAGGGTGCTTCATATGGTTCAACAAATGGACGAGGAAGGATTCGGTAATTGTACGAACACCGGCGCGTGTGAAGTCGAATGCCCTAAAGGAATATCATTGGAGAACATTGCCAGGATGAACAGAGAGTATTTGAAGGCGACTATTTACAAAGAGTAAGGGTTTCGCCCAAGTGAAGTTAGTTTGTGGCAAAAAAAAAGGAACCCGATAAAGGTTCCTTCTTCTTAGTAACATTAATTGTTAATGGCTGTGTTCTTCTCCATCAGCATGGTCGTGTCCATCTTCGTGGTCATGACCTTCTTCTGTGGGCGCATCCGCAGAATCTTCAGCTGCACCACCACCACACGATGCCATTGTGAAAGACACAGCTCCACATATGGCTAACATCATCAATATCTTTTTCATTCCTCTTAAATTTGAATTATTAAACTAGTTATTTGAATTCCAAGATAACAATTTAACCGACGGAATCCAGGGCTTCGTCTATAAATATAATTGCGAACGGAAGTATGACAATAGTATGACATATTGTTGACTGTGGTATTTAAATTTGCTCAACCTTATACCGCTTAGGAATTGAAAGAGATTAAAATAATAGGCTTAACGCACAAGACAGTTGATCTGGACAGAATCGGAGAGCTCCATTTAGATGATGGTGATGTTGAAGATCGACTGAAAGACCTTGTTAACAGAACCGATATTGAGGAGTTAATGTACCTCTCGACCTGTAATAGGGTAGAGTTTATATTTACATCGCCGTCTGCAGTCGATGATGACTGCTTACTTAATTTCTTTCATGCTTTTGATCCCGAAATGGACGAAACCCAACTGCAGTTTGTATGCCAAAATGCTGAATATCATGAGGGGATGGACGCGGTTAGTCACTTATTCAGAGTGGCATCAAGTATTGATTCGCTTGTTCTTGGAGAAAGAGAAATAATTACACAGGTTAGAAAATCATTTGAGAAATCAAAAAACCTTGGGCTAACAGGTGATTTTCTACGCCTTTTGGTGGAAAAATCAATTGAAGCGGCTAAACAGGTATACACGGAAACCAATATTGCTACTAAACCGGTTAGCATTGTTTCTTTGGCATATAGAAAGATCAAGGATCTGAATATACCTCTAGATGCAAAAGTACTCGTGATCGGTGCCGGTATGACAAGCACTAACATGTGTAAATTTCTGCAAAAACATGGGTTCTGTAATTTTACGGTTTACAATAGGACAATGAAAAATGGAGATGGTCTTGCGTCTCTTTTGGGATGTGATAATAGGCCATTAGCAGAATTGGAAAACCACTCTGCTGGCTTTGAAATAATTGTTTCTTGTACGGGATCTTCCCATTATATTATTGAACCGGATCTATATAAAAAATTGCTCGGACCCGATAAGAATAGGAAAGTTGTCATTGATCTGGCAATTCCAAACGACTTTGATAGAAGAATAGCCGAAGAGAACAATGTCAAGATGATCGGTATTGAAGATTTGCGGGCGATAGCGGAGAATAACCTAAAAGCAAGAGAGAAAGAACTAGTGGTTTGCGACAAGATCATTCAGAACAATTTGGAGGAATTTCTAAATACGTTTAGAGAACGACAGGTGGAAAAAGCAATGAGCCAGATTCCTCAGCTTATCAAGAACATTAAGGAAAAAGCCTATGATACTGTTTTTGCAAAGGAAGTGAGCAGTTTAGACAAAGACTCCAAAGAAATACTTGATAAGGTGGTTGAATATATGGAAAAGAAGTACATAGCAGGTCCGATGAAGTTGGCTAAAGACATACTCCTACAGGGCCAACTTGCTAAAGATTAAATGGAGAGGGCCATTATTATTGGATCCAGAGGGAGTGACCTCGCACTATGGCAAGCGAACCACGTAAAAAACGAACTTGATAAACTAGGTCATCAGGCTGAGATCAAAATTATCCAAACGCAGGGAGATAGAGTCCAAAATTTGAGTTTTGATAAGCTGGAAGGTAAAGGATTTTTTACAAAAGAAATTGAACAGCAGCTACTTTCTAAAGAGATCGATCTAGCCGTACATTCGCATAAAGATTTGGAAACTACACCGCCAAAGGGCCTGATCGTAGCCTCGGTGCCCAAGAGAGAAGATCCATCCGAATTGATTCTCATCTTGAAAAACAGTTATGACCCTAAGATGAAATTTGGAGTAAAGGCCAATGCAACTATTGGGACTTCATCGGCGAGAAGAAAGAACCAGCTTAGAGCATTTCGACCAGATCTGGAATTGAAAGACCTGAGGGGAAATGTGCCAACCAGGATCAACAAATTGAACCAGGGTCATTATGACGCAATTATGCTGGCCAAGGCAGGGGTAAGCAGGCTGGGTATTGATCTTTCCGAATTTCAAGTTACCGAGCTTTTGCCTACAGAATTTATACCGGCACCCGCGCAAGGAGCATTAGCTTTGCAAATAAGGGAAGATGATCAAAAGCTGGCAGCGATTCTTCAACACTTAACGGATCAGGAGGCATTAGCTACGGTTCAAATAGAGCGGAAAGTTCTTAACCTTCTGGAAGGAGGCTGCCAACTTCCTCTCGGTGTTTACGTTGAACGTGCTGGTGAAAAATTCAGACTGTGGGCTTCGTTAGCAGAAAACTGGCAAGACATGCCAATAAGAATACATAGGTCTGGAGATGCAGAAAGGATAGCGCTAATGGTAGTTGAGGCATTAAAAAAAAAAGTCCTGCCAAGCCGGGTCTACATAAGTAGGAACTTGCCGGAAGAACATTTTGCGCAAAGATATTGTAAGAGCCGAGGTGCAACAGTAAGAGCCAAGAGTCAAATCGAAATCGAGTTTATAAACACAGACTTCCCCTCAACAGATTGGGTTTTCTTTTCTTCCGCTAATTGTGTAAGGGCATTCTTCAGAAAAATGGAGAATAGAAACTCGACCAGATATGCGGCAATAGGTAGTTCCACGGCCGAGGTGTTAAATGAATTTGGCCCTTGCGATTTTACCGGTAAAGGCCTGCCAAATAAAGTTGGGCAGCAGTTTAAAAAAATTGTCGGAAAAGACACCGTGTGTTTCCCTGTAAGCAACAAAAGTCTTCGAACTATTGAGAATATTCTACCTAAGAATCAGGTGACGAGCGTAACGGCATACTTGACACACGAAGTAGCTGCTGTTGTTGCGGAATCTGATTATTATCTTTTTACAAGCCCTTCAAATGTCAGTGCATTTTTACAAATCAATGAGCTTCCTGAGGATGCTGCCGTAATTGCAATTGGCCCATCTACTAAAGCAAGATTAACGCAACGGGGCATACCTGCAAGACAATCCAGTTTAACTACCATTTTCAGTATGATCGAGGAGGCATCCATATAAGGATAATGATGTTTAATTGAGCAGGCCATGACCGCCCGCTCTTTTATATACCGAAGCCCTCTTTTTGATGTTGAAATCCGGCCTTATCCAGGTCGATATACATTGGTATTGCGTCTTATAGCAATTGGGATCAGTGTAATTAATTAAAAGCACTGATTCCGGTAATATCCAACCCGGTGATCAATAAGTGAATATCGTGTGTACCCTCATAGGTGACAACTGATTCCAGGTTCGCCATGTGGCGCATAATGCTGTACTCGTTGGTGATACCCATAGCACCATGAACCTGCCTGGCTTCTCTTGCGATCTTCATTGCCATTTCTACATTGTTCCTTTTTGCCATGGAGATCTGTGATGAAGTTGCTCGACCCTCATCGCGTAGCGTTCCTAACCTGTGAGTTAGCAGTTGCGCTTTTGTAATTTCTGTTATCATTTCAGCCAACTTTTTTTGGATCAGCTGAAAGCTGCCTATGGGCTTATTGAATTGTATTCTTTCCTTTGAATATCTCAGGGCAGAGTCATAGCAATCCATTGCTGCTCCAATTGCCCCCCACGCAATGCCATAGCGCGCACTATCCAAACAACCTAAAGGCGCACCTAATCCGTTACGACCGGGGAGTAAATTTTCTTTTGGCACTTTGACATTGTCGAAGATCAGCTCTCCGGTTATCGAAGCTCTCAATGAATGTTTTCCGTGCATTTCCGGGGCAGTAAAACCTTCCATGCCTTCCTCAACTAACAGGCCATGAATTCTACCTGTTTCATCTTTTGCCCATACCACAGCCACCTGAGAGATTGGGGAGTTCGAAATCCACATTTTAGAGCCGTTCAAAAGGTAATGGTCGCCCATATCTTTAAAATTGGAGACCATTCCTCCAGGGTTGGATCCATGATCAGGCTCCGTAAGGCCAAAGCACCCAAGCCATTCTCCTGTAGCAAGCTTAGGTAAAAACTTCTTTCGCTGTTCTTCAGTACCATATTTCCAAATGGGATACATCACCAACGAACTTTGTACTGAAGCGGTAGACCTTAGTCCTGAATCACACCTTTCAAGCTCCTGCATCAACAAACCATAGGAAATTTGGTCCAATCCTGCACCTCCATATTCAACAGGGATATATGGTCCGAAGGCACCAATTTCTCCCAATCCAGGAAGCAGATGTTTGGGAAATTCACATTTTTCGAAACAGTCTTCAATGATTGGACTTACTTCCTTTTTTACCCAGGCTCGGGCCGCTTCTCGTATTAGCTTGTGTTCTTCGGTTAAGAGCTCATCCATTAAATAATAATCGTGAGCTTCGAATCTGTCTGTACTCATTGGTTTAGTTTATTCTGCGCAAAAGTAGCCAAAATGTCCTTTAATTGTTAGTGTTGGTAACTGTCCGTATGTAGATGCCCTAAAATATATTGTGATTCCTACTTTTGAAATACGAACTTGCAATGGTGTTAAGTTTCATTGCACATCACAAATAAACAAATTGACAATGACTCTCGATCTTCCAGAAATGAATGATTTCGGAAAGGTCTCAATTAATGAAGAAATGCCGGGAAAAATGGTCAATGTTTCAGATACGTTAGCAGGAAACCCTCTGATTTTTGGGTTGATCGTTTGCTGTATGCTCTTGTTGATAGTTGCAAAGGTTCGGCAGAACGGAAAATTTAAGTTTCTCATACTATCTTTTTATAGAGGGAAAGGAATTATTCAGCCGTTTAAAGAACAAAGGGTGATGCTAAGTGCTGCCTCGATTTTATTGATGACTAATTTTTTAGTCATGATCGGACTATTTGGATATTATTCTATTCAGATTCTCGGGTTCCCCGGAAAACCTGTGTACGAATCAATAGGGTTTTTCCAGATCTCTGTTTTTGTGACTTGCTGCTACATTGTCAAATTGACATTGATCAAATTTGTCAAATTCTTATTAGGAGTTGACAAGGGTAACAGCGAATATAGTTACACGATTATTTTGTTTTGCCAAAACTTAGGGCTGCTTCTTTTTCCACTAATCGTGACGATTACGTACATCGATATGGATTACAGACCAACTCTGGTAATATTCGCAATGGTAATTGTTGGCTTGTTGTACCTTTTTCGGATTTTCAAGGCGATATCAATTTCGATCAGGGAGTCTATTCCATTCTTATATTTATTTTTGTACCTTTGCGCCTTCGAATTTTCGCCTTTGGTTGTGGCATTAAAGATAGTCATTGGATAAAGTTCGAAACCAGCCTAGAATAAAGGAATTACTTTTAAAAAGGATAGTTGATGAATGTAAATTCTATATTGGTTTCTCAGCCAAAACCGGAAAACGAAAAGTCGCCTTACTTTGCCCTCGCAGACAAATACAAGTTAAAAATTGATTTCAGATCATTTATTCACATTGAGGGAATAGAAGGGCAAGAATTCAGAAAAGAAAGAATTAATTTGTCTGAGCATACAGGAATTATTTTGACAAGCAGAAATGCAGTAGATCATTTCTTTAGAATAGCGGAAGAAATGAGATTTAATGTTCCTGATAGCATGAAATATTTTTGCATTTCAGAGGCAGTTGCCTACTACCTTCAGAAGTATGTGGTGTACCGCAAACGAAAAATATTTCACGGGGAGCGAACAATTGCGGATATGACCGAGATATTGAAAAAGCATAGGAATGAAAAGTTCCTTGTCCCTTGTTCAGATATTCAAAGAAAAATTATCCCACAGCAGTTGGACTTACTAGGGCTGAATTACACAAATGCAACGCTGTACAAAACGGTTTGCAGTGACCTGTCAGATCTTGAGGATGTAAAATACGACATGCTTGTTTTCTTTAGTCCTTCGGGAATAGAATCTTTATATAAGAACTTCCCGAAATTCCAGCAAAATGGAACAAAGATCGCTGTATATGGCAATACAACAGCCATGGCAGTGGAGAATGCCGGATTGAGGATAGATGTTCGAGCCCCACAACCTGAGTTTCCGTCGATGACAATGGCGATTGAAAGATTTGTAAAAGAAGGTATAAGGAGCAAATAGAAGTTTGTTTATGTTAAGTAAGGCCTTTCAATGGTCTTTTATTATTCAGAAGCTTCCCAACGGACAACAACTTTCCCAATTGACTGTCTACCCTCCAGAAATGCATGTGCTTTTCCAAGATCCTGAATACCGAAATCTCCCCCAACATGTGGAGAAAGTTGATCACTCTCGGTCATTTTAACAACAGCCTCCAAACATCGTTTAATTACCATGGGCTGATGATCTGCTATGTGTAACATGTTTATTCCGATCACCCCCTTAGAGTTAATCAGAAATTGAATTGGTGACATGACCCCAAAATTCCACGCTAGCTGAAGTGTTGCAAATCCGCCTCCCTTCTTACCCGAGCGCTCCGCAGCCCCATAGATAACTGATGTGCCTCCTTTTTCAAGCAAGCTGTAGTCTTTTTTAAATGTCGACCCTCCAACTGAATTGAACGCAACCTGTAATTTCTGACCTTGTTTTTCGATCTCTTCACGGTAATCCTGCTTCTGATAATTTATAGGGAAGTCTACTCCATTGGAGCGCATATGCTCAAACTTTTTTTCACTGCTCGAAGTTCCATAGACAATACATCCCTGATTTTTAGCCATTTGAGACAGAGCGGTGCCTACACCCCCGGCTGCCGCATGAATTAAAACATGATCCCCCTCAAATAGATTAACGGCCTCATGCGCCGCTCTGTACGCGGTGCAATATTGGGTAGCAAGTGAGGTCGCTGCTCCGGCAGATATAGAATTGGAAATTATTGCGCATGCTCTGGCATCTGTAACGGCATATTCTGCGTACCCCCCGAACCGCGTCATTGCAACAACTCTTTTTCCTATTAAGTGGTGGTATGAACTATCTGCAGATTCGATTACCTCCCCCACAACATCATAGCCAAGAATAGAAGGCATCGGAGGGGCATCTTTGTACAATCCATTGCGAGCCATGACATCCGCAAAATTAAGGCCAAACGCTTCTACCTTGATCAGCACTTGCAGTCCTTTCGGCATTGGTCTGGGCACCTCTTTTATTTGAAACGCTTTTGATGGGTCTCCCTTGGCAACTAAGACGGCTGCTTTCATCATACTCTTACTTTTTATTTTCGTAAACAACTTCCAGCAAAGTTGATGAAAATAGATCACTTGGAGCCACCATTAATTCATCTTCCGGGATTTTTTCTCCATATCGTTGCTTCATCACTGTCCGCACAACCGGGGACGAAAGATCGTAGTCTTTTAATGGCCTTGGTTTGCAGAGCTCAATACCGGCTTTTTGGTAAGCTTTCCAGACCAACTCTGAACAATAAATTTCAGTGTCATCCCAATTGAAAAACAGGTCATATGACTTGCCGAGCTCTTTGTCGCAGTAAGTCTTCATTTGTGCAACACTTGAAAGGTTGTTGAGTGATGGTCTTAGCACAACGAAATGATCATTAATGCCTGAATCAGTAAAATCTTGCAAACTACTTTTTTTGACAGGACCTATTGCTTCATAGATGATCAGTTCATTTCCATCTCTTAGAACGATACCACAATGCGTATAATAACTGTTTGTTGCCTCTCTGATAGCATTACATTGAGAAGAATTTAAAGACTGCAGTACAATGTCCCCGGCCTGAAAATCAAATTCTGTTGATACATTCTCCTGAGAACAGGAAATGAGACTAAAAGTTATAAATAGAGTAAGCAGTTTATATTTTGAGACCATCAATAACCACAACGAACTCTCCTTTTGTAGTGCTATTTTCGAAGTGTTGTAATAGCTGCTGTGAAGTACCTTGGACATTTTCCTCAAATTTTTTGGTTAACTCCCTAGATACGGAAATTTGACGTGTAGGGGCTAATTCGTTAACTTCTTTTAACAGCTTTAAGATCCGATGCGTTGACTCATAAAGAACCACGGTTTTGTCCAATTCCAATATTGATACGAGGCGTGACCTCCTCCCCTTTTTCTGAGGCAAAAAACCTTCAAAATAAAATCGATCTGATGGAATTCCAGAATTGACAAGCGCTGGGATCAAAGCTGTTGCTCCGGGAAGACATTCCACCGGTATGCCTTCCTCTTTACACTTTCTAATTAACAAAAAACCGGGATCTGAAATGCCCGGAGTACCGGCATCTGAAACAAGCGCGGTTAGCTCTCCACTTTTAATCCTTTCTACCAGCTCATTTACTATTTTATGTTCGTTATGCTGATGATACGATCGAACCGGGGTTGAAATGTGGTAATGGGTAAGGAGTTTCTTAGTTACTCTTGTGTCTTCGGCAAGAATAACACCTACACTCTTTAAGGTGTCAATTGCCCTGAGTGTAATATCTCCGAGATTTCCGATGGGAGTGGGAACCAAAAATAGCTTTGCCATTAGGAGCGTGTTAATACGATATAATCCTGAAGTAAAGTCTTCAGAAAAGTAAGTTTATTTTTAGGCGTATCTTCTATTGAAAGGACACTCTGACATCGTTTAGAGATCTCAAGCACCAATTTTTTGTGTCTTTTGTTCGGAAACTGCCTAACTCTCTCAACCGCATTTTTGATCAGGAGCATATCGTCATCTGTTAATTGTGTTACTGACGGATACGTAGGGGTGTAATTTTCAGCCGTCTTAATGGACAAAATATCGTTCATCGTATAGCTAACACTAGGTTTGGTTCGAATCACAACCGATCCCGCAACCATATCCCCAATTCGTTGGTTTCTGTCAGAACTTGATGCGGTCAAAAACCCGAAAGAACCCAACGACATCCAGAAATCGATAAGCATAAATGAAGACCTCAGAAAGTAGTCTGTAATAGAAGGGACTTCTCCATTGACCTTGATCACCCGTAGTCCGGAAGCCATTTTTCCAACGGTCCGCCCCGAAAACAAATATTCACACAAAAACTTATAAAAGAAAACAGGTATGTATATGAGAGCAACCAGTATCAGGGCCAGTATAGCAACTACCAGATATTTCCAATAAGACGTATTCGTAGCCTCCCCCCATGCATCCCAGGTAACATGTTCTGGCGCCATGCTCAATACTCCCGAAAAGATCATGTTAGAAAGGTAAATCGCGATCGCAAAATAACCCCACCAGATGACCAGATCAAGCAGCTGTCCAACAAACCTTTTTGCAATTGAGGCTAGCTCATATTGTATGGTAACATTATTGGACGTAACTATATCTATCGTCTTCACTTCGGAGTCTTTTATTCAATATAATATTACCTTTAGTTGTTGCTCTATAAAGGCCCCTAATGAAGGAAACCTCGTTCATCAAACAAAATAAACAAAAATGGTACAAGTTCGAGCAAATGTATCAGCAAAACAGGAAAGATCCTGATGAGCTCAGCAAGCTGTTCATTGAACTTACGGACGACCTTAGCTATGCCCGAACGCATTATCCTAAAAGGTCGGTAAGAGTTTATCTGAATGGATTGGCACAGAAAGTTTATGACCGACTTTATCGAAAAAAAAGAGACTCGTTTGGGAAGGTGTTTCAGTTTTGGAAAACAGGACTGCCCCTTGAAATCTATCGGTCCAGAAAAGCACTACTGACCTCATTTATCGTAATGGCTGTTGGGTTTGTTATTGGATGGACCTCCACTGTTGACGATCCCTATTTCCTGGATATCGTGGCCGGAGAGGGGAGGGTACTATACGAAGAAGAATGTATTGCAGACCACAAACCGATCAGCGTGTACCAGACACAGGATGAAACAACCATGTTTTTCGATCTGGTCATCAATAATCTGAGGGTATCTTTCCTGGCCTTTGTTATGGGGATCTTAATTTCCATTGGCACGGGGTTTTTTATGGTCTACAATGGGATATTACTGGGTTCATTTTTGGCCTTCTATAAGTTCAAAGGTTACCTGCTGGTGTGTATGCTTACGGTGTGGTTACACG
>Ga0315334_10002268_pt1 | contig 12005 bp, 6 predicted proteins | sample M150034915metaG_FD_205555 | JGI IMG/M metagenome (GOLD analysis project Ga0315334, IMG submission 205555) | Ammonia-oxidizing marine archaeal communities from Monterey Bay, California, United States - M1 500m 34915 | ecosystem: Environmental > Aquatic > Marine > Intertidal zone | place: USA... | reverse complement strand
CCTCTGCGGACTCCACCATCACAAATTATCTCGATATCTCCTCCAACTGTCTGAACCACAGAGTCGAGAAGTTCAAATGGAGCGGGCGCCCCATCCAACTGTCGACCACCGTGATTCGAGAGAGCACTCCCTTCCAGATTCAAATCTGACGCAATTTTGGCGTCTTCCATAGTCTGTATTCCCTTGATTATGATCGGGCCCTTCCAAATTGATCGAAACCACTCGACATCTGACCAAGACAAACTCGGATCAAATTGTGAATTAATATAATCTGACAATGTGACAGGGTCTGACCCATCACCGACACCCTTACCTTTGACGTTCGCGAACGAAATAGGATCAGAAGTCACAAAATCCCAAGTCCAGCCTGGATGTAACATGCCGTCGATGATCGTGCCCATACCAATTTTTGGGGGCAAAGTGAAACCCTGCCTTATATCTCTCTCCCTGCGGCCAAGCACGGCAGTATCGACCGTGATCATTATTCCCTCATAATCAGCTGCAGTTGCACGTTCGAGCATCTCACGCACAAGTTCACGATCACGCCACACATACACCTGGAACCATTTCCTACCAGAAGATACTTCAGCAATTTCTTCAATCGATCGCGTTCCAAGAGTCGAAAGCGTATAAGGAATTCCTGCACGATCTGCGGCTCGCGCAACAGCCAGTTCACCTTGAGAATCCGCTATTCGGCCAAAACCGGTCGGTGCGAGTATTAGCGGAAATGAGAGATCTCTCCCAAAAAGTTTAGATTGCAAGGAAATATTACTGACGTCCCGAAAGACCCGAGGTCTGAATTCAACAGCCCCATACGCCTCAATGTTTCGACGCAGCGTCACTTCGTCCTCTGCTGCGCCATCGATGTAATCAAATACCCCACCAGGAAGACGCCGCTTAGCCTTTGCTCGCAAGTCCGAGATACTCGCAGCAGTCTGAAGTCTCCTAGTGACAGGATCCCACTCGAATTTTCTGAAACGAAGCACCGATCTAAGAGTTGAAATAACACGCATAGCCGATCTCCTACTCCCATGAACGTCTTTAGTCTTTCGACTGTTAGTTAATCTCTCTATGAATCGCCATCCGGACTCAAAATTAATATATTCATGAATGCGACACCCGCCGCGATCGCAATGGCTACCGATAGATTCACCGAGTCTGGACTAAACAACGATCCATAACCCACATTATAAAACGAAGCACCAAGCATTTGTACAAATCCTAATATTGCAGATGCCATGCCGGCGATCTGGGGGAATGGGATCAACGCAGCAGCCATTGCGGCGGGTCTCGCAAACCCAAAGCCAAAAGCAGTTACCATCATCGGCAGTATGATCGTCCACACATTGCTCATCCCCGTCAAAGTAAAGAACGCCATGGTCGCTCCGCCCAGCATTCCAATCCCTGTTCCAATAAGCACAAGTCTATTTGTTCTGATCCGGCCTATAGACCGACTCGCGGTCCATGCCCCCAACATTATTCCAAATGCCATGAGACCAAACGAAAATCCAAAGTTTTTGGGTGAAAGGCCAAACTCATCAATGAGCACAAATGAGGAGGAGGAAATAAATATCAATTGCGCGCTGAACATAAAACCAATAGTGGTTGAATAGACAACAAAATCTCTATTAGAAAAAAGCGTGCCCAGATTTTTAACGATTGAGTCATACGTCAGTGCGGTTGAATCCTGATAGCGATTTGTCTCGGAAAATGAAACTCGATACCCAATCAACAACAGAACACCGAGCAATATAAGTGCAAAGAAAACAGCCTGCCAATCAAATACCTCCAGCAGAAGACCACCAATAATCGGTGCGAGCATCGGAGCCAGAGGTGTTACAACGTTGATGTAAGAAAGTGCTCGAGCCGCTCCCTCTTTACCGTAGTGATCGAGCACAATTGCACGACTGATCGCCGCTCCAGCACCGCCGCCAAAACCCTGAATAACTCTACCGACAATTAACATCACCTCGCCATTTGCCAATACGCAAACTATTCCACCCAACACGAATAAAAAAAGGCCGAGAGTCAACACTGGTCTCCTACCAAACCGATCAGAACACGGTCCGTAAATCAATTGCGAGCTGGCAAACGCAAGTAAAAACAGCGTGACGCATAGCTGTAACGCTGTCGAACTAATATCCAATTGAGATGCCATAGAAGGCATCGCTGGTAAAAACATATCGACCGCAAGCGGCGCTATCGCACTGAGAACTATTAGTAGCGATAAAATCCATAATTGGTTTTCAACACTTTGCTTCCTATAGAAGATTTGAGTTAGGTTCATAGAGACAAGATAGGTTTATTTTTGCCTACAAGGTGAAAACTCAACCAATATAGCTGTACTTCGAAAAATACCATTTTGAACTACGAGGTAAACTCCCATACTTATGACTGAAAAACAAGTCCAAATGTTTCATATCGTTCTTTTTGAGCCACTTATACCCGGAAACACAGGAAACATTATTCGACTGTGTGCAAATACCGGAGCATCACTACACCTTATTAGGCCTCTTGGATTCAATTTTAATGAAGCTCATTTACGTCGGGCCTCGCTCGATTATTCTGACTTAGCGTCGATAACAGAATATGAAAGCCTTGAATCATATACCTTAGAGTGGTCGGAAAGACGAATACTTGCGATTACAACCAGTGCAACAGAGACTTATACGGATGCAGAATATACTGCTTCAGACTCATTACTTTTTGGTCGTGAAGATACTGGTCTGCCGAACTCATATCTTGAGGAGCTGCCAACGGATCAAAAATTATTAATTCCAATGCAACCATCAAATCGGAGTATTAACTTGTCGAACTCCGTGGCAATAGTTACTTACGAAGCATGGCGGCAACTTTCCTTCCAGGGACGGATCTAGAAAAAACTACTCACTTACCAATCCAGTATCTCGGTGCACTCGCCGTCTTCGACCCGAATAACTCGAGTAGCGATCTCCTTAACTAGCAAGTCATCATGACTTGCACAGACGACAGTCCCTTCATATTTAGACAGCGCTTCGATGAGTTTCTTACGAGTAGCTACGTCCAAATGGTTCGTCGGCTCATCTAGAAGCAGCACATTTGAAGGTTGGATCAAAAATTTCGCTAAAGCAACCCGACTTCGTTCACCACCCGATAAAACTGAAATTAATTTGTGTACGGTGTCTCCTCGAAATAAGAATTGTCCGAGAGCTCTTCGAATCTCTGTTTCGGACCTACCAGTTGCTACTGACTTCACCTCATCGAGTACAGATACACTCACATCCAACACTTCGTCCTGATGCTGATCGTAGTATGCGGGCTCAGCTCTATCGGCCCACATAATACTACCTTCTGTCGGAGCGAATTCTCCAGAAATAGCTCTTAGAAACGTGCTTTTCCCACTCCCATTCGGCCCAACCAACACAACTTTTTGTCCGCGTTCCACGACCATGTTTGCGTCAATTAATATGGTCTGGTCATCCCAATTATGACCGAGGCCATCCACCTGCAACACTTCGCGCTCCACTCGACCTGATGACTCCAGCTGAAATGAAACGTGTTTCTCCTTTGTTGGCAAGACAATTCGATTGATCTTTCCAAGCGACTTTTCTCTCGATGCGACTTGCGTTGCTTTTGTCGCTTTACTGCGAAACCGCTCAATAAAACGTTCTTGCCTGGCAATTTCACGATTCTCCTGAGTGGCCGCCTTCTCAAGTTGGGCTATCTTGGCAGCTTTTTGCGTGAGGAACGAGGAATAGTTGCCGACATAACTTGTCACCAGTCCATCACGCAGCTCAATGATTCTCTCTGCTACACCGTCCAAGAAATCGCGATCGTGCGTGACCAACACAACCGTTCCAGAAAATTGTGAGAGGTACTGGGTAAGCCATGTCTTAGCGCGTTCGTCCAAATGGTTCGTCGGCTCATCTAGCAATAAATGCTCCGGCTGACGCACCAGTATTTTAGCCAACCCAATTCGCATTTTCCAACCACCGGAAAAATCCCCGCACTTTTTATCTCTATCCTCTTTTGTGAAACCTAGTCCGTCTAACACACGTCCAATACGCTCTTCTATTCGGTATCCGTCCAATGCCTCAAACGCTGAAAATAGTGAAGCTTGCTGTTCTATCAGCCGATCAATATCCCCCGTGCCCTGATTAATTAATTCAGAGACTTGGTCAATTTCACTCTGAAGTGTGGTCACATCATCAAACGAAACCCATAATTCTTCTAGTAATCTGCGGTCACTCTCGAACGGAACATCCTGATTTAAATAACTCAGCTCGCCAGCTTTACATCCAGCTGTTCCTGAATCTGGTGTTTCAACTCCTGCAACCAACTTAAGAAGGGTTGACTTACCTGTACCGTTTGGTCCGACCAGACCTATTTTTTCACCGTCTGGCACGTGAAACGTCACATCTCGCAGAATTGGAGCTGCGCCGAACGATTTACTTAGCTCATTAACAAAAATCACAGTACATCAATGTTACCGGAAGCTTATTTACGATCTATGATCTAGCGATATGAAGTGAGATTTAAATGATCTATCAGATCGATACAAAGTGGAAACAATGGAGAAAATTGACTCAGATGATACGGAGTTGATTAATGCCAAAATTGCCTTCCGCGAATTCAGGCTAGGCTAGATCCATGCTCGGCAATACACGTTTCAGACACTTTCTCGCAACGTTATACGGTATTCCGTTCGTCATTATCGGAATTAACCACTTTAGAAATCCTGAATGGTTTGAACCGATTGTCCCTGAAGTCATCGGATCACCAAGATTCTGGGTGCTAGTAAGCGGAGCGTTTGAAATTCTGTTGGGACTGATGGTGATGATTCCGCGAACACGGAAATACGCAAGCATTGGGTTCGTCGCCATGCTAATCGGTATTTATTGGGCAAATCTGAACATGTGGCTCAATGATATTGAAATCGGAAACACCCGGCTTTCGCAATTCGGACACGTCGTACGCGCAGCGATCCAATTCCTGCTCATTATTGTGGCGTTATGGCTTGGTAAACTACCGCCCTTTAATAAAAAAGGCATGCCTGATTAGTGACAAGCGTCACGAATATTAATCTCTACGCAATAACTTGATTATTTCCCAGCCAACGGTTCAAATCTGCGGCGCTCAGCTCTCGTCCTTCCAAGCGGTGCATAAAGTACTGCATAGATCGTCAACATCTCATTCACCCACCTCACAAAACCAATATAACGTTTGTTATGTGGTTGCAGATGAAGGAGTATCACCTGTTTTAATTGCCTCCCTAATGTAGAGCTACAGTTACTCGAGTTCTGTTAGCTTCCTAACAGTCAGCATATTGATTTTGTGAAACTATAATAAAAACTATTGACATCCTGGAGTGTGATTATGAGTCAACCATTTTCAGACATTCGTGTCTTAGATCTGTCATCATCGCTATCAGGTGCGTTCGCAGCTCGGTTCTTCGGGGACTTCGGAGCCGAAGTTATACTTGCCGAAAATGAGACGGGCCACACATTACGAAATTCCAAAATACTCCACGCATATTCGAACTGGAACAAAAAATCAATTCGGCTCCGAAGCAATGATGAACTTACTGAACTTATAAAAAGCAGCGACATCATCATCACGACTGAGATCGCTAAAGAAAATGAACTCTTCACTCGGGTAACGGAGAAAAGAATCCCGAGCTCAGTTCATTTGTCTATTACCCCGCATGGTTTGGATGGCAATCTAGCAGGAGTCCCCGGGAATGGCCTGACTGCTTCAGCACGAACAGGGTTTTCACATATCAATGTGTACGAAAATGAACCACCTCTGCAACTGCCAGTTAACGTGACGGGTTTCATTGCCGGCGTATGTGGATTTATCACCTCAGCTGCGGTTGCCCTGCAAATGAGAACCTCCGGCCTTGGAGATCTAGTCGATGTGAGCGAAGTCGAATCCCTTTCTCTCGCATCTGCACCATGGGCCATCCAGGCTATCTTTGAAAATCGAGGGTGGTCGAGAGGCGTACTTGGGGGCAAAGCACGAGGTATACCCGCACCTCTCTGGGAGGCCAAGGACGGCCTTATTAACTTTGGGCTGGGTGATTTTAGAAATTGGACCAAATCCATGAGAGTACTCGGAGTGGAGGAATATGCCGAAAATGCCGAACTTATTCCCGATATAGGACGCCACGGCAATCCGCAACTAGCGGGAGTTGTAGCGGCTGTTGCACGAACTGTGCCGAGAAAGAATCGTAAAGATCTATTCCTCGCACTTTGCAAATTGCGCTCAATCACCGGAATGGTTCAGGATATGTCAGACATCGAATCATGTGACCATTTAAATGCGCGTGATTATTTCCGCAGCACGAGAATCGGCGACAAATTAATCAAATTTCCGGGTCCATCCGCGCACTTATCTCCCATTAAGTGGGAGCTTCGCTCTGACGCACCTTTGCTTAACCAGGACCGTGATCAAATAGATATCCAGAGAAAACCTGTCAAAATCGAGAATCCAAGCTCAACCGCGATGTCAACAGATGGACCACTGGCTGGAAAAAAAGTGCTCGCATTCACGCACGCCTGGTCAGGCACATTCGCAACTGAGCTGTTAGGACTGCTTGGCGCCGACGTAGTTCAGATTGAAGCGCCACACCGAGTTGATGTATGGAGAAGAGTGAGCAATAAGGTGCCAGATGGCGTAAAAAAACCTGATATCAATCAGCACTTTCTAAATACACAGGGTCTCTATAATTCAGCAAATTTAAATAAACGTGCGATCACACTGGACATGCGAACGCCCGAAGGGCAGGAAATATTTTGGCAGCTTGTACCTCATTTTGACATAGTCATGGACAATTTCACACCACAAATTTTGCCGCGGTGGGGAATTACATTGGAGACACTTGCTGAAAAACGTCCTGGTATCGTGTTTGCGTCATTATCCGCCTACGGCGCCACCGGACCGTATCAAGAATTTCCGGGAAACGGCGGCACGACTGAACCTATGTCTGGCCTGTCCTCAATTCACGGCTATGAAGGTGACCTAGGGATGAACACGGGAGGAATGATCCCAGATCCGATATCCGGATATTTCACGATTGCTTCAGTTATAGCCGCACTTCATGAAGCGAGTACGACCGGAGAAGCACAACGTATCGAAGGCTCGATGCTCGAATCTCTCACAGCCGTCGTCGGCGATGCACTAGGTGAATATCAGCTCAGTGGTGAGATGCCCAGACCGCATGGCAACAAACACCCCGAAATTGCCCCGCACGGCGTGTACCAAACCAAAGATAGTGAATGGATAGCGATTTCTGCCGATAATGAAATCGCTTGGAATAACCTCGCCAATCTGCTAGGACTTAGTGAAGATTCCCAATTCAAAAACCAGCAACAACGAAAAGAAAATGAATCTCTCCTGAACGAAATTATAAACAAATGGGCCCAAAATCACTCAGCAGAAGACATGGAAAACCAACTGACTGGATTAGGCGTGTGTGCAGCACAGGTAGCCGAGCCCTATAAAATCTATAGCGAACCTGATGCTAATTTTCTCTCGAGAGATTTTTTATCGTATATTAAGCATCCAGAGACAGGAGTTAACGTACTCCCCACACGTGCCTGGAAGTTTGAAAGTATTGAGTCATCTAAAGTTCGACCGGCCCCCTGTGTCGGTCAACACAGTAAAGAAGTACTGCAGGAATATTTGAATATAACCGATGAAAAATATCAAGAACTGATTGAGAGCACCGTAACCGGAACAATATACGACTACGAAAGGTACAAACAAATATGAGCTTCCAGAAAATCTTGATCGCTAACCGTGGTGAAATTGCGATACGTATAATGCGAGCCGCAAATGATATTGGGATTAAAACAGTCGCTATATATTCCGCAGATGATGCCACATCATTACACCGAACCATAGCTGACGAGAGTTTTGCACTATCTGGTAGAGGTGTTGCCGCGTATCTCGATATGGACACAATTATTGATGGTGCAAAAGAAATGAATTGTGATGCAGTCCACCCCGGTTACGGGTTTTTAGCTGAAAATTCGGAGTTTGCAAAAAAATGTGCTGAACAAAATCTCACATTTATTGGGCCCGAGGTTGAACATCTTGAATTATTCGGTAATAAAGGACGTGCACGAGCTGCCGCCACGGCTGCCGGGGTGCCAGTTCTTAAGGGCATTGATCGATCGGTTACGCTCGAGGAGGCACAAGAATTCTATTCAAGCCTTGGGGCAGATGCGGGGATGATGATCAAGGCCGTTGCAGGCGGGGGCGGACGAGGATCACGAGCTGTCACAGACGAACTTGAAATAGAAGAAGCCTTTAAAAGATGTCAGTCGGAGGCTACTAGCGCCTTCGGTAATGGAGAGCTCTATGTGGAGGAGTTCATCCAGCAGGCTAGACATATTGAAGTTCAAATTATTGGAGATAAAAGCGGAAATATAATCAATCTTGGCGAACGTGAGTGCAGTGTTCAACGACGATATCAAAAAATAGTTGAGATCGCACCTGCACCTCACCTTCCTGAGCGGCTGCGCGACGATATCATTGAAGCCGCCCAACGCCTTGCCCAAAGTGTCAACTATTCGAATCTCGGCACCTTCGAATTCCTTGTAAACACCAACGCATCCGACGGGGGTGACCCATTTTCATTTATAGAAACGAATGCTCGACTACAGGTCGAACATACTGTGACAGAAGCTGTGACCGGCGTTGATATCGTGCAGACCCAAATTGAATTAGCTAGTGGAACGCTGCTTGCTGATCTTGGATTAGATAACTCTGATATAGGAGTACCTCGAGGCTTTGCTATTCAAGCTCGTATCAATATGGAAACACTCGGTGTGGACGGAACAGTGCGACCGGCAGGAGGAACCCTCCGTTCCTATGAGGCACCAAATGGCCCGGGCGTCCGAACCGATGGGTTTGGATATGCTGGTTACACAACCAGTCCGATGTTCGACTCACTACTCGCGAAAGTAATTACACATTCACCATCTAACAAATTTGAGACTGCCGTGCAGCGATCACTCCGTGCACTTTCTGAATTCCGAATAGAGGGCGTGGCCACAAATATCCCTTTCTTAATGAATGTTCTAACAAACAGTGACTTTATTGATGGATCGGTACATACGCGATGGGTGGACGAAAAAATAGCTGATCTCGCGATGACAGACACCGATAGCCAGCAAAAGCGTTGGATTGAAAGTGCCGAAGTGCAAATCCCTGCGACTGCCGGCCAACAGGCGAGCCCACTCACTGGGACGGCTCCGGTCATGGTGGATACGTCAGATCCTTTGGCACTTTTCAGTTACGACCGTCAAGTGAAAGAAGCAGAAAAAATTGAGATCTCGTCAGAAGATTCAGTAACGAACCTTGTTGGTCCTGATGGATCGATTGGAATAGGCGCTCCGATTCAAGGAACAATTATTCAAATCTCCGTGACTGAGGGAGACTCGATACGCATGGGTCAGGAAATGCTAATTATGGAAGCCATGAAAATGGAGCACGTAATTAAGGCTGATATCAGCGGAATTGTCAAGAAAATCAATGTTGCGCCAGGCGACATAATTGTTGAAGGCCATCCATTAATTTTCGTGGAAGAAGGCGAGCCAGACGAAGCGAGTTTCGAGGAAGAAGAGGCTATAGACCTCGATTATATCCGACCTGATCTGGAAGAAGCCTACGCCAGGCACGCATTCACGCTCGATGAGAATAGACCTGAAGCTGTAGCAAAACGATATGGACGTGGTTATCGAATGCCGCGTGAAAATATCGCGCAACTAGTTGATGAAGGAACATTCAAGGAATATGGACCGTTAGTGGTAGCGCGGCAACACCAACGATTTAGTAGCGAGGAACTCAGAAAAAATACCCCGGCAGATGGTCTCGTATCAGGTATCGGCTCAGTGAATGGAAAACACTTTTCACCTGAGCAGGCTCGGACGATGGTTATATCATATGACTACACCGTACTTGCTGGGACGCAAGGTGGGCGTAACCACTACAAACAAGATCGAATGTTCGAGCTCGCACAGCGATTTAAAATTCCACTAGTCTTTTTCACCGAAGGTGGGGGTGGACGTCCAGGAGATGATCGGATCGGACCTGGAGTGGCGTTCGATACCCATACATTCACACAATTCTCTCAGCTTAGTGGATGGATTCCACTCGTAGGAATCACGAATGGGCGGTGCTTCGCAGGCAATACTGCACTCTTAGCCTGTTGTGATGTAATCATTGCAACTGAAGGATCTACGGTTGCTATGGGCGGGCCAGCAATGGTTGAAAGCGGCGGCCTAGGTGTATACACTCCGGAAGAACTCGGTCCGATGTCATTCCAAGTGCCAAATGGAGTGGTTGACATTCTGGTTAAAGATGAAGAAGAAGCCGTGGATGTTGGTAAGAAATACCTATCGTATTTCCAAGGCCCGATAGATGAGTGGGAGGCTCCTGATCAGCGGCCTCTTAGACATATTGTTCCGGAAAACCGAAAACAACTATATGACATGCGTGAAATAATAAACACGATCGCCGATAAAGATTCAGTGCTTGAAATACGGGAAAAGTTTGGTATTGGCATTATCACAGCCTTCATGCGGATTGAGGGTAAACCTATGGCAGTGATAGCTAATAATCCTCATCATATCGCTGGCGCAATTGACTCAGATGGAGCTGACAAGGGTGCTCGATTTGTTCAGCTATGTGATGCCTTCGATATCCCGATTTTAAGTTTGATGGACTGTCCAGGAATGATGGTAGGTCCGGATGTTGAATCCACTGCATTGGTCCGGCACTGTGTCCGTATGTTTAATGCCGGTGCAAATCTTACAACGCCGATGTTCCTCACAGTTGTTCGCAAGGCCTACGGACTAGGTGTACAAGCTATGTGTGGTGCTAGCTCCTTTGTAGGATTCTTCTCAGTCGCTTGGCCCACAGCAGAATTTGCGGGCATGGCAATTGAAGGTTCTGTGAAACTCGGCTATCGCAAGGAGCTGGAAGCAATTGAAGATCCAGCTGAACGACTCGCCGAGTATCAAGATCGAGTAGATCGTGCATACGAAAACGCAAAGGCTGTTAACGCTAGTGCCGGTTACGGCATTGATGACGTAATCGATCCGGCAGATACACGGTCATGGCTTGTCATGGGACTAAATAGTGTCCCCACACCGCCCGAGCGCACGGAAAAGAAATATCCATTTATCGATACTTGGTAGAGGTCACTCAGTATCCGCTTTATTCAAGGTATTGATAGGCCGGTATCGTAAGGAAATCAACAAACTCCTCGCTGAGGACCAATTGGTCTAATATCAAGGCCGCCTCGTCAAAATGTTGATCGTGGTCGGTGTTTAGACTCGCAAGCTCTTCAGACCGAAGCTCTGAATATAAATCTGAAGTGATAATTCTGCCATCATCGAGCGGCACAGAATGAATAATCCACTGCCATAACTGCGCCCGACTGATCTCGGCTGTTGCCGCATCCTCCATCAAATTGTTGATCGCAGCCGCGCCATTTCCACTTAACCATTGATTTATATATTGCAAGGCAACAGAAATATTGAGTCGAACCCCCGTTTCAGTCGTGTCTCCCTCGGTGAGATTTGCTCCGCTGAGCGCTGAAGCATCGGCCAACACATCATCGCGCTGCCTATCCTTCTGATTATCGTTTTCACCGAGTACCTCCTGAAATGAAGCTCGCGCAGTTGGCTCGAGATCGGGGTGCGCTATCCAAGTACCATCGAATCCATTTTGTGATTCTCGGTCTTTATCAGCCTTCACTGCCGCAAGTGCCGCCTCATTCAACTCAGCATCTCTCCTGCTAGGAATAAATGCTGACATTCCGCCCATCGCGTGAGCTCCTCGCCGATGGCAAGTCTTTACAAGTAAATCCGTATAAGCACTCATAAATGGGACAGTCATCCCAATTTGAGCTCGGTCTGGAAGTGCAAACTCCCGACGATTTCTAAATCGCTTGATCACGCTAAAAATATAATCCCACCGACCAGCATTCAAACCGGAGATATGTTCCCGTAACT
>Ga0315334_10002267_pt1 | contig 12006 bp, 10 predicted proteins | sample M150034915metaG_FD_205555 | JGI IMG/M metagenome (GOLD analysis project Ga0315334, IMG submission 205555) | Ammonia-oxidizing marine archaeal communities from Monterey Bay, California, United States - M1 500m 34915 | ecosystem: Environmental > Aquatic > Marine > Intertidal zone | place: USA... | reverse complement strand
AACATCCCAATGTCCGGAATCGAACCTCTTTCATCATTGGTTCTTCACCTGGTTTCAGTTCAAGTCGTTCATCATCCACAAGCACCAAAATACCGCCACGCTCTACGACAGGGCGAACTGCGGAATAATATAAAGGCACGATCGGAATCTGTTCGAGGTGAATGTATTGCCAAATGTCTAACTCCGTCCAGTTCGACAAGGGAAAGACGCGAATGCTTTCCCCTTTGTTAACGCGTGAATTATATATATTCCACAACTCCGGTCGTTGGTTCTTGGGATCCCAACGGTGGTTCTCGTCGCGAAAGGAAAAGACGCGTTCTTTGGCTCGTGATTTTTCTTCATCACGCCGCGCTCCACCAAACGCTGCATCAAATTCGTGTTTGTCGAGCGCCTGTTTGAGCCCTTCGGTCTTCATCACCGTCGTGTGTTTGCCGCTATGTTTGAGCGGGTCGATGCCCAACGCAACACCCTCTTCATTGATGTGTACGATAACTTCCAACCCTAGTTCCTTGCGGGCGTAATTCTCGCGGAATTCAATCATCTCGCGGAACTTCCAAGTCGTATCCACGTGCATCAGCGGGAAAGGTGGTTTAGCCGGATAGAAGGCTTTCATGGCCAGATGAACCATCACCGATGAGTCTTTTCCAACGGAATAAAGCATCACAGGGTTTGAAAATTCAGCCGCTACTTCACGGATAATATGAATGCTCTCCGCCTCAAGCTCTTTTAAATGGGTAAGGTTGTATCCGCTCATCTATTTATCGTCTAAGTGTGGAATTGTCGATTGAAATTCGAGTATAAGTCAACACCTAGGTTTCGTCTATGCGCAGAACTGCCACTGAAGGAACACGTAGCGTTCAATTCCAACCAGAGTGACCGCCTGTAACGGAATTGACGATTCTGTAGGCCCCAATCGCGTTAACGATGCTACCTTAGCTCGCGTGCGGCGGCTCGGCTTTATGAGATGACCACATTTTCAAAATTACACTTTCAGAATCCGTACCAATCATCGGATACGATTTCAGTTTGCGTAATTCAACATCTTGTAGCGTGCCGCGGTGACGAGCAGCTTTGCGTTCCTCCGTCCAAGCAGGACCCTTGATGGCTAACAGTTGGCCAAACAAGTGCCAATATGGAGCGAGCCACAATCCCATCTTCCACAGTGGTCCCACCGCACGGCAAACTATAACATCGTAGTTGAGATCGTTCAGAAGGTCTTCAACACGCGCGTTGATCACGGGTACTGGCAGACTCAATTTGGTGATCATGTCATCTAAGGCGACTGTTTTTTTGGAAACCGACTCACATAAGCTAACTTGCAAATCTGGCCGGATAATGGAAAGCGGAATCCCCGGAACGCCACCACCGCTGCCAAAGTCCAAAACTTCCATACCAGTCTCGATTAAGTCGGCGAGTTGAATCGTATCGAGAATATCGCGAGACACGAAGCGATCAAAATCGGTGTGCCGAGTCAAGTTGAGCTTTTCATTCCAATCCCACAACAACTGGCAATAGTCCTTGAGCATTTCGATCTGATATGGCTCTAATGTAATGCCGTGTTTATCAAGCGCTTCCTCTAATGTTGCAGAGACTGGCTCTGCTGGGGTCGGGACACTTTGCTCTAAGTGAGGAGCCTCTGCTTCGACCTCGGAGTTTAATTCTGACTGTGGTTCGTTCACGTTCTCTTTGCCATTCACCGTTTGAAGTTTTGATTAAGTAGAGTCGGCTCTTTGTTGTTTTGCATCCACACCCGTTTCCTTACAGAAATGGAAATTTCCTGTGGTGTCATGCATTGTGAACCCTGTTTGTAATGTTGGCTATGTCCTAAACGTCCAGACAGCAATAAAAGGGTCGCAATAAAAAAGGGTGTGACCATCACCATGACGGTCGCACCCCTAGATGTATATCATTGGTTACCGATCGCAGTGCGTTACTGACTACACTGCAATTCCAATGTTTAGGCTTGCTTACAGGTTTTGATAATCGCTGCGGCGACCTTGTAGGGATCCGCGTTCGATGCTGGACGACGATCTTCAAGTCGACCTTTCCAACCATCTTCGATCGTTCCCACAGGAATACGAATGGAAGCGCCACGATCAGAAACACCATAACTAAATTGATCGATAGCCTGTGTTTCGTGAGCTCCTGTAAGACGTTGATCATTATCAGCACCGTAGACACTAATATGACGATCAATCTCACCACTAAATGCTTCACAGATCTTGGTAAAGATTGCTTCGTCACCAGAATCACGCATAGCCGAGTTCGAGAAATTAGCGTGCATACCCGAACCATTCCAGTCCGTATCGCCAAGTGGCTTAGGATGCAAATTAATGGCGTAACCGTATTTTTCACCAATTCGTTCAAGCAAGTAACGAGCAACCCAGATTTCATCTCCAGACCGCCTCGCGCCTTTAGCAAAAATTTGGTATTCCCACTGCCCGGCAGCAACTTCAGCATTGATACCTTCAACGTTGATACCGGCATCAAGACAAGTATCTAAGTGCTCCTCGACGCAGTCACGACCAAACGTGTTATTGGCGCCCACACTACAATAGAATGGACCCTGAGCTCGAGGGAAACCGCCTGTTGGAAAGCCTGGTGGCAAATCTGTCATGACATCCCACAAGAAATATTCCTGTTCAAAGCCGAACCAATAATCGTCATCGTCTTCTTCAATCGTCGCACGACCATTGGATTCATGCGGAGACCCGTCCGCATTGAGGACTTCTGTCATGACCAAGTATGCGTCATGACGACCTGGGTCAGGGAAGATTGCGACTGGTTTCAATAAACAATCTGAATCAGCACCATCAGCTTGCTCTGTAGAACTACCGTCGAATGACCATATTGGGCATTCTTCGAGTGTACCACCGAAGTTACTTTTGATTTGTGTTTTTGATCGAAGACTCTGAGTCGGTTCATAACCATCGAGCCAAATGTATTCAAGTTTTGACATAATTACGTTTCACGCTCCCAAAAAAAATTTCCGCGATTCAGGTACCTCGCCTTTTTTGCCCCTGAATGGCAATGTTACTGTGATTCCAGATCTAGTTCTGGAAAAAGACTATGGACTTTTTATAACCCATTTTTTTTCGAATGTCACCCATAGATAGAAAGTGAAATCGAAAAAAACAGACACATTCGCCTGCCACGGCCATTCGCAGGTATTCGCGTTCATTTGCGGCATGCCGCCCGTCACGCTCTAGCGAGCAACAATTTGACGACGGCCTTTTACAATTTCAATGCCCGCAAAGAGAATCGGGTCAGATTGAGATAATGGCAGAGTTCCATCTTCTAGTGGTTTGGCAATCATCTGCACATCCACGTCTGGTGTAACGCCGCGTCCACTAATTTGGTGACCGGAGGGAGAATAGAATCGAGCAGTCGTTAAACGAAGTCCGCAATTGTACGAGGCCAATGGAAAAATCCCTTGCACACTGCCCTTGCCATATGTGCAATGCCCGACAATCGCACCGCGTTTATGGTCTTTGATAGCCCCTGCGAATATTTCACTAGCACTAGCTGATCTCGCATTAATCAACACCACCAATGGTTCACTACAAGTACCGCTTTGGTGCGCTTGGTAATCGACTTCTTCATTCACGCTGCGACCACGCGTTGAGACAATCGTTCCCGAACTGATGAACATGTCCGCAATTTCAACTGCACTTTTGACCAAACCACCGGGGTTTCCCCGCAAATCGAGCACTAATCGTTGCATGCCGTCTTGACGTAATTGCCACATCGCACTGTTTAGCTCACGAGCTGTGTTTTTTTGGAAGCTAACGATCCGCAAATAGCCTACTTCGGAATGTTGATCAATGATTCTGGCGTCTACCACACTCGTCACTTGCACTTGGCGTCGAATCAGTGTCATCCGACGAGCTGACCCAGAGGCTGAAACGACAACGATTTCTACTTCCGTTCCTCGCAAACCCTTGAGCATATCCGCAGCTCGAACCGCATCGATTGTCGGAATCATATTTCGATCTACTTCAATTATTTTGTCTCCGGACTTGAGTCCCGCATCATCCGCCGGGCCCTTAGGAATCACTCGTTCCACTAAGAGATGGGTTCCTTGAATTCTTAATTCAATCCCCAATCCAACAAACTTGCCATCGATTTGAGAAAACATATCATCGAGTTGAGTGCTTGTTAGATACGAAGAATATCGATCCAAGGCTATAATCGTTCCGGAAAGCAATTCCAGCATTACCACTTGCTGTGATACCTTCAATGTGCGTTCAGCTATCTGACTTACCCTGATCGCTGACTGCAACACGTCCCGACCATTTCTACAAACTCGACTTGTGAGAATTTGAGCGACAGCATCACGATATTGTTGCAAGTTGCCGTTGTTGACTGTGAGCCCATGGTGTCTGCGAAATAATTCGTCGTGAAACGCTACTTCAATTTGGTCGATTCCTGATTTTAGGATTTGTTGCCAATTCAATTCCGCATAATAGTACGTTTCGATTTTTCCTAGCACTTCTCGATAAACCGCTTGACTCGCCATCACGTCCATCTGCTTGATGGAATACAAGTAGCTTGCATCATGATAACGACGAGCGATATCAACGTGGGATCGGCTTATTTGATAACGAACCGCGATGGTCGACTGTTGCGGGTAGTTACGGGCAGCACGTTCATACAACTTCAATGCCGCTCGCCAATTATTAGACGCTTCAAGCTTTGCCCCTTGGTTTTGAATTGCATCGATCTCAGCCTGTGTATTTGTGGTAGCTCCGGCACTTACAGGCGACTCTTGACCCAAGGTCGCTGTAACAGTTGTTACAACAATACTGAGCGTAAATAGTAGTGAGAAAGAGAGGCGAAGAGCAAATCTCATAAAGACAGTGACCGAGTTAAGCAGCAAGGAGGGGAATGACAAAACACATGACGTGCTTTATCGCTGCTCAAGAATAGGTCACCAAACGTACATAGGTCGTCTTTAAGGCTTTAAAACAAGCAATAAACAACCGTCAAAATCGGCAACACCCGATGCCGATAAGCTAATCAGCATACCTGTAGCGAATATGCGGATAGATACTGGATAGCCCCTCACTAGGCGCCCAAATGGCGAGCCAACGTTCGCATTCGCTATATCAATTCGGCAATCGGTGGGCGCTGATCCAACAAGAACTGGGGACGGCCATTAGGGTCATGCAATTGAACGCGTTGTGAATCAATTCCTATGTTGTGGTACAACGTCGCCAACACTTCTTGCAAATGAACAGGGCGATCCTGAGCGAACTCGGCATTTTTGCTTGTCGTACCAACGGCTTGTCCAAGTCGCATACCACCGCCAGCTAAGAATACTTGTGATAAACGCGTCCAATGATCACGTCCCGCTTTACTATTTACGCGAGGCGTCCGTCCGAATTCACCCCACACAACGACCGTGACATCTTGATCCATACCCCGTAGCGACAAATCTTCTAAAAGTGCACTCAAGGCCTGATCGAGTTGCGGTAGCAGTTTTTTCAAGCTTACAAAGTTATTACTGTGTGTATCCCATCCACCCCATTGCATCGTAACCACACGTGAACCGGCTTCAATTAAACGCCGTGCAAGTAACAAATTTTTGCCTTGGCCATTTCCATATCGCTCAACAATAGCTGGGTCTTCTAGTCTAACATCTAACGCATCTGCAACGGTACCAGAAGTAACCAATGCAGCCGCTTGTTGCGTGTATGCATCCAATGCGTCAAGTTGACCCGAGGAGTCAATATCACGACGTATCGTATCCAGAGAACCAAGTAAGCTCCGCCGATCCGTCAATCGGTCTTCGGTAATGGACCGTAATTTAAGATCATTGCCACTGGGCTTGTAGGGAAGATAAACTGGCCCCAAGTAACCTGGCTTTCCACCCATATACGAAATATAGGGTGGCGCACCGTTCTCAGTTGGACCCTGAAGCTTGGCGACAACACTGCCCATGTAGGGTCGGCCACCGATGTTACTTAATGACTTTTGATCAAAACCAGTCGAAGTATGGTTTGCGCTGTGAGAACTAATCATGCCAACGAGCGACCGGACAATCGCAAACTTATCTGCCATTCGTGATAGCAATGGAAAATGTTCACAGATGTCCAGTCCGGGCACGTTTGTGTGGATCGGGTTGAACTCACCGCGAAATTCGCTCGGTGCATCGGGCTTGAGATCAAACATATCCTGATGCGAGGGGCCACCTCCCAAATGCAGATGAATCAAAGCCTTATGGCTAATTCCAGTTTGTTGCCTTGCCTCTGCTTGCAATAAAGCCGGAAGACTTAGGGCACCAATCCCGCCACCTATGGATAAAAAGTTGCGGCGGTCAATTACGTTTCGAGATGAACCTGATTGTTTGTTGTAGATCGTAAGCATTCAACACTCCAACAGAAAAACGATATATTGCCAGAAACGTGTTCCAACTCTAGTATCGGGATTATACGCAAATGGAATGCTGAAAATCAATCGAAACTCAACCTTTTGACAAGCTGGGTAAGCAAGTTACCTGTTTTCCCCCTGTGATCGAGGGGCAAGCTATACGCCTACCGGCTTTCGAGCTATTGCCGATTCTGTTTGACGGTGGCACAGTCCGATTGCATCACGCGCAAGCGATCCACCGAGTAATGTCGACGACTTGTCGGATTCTATGGAACGCACCACTTCGGCCATCTCCCGTTGAAACGACAAGACTGGATCGCCATCACCTACATCTGGACGTTGCACATTGCCCTCATTGTCGAACACTTTCAACGGACTTACTTCCGGTTCATCCGCCAATGCCGCGAATCCAAACTGCAAGGTCGCTCGTTCGAAATGAGCTTCATAGCTATGCATGAACGGCCGACCCTGTTGGCCAATAACACCACTGGTTGCCGTGACCACTAAATCTCGATCGGCAAACTCAAAGTTAGTCATGCCATATTCAACGACGTCACCCCGCATACGAGCGCGACACTCCAGCCGCTCAGGCATTCCAAACAGCACTCGAATTAGGTGTGCGTCATGAACATGCAAGTCGACGAGCGGTCCGCCCATTTTTTCCGCATCCCAAAAATCAACTAACCAAGTCGGATCAGAGATCACTCGGTTGAAATGACCACCGAGCAGCTTGCCGTATTTTCCGCTGGCAGCCGCTTCCCGCAAGAATGCGTACTCCGGAAAGAAGGGTAGCACATGGGCCACAAACACTTGACGATCGGCAGTAGCCGCAACTGCCACTATTTCATCACATTGGTCAACAGTTAACGCCATTGGTTTTTCAATCAGCACGTGCTTGCCCGCCTGCAACGCCGCAATGGCTGTGTCCGTGTGCATATCTGGCGGCAGACAAATATCCACTAAGTCCACGCTATCGTCGTCGAGCAGCGAATCCAAGTCACTGTGGCAGTTCCATGAACTGACATCCACGCGTTCACCAGGTGGGCCAAAGTTGCCTTGAATTGATGTCCAGTCACCGGCGAGCTTATCTTGGTTGCGAGCACAAATCGCGGAAATCTCGATTCCAGATGTTTTTTGGTAAGCTAAATAATGAATCCAGCCCATAAACCCAATGCCCGTAATTCCGACTTTAATCATCTGAGTTTTCCTTCGTGTTGCTCTACTTGTTTAAACCTAAACCTAATATTTTTTTATGCGTTTACTAAATTCGCAAATCGTTCACTAGCGTTTACCCATTCACCCACAGTGTCCGGCACATAAGTCTCTTGACCAAAACTGTGGCTGATGATTTTCCGCGCTTCCGCAATGGAGCTAACCGCGCCGCTGCTTATCAATTGAACCATCAAGTTACCAATGGCAGTAGCCTCGATCGGACCAGTAACCACCGGACGACCGCAGGCGTTTGCTGTAAGTTGGCACAATAAACGGTTTTGAATCCCGCCGCCAACAATGTGTACCGTTTTAATGGTTCCGCCAGTCAATTGTTCTAACATCTGCAGCACCATCTGGTAGCGTAGTGCAAGGCTTTCAAGAGCACATCGAATTACCGCTCCATCGGTATCGGGAATTGTCTGACCAGTTTTTCGACAGTAGTCCCTAATCGCATCTGGCATCGATTCTGGAGCCTGGAAACATTCGTCATCAGGATCTATGAGCGAGACTAAAGGAGCTGCTGCCGATGCAATCTCCACCAACTCATCCCAATCATAAGACTGGCCCTCAGCATTGAAAATCCGTCGGCATTCTTGTACCAGCCATAACCCCGCAATGTTCTTCAACAACCGGATGCTGTCCCCAACACCGCCTTCGTTGGTGAAATTTAACTCTTGGCATTGGTCCGAAATAATCGGGTTTGCAATTTCCACTCCCATCAAAGACCAAGTGCCACTACTGATGTAACACCAATCGGGTTGATCAGACAACGCACCAGCAGCTGGCACTGCCATTACAGCACTTGCTGTGTCATGCGTCCCTGGTAATACAACTTTGAAGTTTGCTCCACCCAATTCACGACTGATAGCACCTTGCAGCGGGCCAAGTTCCGTGCCAGGCGAAACAACTTGTCCTAGCAGTTTTTGTGGCAAGGAAAACGACTCAAACAATTCCGTAGCCCAGCGTTTTTCTTGAGGATTATAGAATTGAGTGGTTGTCGCGTTTGTGTATTCGTTTGCTTTTTCGCCGGTGAGTAACCAGTGAAAAAGATCGGGCATCAGCAGCATAGTTTCGGCTGCATCAAGCAGTGGTGACCTAACATTCTGCAATGCTAACAATTGATAAAGCGTGTTGAAACGCATGAACTGTAAGCCGCTTTGGTTGAATATCTCTGAACGCGAAACTTGCTCAAATGCATACTCCATCATCCCTTCGGTATGGCTGTCGCGATAATGAATCGGGTTTGCTAACAACTCATCGTTAGGACCTAGCAGACCAAAATCCACTCCCCAGGTATCAACACCGACACTCGTAATTGTGTTTCCATAACGCTCAACAGCTTGTTGTAAGGCCCGCTTAATATGGGACCACTGCTCTAAAACGTCCCAATGCAAGTAACGCCCAGCCGATACCCCACCATTGTTAAAACGGTAGACTTCCTCAAGTGAAATGCGAGTACCATCAAATTCTCCAGCTACTAATCGGCCGCTAGATGCTCCAATGTCAACAGCCAGATAGACCTGCCCCGCCATGTCTTTTCCACTTTCTATATAATTTGATCTTGAATCTCTCAACCATCGCCATCATACACCATCCACAAACACTCGTTAGCAGCGCAACATCAAAAATCAAATCCAAAACAATTATCCTATTGATAGATATTGAATAATAACCCATTGTTCAGTTACTTGATAATGTTTATGATTATTAATTGCCCTCAGGCTAATTATCGCTAATCCTTGCGAACGATCGATGGAATTTTGAACACTTCCCCTCCAACTGACATGCTACTAGCTGAACTTCAGCAAGCCAGTGCCACCTTAGAAAACGCTTCGCCGTTAGAAATCCTAAAATGGGCAGTCGAGCAGTACGCGCCCAAATTTGCGATGGCGACAGCCTTTGGCCCCGAGGGAATGACAATGATTTACATGTTATCTCAATTTGCCCCTGAAACACCTATTTTCAATCTCGACACTGGATATCAGTTCCAGGAAACACTCGATCTACGTGACAAAGTTAAATCACGTTATGGCATGGATGTCCGCTTGGCAAAACCCAATTTGGACGTCACTCAGTATGAAGAGTTACACGGCGGTCCTGTCTACAAAACTAATCCCAGCCAGTGCTGTTATGACCGCAAACTATCGCTATTAGAGAAAGTCGCTAGCGAGCTACAGTGTTGGTCGAGTGCGATTAGACGCGATCAGAGTCCCGATCGCGCCAAAGCGCCGATTGTCGGTTGGGACAACAAATTTGGGTTGATCAAAGTTAGCCCCTTAGCCAATTCAACCAAAACCGATATTTGGAAAATGATTACCGACAACGATATCCCGTACAACCCATTACACGACAAAGGCTACCCAAGTATTGGATGCTGGCCTTGCACTCGAAAAATATCGCTCGGTGAAGATGATCGAGCGGGGCGTTGGAGCGGCACAAAAAAAACCGAATGCGGATTACATTCTATAGACGCAAACGAAAGCTAGTATTATGCAATTTTCAGCCAAAACTGAATACGCTTGTTTGGCCATCCTCGAATTGTCATTACACCAAAACGACATTCGACCCTTGCGTATTGACGACATCGCCTCACGCCACGGCATTCCCAGTAGATTCTTAGTCCAAATACTCTTACAACTCAAAGCCGCCGGTATCGTATTGAGTATCCGTGGCGCCGCTGGCGGCTACCGTCTCGCTAAACCTGCAGACACTATTAGCCTAGGCGAAGTGATGACAGTTATTACTGGCGATCGATCCAATTTCGTGCAGAATTCAAGCAACGTCACTCCCATGTCCGAAGCGTTATTTCAGACGTGGGAGAGCATCTCTCAAATAGAACAAGAAAACCTCTGTGCCGTGACCTTTGATGATTTGCTGGAGCAAACTGGTGGCAAGAACGAGGATATGTACTACATCTAGACTATCAATCATCTGCCCCTTAGCTTACTTGACCGTACATAATTGCACCGCATAAACTGAAGTATTGCACAGCGACTTTTTCCATCAATATTCAGCGGCGCAATTTCCACACAACTTATCTAGTCTCGCAAATTGACTTCGCTCCTTTTCACCCACTAGACTGCCATGACTGCAACTGTACTAGACGTCTACGATTCCGATGATCCACAAGCTATCATCGGCGAGGCGGTGGATCGATTGAACGCGGGGGAAATTGTAGCATTTCCAACCGAAACCGTTTACGGTATTGCAGCCAATTCGTCTGATGCTACTGCCGTTGCCAAACTGTTCGACGTCAAGTCTCGATCAACCGGAAAACCGATGAGTCTGGCGATCGGCTACGATTATTCACTCGACAACTATGCTCAAAACCCTACGGCAATAATGCACCGACTTGCTCGCCGTTGTTGGCCCGGACCGCTAACAATGGTAATTCAAGCCACCGAGCAGGTAGCCGGGCTTTCCAACGAATCACGCCAATTACTAGCCCCAAATAATTGGCTCGGACTGCGAGTTCCTAGCAACGAAGTTCTTCTCAGTGTACTCGATCAACTCGACGAACCCTTAGTCCTTACAAGTGCCAACAAAAGTGACCAAGCAGATGCAACTACGGCGATCGAAGTCGCTGAACAACTCGACGACAACGTGCAATTAATCCTTGACGGGGGTCCCACTAAAATCGGTACGCCGTCCACGGTCATCAAGGTTCACAATGACTACATAGAAATCCTTCGTAGCGGAGCACTCAGTCGCGACCAAATCCAAACCGCATTGCAATTGGAAATCGTAATCGTCTGCACAGGCAACACATGCCGTAGCCCGATGGCTGAAATGTTGCTTAAAAATAAGATGGCGACGGCGAACGATATCCCCATCGATCAACTTGTCCAACACGGCATTCATATCTGCTCGGCTGGAATCGCAGCAAACAATGGATCGCCCGCTGCTGATCAAGCCATCAACGTACTCGGCAAACAAGATCTCGACTTGACCTGCCACAGTAGCCAACCGCTGAACTATGTGTTGGCCAACAGCGCTGATTTAATCCTTACATTATCGCATTCCCATCAACAAGCAATTGTCAATGAATGGCCAGAATTCGCGGATAAAACCTCACTATTGGCACATGACGGATCGAGTGTCAGCGATCCGATCGGAGGTTCGTACGAGATTTATCAACAATGTGCAGCACAAATCGATACCCACCTTGATAAACAGCGAAGTCGCATCAATAATCTAATTATTCCTGATCAGGATATTATAAGAGAGTAAAAGAGATGAAGCTTACTATTGGTAGTGATCACCGGGGCTACCGCGTCAAACAAAAGATCGTTGACTTCCTAAATAAAAACGGTCACAGTTGTAACGATGTGGGTACAAACAGCGATCAAAGTGTCGATTACCCTGACATTGCACAAGCAGTGAGTCGTGACGTTTGCGCTGGCGACAGCGATCGAGGAATCC
>Ga0315334_10002266_pt1 | contig 12007 bp, 10 predicted proteins | sample M150034915metaG_FD_205555 | JGI IMG/M metagenome (GOLD analysis project Ga0315334, IMG submission 205555) | Ammonia-oxidizing marine archaeal communities from Monterey Bay, California, United States - M1 500m 34915 | ecosystem: Environmental > Aquatic > Marine > Intertidal zone | place: USA... | reverse complement strand
GATATTTTGAAGAAAGATTTCTAGCAACCAATAAACCAATTTTATCAGAAAAAATTTCATTTCCCTTATTGTCAATTACTCCAACTCTATCACCATCACCATCAAAACCAAAACCAATATCTGCATTATTGTCTCTTACAGATTTGGAAATAGCGTGTAGCATTTTTAAATCTTCAGGATTTGGGTTATATTTAGGAAAAGTAAAATCTAAATTACAATCTAACTCAATCACTTCACAACCTATTTTTTTTAAGATTTCTGGAGCAAATACTCCAGCAGTTCCGTTTCCACAAGCAACTACTGCTTTAATTTTTTTATTTAATTTATTTTTTTTAGTTAAATCTTCTATATATATTTTTTTAAAATCTTTAATTTCTTTCTCAGTGCCTTTACCGCTAGCAAATTTCTTATTTAATGTTATATCTTTTAATTCTTTCATTTCTTCAGGCGCGTGTGTTAAGCCTTTTTGGATTCCCATTTTTACCCCAGTCCAACCATTTTCATTATGACTTGCTGTTACCATAGCGACTGCGTCTGCGTTTAAATTAAACTGTGCAAAATATACAGTAGGAGATAAAGATAAACCTATGTCTTCAACGCAGCAACCTGTTGACAACAATCCTTTTTTTAAAGATTTTTTTATCTCTTCGCTGTAGGATCTATAATCATGTCCGACAATTATTCTTGGACTATCTTTTTTAGTATGTTTTATAACTTGTGTTCCAAGACCTTTTCCAAGATTTTCAATTCCGAGTAGATCTATATCCTTCTTGTACAGCCATCTCGCATCATACTCTCGAAAACCATTAGGATTAATTAGCATTGATCTATATTAATTTTTTTCATTATATTTGTGTTTTTTATTTAATATTTGTGGCTTTTATTTATTAACAAAACTTTACACTTGAAAAATTAGTTAAATGTTCATATAATGTTCTATTGATGTAATAATTCATATAGTATATTAACTATAATTAAGCACAACATGTAGTTGTTTTTTAGTAAAAAAGTCATAAACGGTTATTAATATGGACAAAAACGTATCTTTGGCAATCGAAAAAGCTGTGGGCAGATTAAGTTCTAGGGACAGCAATATAGAATTCAAAGATAATGGTCCAAAAAAACCTGATCTTTTTTCACTTTCGGAAGAGACCGAATTATTTCAGAACGAAAAAGGTATAACGATTAAAATTGATAGGTCTAGAGATTCTAATCTTACAGATTTTGGAAGAGCAACCTTAACAGACAGATATCTTGGTTATGGTGAATCTTTCCAGGATTTATTTGCAAGGGTAGCAAGCACTTATGCTGATAACAACTTACACGCTCAGAGAGTTTATAATTACATAAGCAATTTATGGTTTATGCCAGCAACACCAGTTTTATCGAATGGCGGAACTAAAAGAGGTTTGCCGATCTCTTGTTTTTTAAACGAGGCAGGAGACAGTCTTGAGGGAATATTAGACTTGTGGAGTGAAAATGTTTGGTTAGCCGCTAGAGGTGGAGGCATAGGAAGCTATTGGGGAAATCTAAGATCTATTGGTGAAAAAATTGGCAAAGTTGGAAAAACTTCTGGAATAATTCCATTTATAAAAGTTATGGATTCTCTTACTCTTGCTATTAGCCAAGGATCTTTAAGAAGAGGTTCAGCAGCTTGCTATTTGCCAATTGACCATCCTGAAATAGAAGAATTTATAGAAATGAGAAGACCAACGGGTGGAGACGTTAATCGAAGATCTTTAAATTTACATCACGGAATTTTAATCTCAGATGCTTTCATGAGAGCTGTAGAAACAGACTCACAGTGGGCTCTAAGAAGCCCAAAAGACGAATCCGTACAATCTACATTGTCAGCTAGAAATTTATGGATAAGACTCTTAACAGCCAGAGTGGAAACAGGAGAACCTTATATTGTTTATATTGATACTGTTAACAGACAAATACCACAACATCATAAACTTGCTGGTTTAAGAGTTAAAACTTCAAATTTATGCAGCGAGATTACACTGCCAACAGGGACAGATAACCAAGGCAAAGAAAGAACAGCCGTTTGCTGCTTATCTTCCTTAAATTTAGAAAAATATGATGAATGGAAAGATAACAAACAATTTGTAGAAGATGTGATGAGATTTTTAGACAATGTAATGACAGATTTTATAAATAGAGCTCCAGATAGTTTTAAACATGCAAAATATTCTGCTATGAGAGAAAGAAGCGTTGGTCTAGGTGTTATGGGTCTGCATTCTTATTTTCAACAGAAAGAAATTCCTTTTGGATCAGTGATGAGCAAAGTTTGGAATAAAAAAGTTTTTAAAGATATTCAAGAAAAAGTGGACGCCGCATCAATTACTCTTGCAGAAGAAAGAGGCTCTTGTCCAGACGCTGAGGAATATGGAATTAAAGAGAGATTCTCTAATAAAACAGCAATAGCTCCTACGGCCTCAATATCAATAATTTGTGGAGGTGCTTCACCAGGAATAGAACCAATTGCAGCAAACAGTTATACTCATAAAACACTTTCGGGGTCATACAATGTTAGAAATAAATATCTTGCAAAAGTATTGGACAAGTATAATAAAAACAACGATGAGGTGTGGTCTAGCATAACTACAAACCAAGGTTCTGTTTCACATTTAGATTTTTTAACTGAAGAGGAAAGAGAAACATTTAAAACTGCTTTTGAGATAGATCAAAGGTGGATTGTAGAACTTGGTGCTGATAGAACGCCTCATATTTCACAAGCGCAATCAGTTAATGTATTTATACCCGCAGATATCCATAAGAAAGAATTGCACGACATTCACTTTCAGGCATGGAAGAAAGGTCTTAAAAGCCTTTATTATTGTAGATCTAAATCTATTCAAAGGGCTGAAAATATTAACTCTGGCTCTTCAACAGATGTAACAAAAAATGTTTATTCTAAATCAAAGAATGTAGAAAAAGAATCAGATAATAAAACAGACTATGAGGAATGTTTGTCATGTCAGTAGTAAAAATTAAAAAAACAAACCAACCTATAAAAGAAAACGGTCTGCTTGTAGAAAACCCGGTTTATAAGCCTTTTAGATATCCCTGGTGCTATGATGCTTGGCTGACACAGCAAAGAATTCATTGGCTCCCTGAAGAGGTTCCGCTAGGAGACGATGTAAGAGATTGGCAAAAGAATTTATCTCTAGAAGAAAAAAATCTTTTAACTCATATATTTAGATTTTTTACACAGGCAGATGTTGAAGTTAACAATTGTTATTTAAGGCACTACACAACAGTGTTTAAGCCAACAGAAGTTTTGATGATGATGACAGCTTTTGCTTCAATGGAAACAGTACATATTGCGGCGTACTCACACTTACTTGACACAATAGGTATGCCAGAAACAGAATATTCTGCTTTTTTAAAATACAAAGAAATGAAAGACAAATATGATTACATGCAAGGTTTTAACGTGAAGTCAAAACGTGATATTGCAAAAACAGTTGCGGTGTTCTCAGCTTTCACAGAAGGTTTACAATTGTTTGCAAGTTTTGCGATACTCTTAAATTTTCCAAGACAAAACAAAATGAAAGGTATGGGTCAAATTGTAACTTGGTCTGTTCGTGACGAAACTTTACATTGTAATTCAATGATTAGATTGTTTAATGAATTTATAAAAGAAAATCCTGAAATATGGGATGAAAAATTAAAAAAAGAAATATATGAGTCATGCAGAACAATAGTTTCTCATGAAGATGCGTTTATAGATTTGGCTTTTCAAATGGGTCCATTAAAAGGTCTTACAGCAGAAGAAGTTAAGCAATACATAAGATGGATTGGTAACAGAAGATTACAACAGCTTGGTCTTGAATCAATTTATAACGTTAAGACAAACCCACTTACTTGGCTAGACACAATGCTTAATGCAGTTGAGCACATGAACTTTTTTGAAGGTAGAGCCACAGAATATTCTAAAGCTTCAACAAAAGGCACTTGGGCAGAAGCCTTTTCATAAAACTTGGACATTAAATACAAAACCTATTGGAGAAAAACTGGACTCAAAGGCGAATGGGGAGACATTTTTTTAAATTTAATTTCTAAACATAAACCAAAAAATTTTTTAGAAATAGGAATTTTTTGTGGAGTAACATCTAGGAATATATGCAACTTACTAGATCATCTTAACGAAGGTAAATTTACCTATACAGGAATTGATTTATTTGGAGAAGAAAAGAAAACTCAAATCGATGAAATAGAACCTAAATTTCTTAGAAATCAAAAATTTTCAAATCCATTAAAGAATATTTATTATAATTTAATTCTCAAAGAAGATCTTAACTCCCTAGAAAGCGTAAGCAATTTTCTTAGAAAATATGAGCAAAATATTAATTTGATAAAAGGAGACACCAACAAAATTCTCAAAAACCTAGATCTATCAAATATAGATTGTGTTTTTATAGACGGTGGTCATAGCTATAATACAGTAAAAAACGATCTAAATATTTTATATGACAGCTTAAAAAGTAAAGAAAAAGTTTTAATTTGTGATGATTATGGAGATTTAAGTTATATTCCTGAGGTAAGGAAGGCGATAGATGATTTTGTCAAATCAAACAATTTAAGACTAAAAGTTATAAAAGACAGATTTGCTGAAATAATTACATAATAATGAAAAAAATTATTATAATTTTATTAGTTTGGATAATAACAATATTTGTCTCAATAATTTGGACTTTTGAAAATGTTGATATTATTGAGTCAATTAAAGCTAAATTGGAACAAAAGAAAGGTGCACCAGAAACTAATTTTGATAAAAAAGCAAAACCAGAGGAAATTCTTGCAACCTCCAACTCATTTGATATCAAGGCTGAAAAAATCATTTCTTTTAAAGGAAAAACAACTTTTTTATTAAATCTTTCAGACAGCAGAGATTTTAGCTTAGATGATGTGACTATTTTTTCACAAAATGCTTTTGTTATAACTAGGAAAAATAAGAAAAAATTGAATATTAATAAAAATTTTACACTTGAGTTTAATGGTGGAATAAAAACAATTATCTCAATTGATCAAAAAATTTATGCCCTAGTCTCATCTGTTAAAGATAATTGTTATTATGCATCAATTGTTGATGTAGAAAATGGTAGCGAAATATTTAAAACTGACTGTTTAATAAAAGAATCAGACTCAGAAATAGATTTTAATGGGCTTGGAAGTAGCTTTATTTATGCAAAAAATAGCATTTTGTTAAGCGTTGGAACTCCTACCCAGGATTCAACAAAAATAAATTCTTTGGCTCAAGACAAAGATTCCTTCTTTGGAAAAATTCTAAGTATAGAAATCAAGGAATTTTCTAGCAACTCTATGAAACCAAAGATTTTTTCTTTTGGCCATAGAAATCCTCAAGGATTGACAAAACATGGAGATAAAATCTTTTCTGTTGAGCATGGACCCAAGGGAGGGGATGAACTAAACGAAATAAAATTTAACCAAAATTATGGATGGCCTTTAGCATCATATGGAACAAGATACTTTTTTCACGATGATGGCAAATCATATGAAATAAACCATGAAAGCAATGGTTTTACAGAACCTCTTTATGCGCTTGTTCCATCTGTTGGTATTTCAGCTATCAACAAATGCCCAACAAAATTAGTAAAATATTATAAAAAAAATTGTTTGTTAGCTCTTTCTCTACACGGAAACGAACTAAGGCTAGGAAAATCCTTGTTGATTTTTTTGTTGGATAAAGATTTTAAAACAGTTCATTCAGTTGAAAAAATATTTTTAAATGAAAAGTTAGTTATGAGACATTTTATGACCAATAAAGAAAATGAGATTTATGAAGACAAAGAAGGGAATATTTATGTTTCAGCAGACAACGAAGGTGTTTACAAGATCTCTTTTAATGATTTTAGGTAATTACGATTAGATCTACCTTTGATTTAAAAGCATTACTTCTCTAATTTCTTTACCTTTATATTTTGACAAAGGCCTTATTAATTTGTTTGAAGTATGTTGTTCCATTATATGTGCTGACCAACCTGTTATTCTAGACATTACAAATATCGGAGTATAAAAATCAATATCAATACCCATCATGTAATATGTTGGGCCACAAGGGAAGTCCACATTAGGATGAATATTTTTTCTTTCGATCATCACTTTTTCCAGAATTTCATAAATTTTTATATATTTTTCTTTTTTAAGTAATTTTGCAACTTTGAATAAATAATGCTTCATAGTAGGGACTCTTGAGTCTCCTGTTCTGTAAACTCTATGACCAAAACCCATTACTACTTTCTTTTTAGACAATGCATTTTCTATCCAAGCTTTAGCCTTTTCAGGTTTGCCAATCTCTTTCATCATGTGCATGACCGCTTCATTGGCTCCGCCGTGAAGAGGTCCTTTTAATGAAGCAATTGCCCCTGTTATTGCTCCATGTAAATCAGACAAGCTACTTGTAATTGTTCTTGCAGTAAAAGTAGATGCATTAAAACTATGCTCTGCATATAAGATGAGAGAAACATCAAGTGCTCTTACAATTTCTTTATCAGGAATTTTATTAAACATCATTTTAAAAAAATTTTCTGAAAAGGATAATTTTTTACTTGGAGAAATTATTTTTTTTCCTTTTCTAGCTCTAAAAAATGCAGCTACAGCTGTAGGAGTTTTTGAAAATATTCGCATTGCTTTTCTCATATTTGCCTCTGGAGAATTGTTTTTTGTGTCTTTGTCTTCTAAAGCCATTAAGCTTACACAAGTTCTCACAACATCCATAGGATTCGCATCTCTAGGCATTTTTTGTATATCTTGTATTATATTTTTTGAAAGTTTTCTTTCAGACTTCTCTTTTTTAATAAATTTGTTTAGCTGTTTTTTGTTTGGTAACTCACCGTGTAAAACTAGGTAAGCTACTTCTTCAAAGTCACACTTATCACAAAGGTCTTGAACTTTATAACCTCTATAGGTTAATGCGCTTAATTCAGGAACTACTTGAGAAATTGTCGTTTCATCAACTACAATACCAAGAAGTCCTTTTTTTATTTCTTCATTCATTATTCATGTCCCTCAGTAGAAAAGTCAGTAATTTTTTTACCTGGAGTGTTATATTTTTCATATTCTACAAGTTCATATAATCTTTTTCTAGTCTGCATTTTGTCCATAACATTATTTTGGTCTCCATCCTTAAATATTGATCTTAAACCAACCTCTACATTTTTCATTGCTAGTCTTTGAGTAGTTACTGGATAGATGACTAAATTGTATCCTAAATTTTCAAGCTCTTTTTTATTTAATAATTTTGATTTTCCAAATTCAGTCATATTAGCTAACAAAAAACCCTTTGAGGCCTTTCTGATTTTATTAAATTCTTTTTCGTCTTTCATTGCTTCAGGAAAAATCATGTCTGCACCAGCATTTTCGTAGGCTTTGATTCTTTCTATAGTTTTTTCTATTCCCTCCACTGTATTGGCATCCGTTCTAACAATTATTAAGAAATTTTCATCTTTTCTAGCTTTTACAGCGATATTAATTTTTTTAACCATATCATCTCTTGATATAATTTCTTTATTATCTAGATGACCACACCTTTTTTCGTCAACTTGATCTTCAATATGACAACCAGCCAAACCTTTTTTTTCAAAGGTTGAAATTGTTTTTGCACAATCTTTAAAGCCTGTATCAGCATCAACTATTGAAGGCAAATCAGTTGCCTTTGCAATTTGGCTAGCTCTATAGCTTACGTGATCTAAAGTGGTTAAACCAATATCTGGAATCCCTAAATCATTTGCCATTACCCCGCCTGAAATGTAAACACCATCAAAACCAATCTCTGCAATTAGTTTTGCACACAAAGGGTTATAAGCACCGGGAAATCTTAATAATTTATTTTCTTTAAGATTGTTTAAAAAATCTTTTCTTTTCTCCCCAGCATTCTTTTTTGTAAAATGCATCGGTTTTTTATATTAAACCACAAATACAAAAGCAAAGATTATTTTAAAAGTATAACAAACGCAGTTAAAACCAATAGAATTGCTAGAATATATTCAATAATTTTTTTTATTTTAGTGTCTTTTATAAACAATCTTAAACTGTTTCCGAAAATAGCCCAGACGCATATTGAAGGAAAACAAACTAATGCTGCTGTTATCGTTAAAAAAGTTGTTGCAATCAAAAAATTTTCTTCTGCTGGAAAAAAAGCAGACACCGCAGTTATTGCTACCGTCCAAGCTTTTGGATTAATAAACTGAAAAGCGGCAGCTTCATAGAGTTTTAGAGGTCTTCCACTTTCTTTTTTTATTACACTAAACGAACCAATGATTGTCCAGCTTAAATAAAGAAGATAAAGAAAACATAATATCTTCATATAGAATTGCAACTCTGGAAATTGTAAAAACAAATTACCCAAACCTAAAGAAACCAAAGCTATTTGAAGAATGTGTCCAAATGGTATTCCAATTAAATGAGGAAGAGTTCTTGCAAAACCAAATTTCATTCCTGATGCTGTGAGCATTGCATTATTGGGTCCTGGAGTAATGAACATTATAAAATAATAAGTAACCAGAGCTGATAGAAGCGAAAAGCTTATCATAGATATTTTTTTATAATTTTTTCAAAATTCAAAAAATTTTTAATTAAAATATCATGAGGAATTTCTTTAGAAGATTTTTCGGTATATCCGCCTTCAACTAATACAAATGGAATCTTTGCATTTGAAGCAGACATAGAATCAACCTCGCTATCTCCTACCATTATAGTTTTTTTTAAATTTCCTCCAATGATTTCCACCACATCAGTCAAATGCCTAGGATCAGGTTTGTTAAAACCAAATGTGTCTGAGCCAGCCACATATTCAAAAAAATCAAATAGTTTTATTTTCTTTAATAAATCTACCGCTAATCTTTCTTGTTTGTTTGTGCAAATTCCCATAGAAATATTTTTAGATTTTGCCCATTTCAAGAAATCTACAACACCTTTAATTGGCTTACTGCCTTTATCAATATTTTTGCTATAATGATCTATAAACTCTTTAAGCATTTCTTTTTTAATTTTTTCATCCTTAATTTCTTCTTTAAAAGATCTTTGCATCATTACCCATGCACCACGTCCAGCAAGATGTTTAATATCTTTTAAATCTTTCTTATGAAGATCAAATTTTTTCATTACGTGATTATGAGCATTCATGAGATCAGGAGCTGTATCAACTAAGGTTCCGTCCAAATCAAAAAGAATTGTGAATATTTGAGTCATTTTTATAAGTATTAAAAAGAAATATTTTGTGAGTTATGCCAATACATTTTCTAATGTAAAGAGAAATTTTTATGAATACAAACACAAAAATAAATAAAGCAAATTCATATAGGCTTATTCAAGAAAGACTTCGAAATAAAGCTTTATTAAAAGGAGTTAGCTTAATTGCTCCTGAAACTATCTTTTTATCCAAAGATACTAAATTTGGTAGAGGTGTTGTCATAGAACCCTATGTTGTTATCGGAGCAAAAGTAAAGATTGGAAATAATGTTGTAATAAAATCTTTTAGTCACATTGAAGGCGCTAAAATAGAAAATAATGTGATGATAGGTCCTTATGCCAGAATTAGACCGGGAACAAATTTAAAGTCAGGTTCTAAAGTTGGAAATTTTGTTGAAACTAAAAATTCTAGGATAAACTCTAATTCAAAAATTAATCATCTTTCTTATATAGGGGATGCTCAGATAGGAAAAAATTCAAATATTGGTGCAGGAACAATTACTTGTAACTATGATGGTGTGAGAAAAAATAAAACAAAAATTTCTGACAATGTTTTTGTAGGTTCTAATTCATCTCTTGTGGCTCCTGTTAAATTAGATAAAAATTCTATAGTTGGCGCTGGTTCGGTAATTACTAAGAATGTTAAAAAAAATTCATTAGCCATCACAAGATCGTCTCAAATTGAAGTTAAAAATTATAAAAGAAAAAAGAAAAAATAATGTGTGGAATTATTGGAATAGCTAGCAACAAACCGGTTTCAATTAATATTATAAACTCATTGAAAAAACTAGAATACAGAGGATATGATTCTGCTGGTTTAGCTACATTAAATAAAAGTGAAATAAATGAAAAAAAATGTTCAGGCAGAGTAGAGGAATTAGAAAAAATTTTATTCAAAAGTCCATCTGATGGAAATCTTGGCATCGGACATGTTAGATGGGCAACACATGGGATTCCAAATCTAGTAAATGCACACCCTCACTCATCAGAAGTTGTCTCAGTTGTTCATAATGGAATTATTGAAAATTCAGATGAGATAAAAAAAAAATTAGAGTTAAAAGGTTTAAAGTTTAAATCTCAGACCGATACAGAAGTTATAACATTATTGATTACCGAATCCTTAAAAGATAACGAACCTTTAGAATCTGTTTTTAATACATTGAAACAATTAAAAGGCAGCTTTGCCCTGGGTATCATTTTTAAAAATCACAAAGATATTATCATAGGAGCACGAAGAGGAAGTCCTTTAGCTGTAGGTTATTCAAACGAAGAAAATTATCTTGGTTCAGATTCTTATGCTCTTAAATCTATGACTAATAAAATTTCTTATTTAGATGATGGTGATTTATGTATTTTATCTAAAGACAAAGTTGAATTTTATAATGTAAACAAAAAAAAGACTAATAAAAAAGTTTATACTTTATCTGATGATGAAAATGTCAGTGACAAAGGTGATTATAAAAATTTTATGTCAAAAGAGATATTTGAGCAATCTACTACTGTCAAAAACTGTATTAACGAATATGTCGATAGTTTAAAAAAAGATATTAATATTTATAATTTTTCTATTAAACCTGAAAAAATTAATAAAATTTTTTTAATAGGGTGCGGGACTGCTTATCACTCATGCTTAGTTGCAAAATATTGGTTTGAAGAACTTACAACCATTGATGTTGAAATTGATATAGCTTCTGAGTTTAGGTATAGAAAATTAAAGTTTAATCCTGATAATTTGTATATTTTTGTTTCTCAATCGGGAGAAACCGCTGACACTGCTGCAGCATTAGATATATGTAAAAAAAATAATGTAAAAACTTGTTCCGTAGTAAATGTCGTAGAAAGCACAATTGCAAGAAATTCTGATTGGGTTCTTCCTATTCATGCTGGTCCAGAAATTGGCGTAGCTTCAACAAAAACATTTTTAGGCCAGATGTTAGTTCTTTATATTTTGTGTTTAAAATTAGCTAAAAGCAGAAAAGATATAAATGATACGATATATCAAACTAATATAAAAAATTTAAAAGCTCTTCCAGACGCAATCAAGGAAAGCTTAAAAGTAGAAAATAGCGTTCAAGCTATGGCTAAAGAATTTCTTGATGCCAAAGGATCTATGTTTTTAGGAAGAGGATTATCTTTTCCAATTGCATTAGAAGGAGCTTTGAAGCTTAAAGAATTGTCTTATTTACACGCAGAAGGTTATCCAGCTGGTGAAATGAAGCATGGACCGCTAGCTTTAATCGAAGAAGGTTTACCGGTAGTTGTAATAGCTCCAAAAGATAAATATTTTGAGAAAACTCTTTCTAATATGCAAGAGGTTATCGCAAGAGGAGGAAAGATTTTATTTATCACTGATCACAAAAAAGAATTAGTGAATGAAAATATTAGATTTGGCATTAGAGTTCCTTCACTAGATAATTTACTTTCTCCTATATTGTTAACTATACCAATACAGCTATTAGCTTATCATGTTGCTTTACTAAAAGGCTGCGATATTGATAAACCAAGAAATTTAGCTAAGTCTGTAACTGTAGAATAGTGAATAAAGAAAACGCAAGCAAGCTCTGGAAAATGATACAGGAAGCTGGCGATTATTTACTGGGTTAGCGGTATCCTTTAAGCTGTTTAGTGGACTGAAAATGAATTCTTTGAGAGGATAATCCCTTATCGGCAACGGTTAAAATCATTTGTTCATAACTCATATTAAAATTTAATAAACAAGATCTGTAAAAATAGCCTTTTCGAAGACCAGGCATAAGGTTAGCTTCAATAAAATGAGGAACGCTACGAT
>Ga0315334_10002265_pt1 | contig 12010 bp, 9 predicted proteins | sample M150034915metaG_FD_205555 | JGI IMG/M metagenome (GOLD analysis project Ga0315334, IMG submission 205555) | Ammonia-oxidizing marine archaeal communities from Monterey Bay, California, United States - M1 500m 34915 | ecosystem: Environmental > Aquatic > Marine > Intertidal zone | place: USA... | reverse complement strand
AGCGAGGTATTGGCCGAGAGAGCGACAACAGTCGGATTGGAACCGTCGCCGATATACACAGTGTCAATGAGATAAGAAGCACCTTCGACGATCAGGTTGGAGGCGTACACAGCGTTATAGGTCGAGATGTACTTCAAATAGCCCGTTTCGTTTCCGAACCAAACCTCAGTGCCGTCACCTTTGATTCTGCTCGCCACATAGGACGCAGCCGCTGTCCCGCCTCCGCTAGCGGATCGAAGTGTCCGAGAGACGGCCGTTGCGTGGGTGAGAAAGTCACCCCACCAGATGTTCCCATCGTGGTCGATGTTCATCTTCATCGCATCGCCAGTCGGATAAGAAGACCCATCGGCGTTGTCACCAGACGGCTGGGGGAGAACAATCGCTGAGGTCATAATCTCCCCAGAGTCGATGTTCGAGGCCTTGATCGTGCCAGAAGCGATTTCGGTAGCGGTAATCGTGCTAGCGAGAATGTGGTTGGCGGTGATTGAGTCCTCGCCGATCCAAACACCAACCTGGGACTCATCGTCCTTGTTCAAAGTGGCGCTCGGCCCGCTAGCCCAATCACCCACCGTGCCATCCCAGTTGACACCCCTGACACGCACATAGTGAACAGTCCCAGGAGAGGGTGTTGACATTAGACCTGTGCAAACAAACCCATCACCGGACGGGACTGTGAATGTCTTCGGAGCCCCGCCGCTCTCACCAGCAGCGCCACTCGAACCGATGGTGCGCTGCCAGGTGCTACCCGATGTCCAGTTGCTACCCGAAGCGTTGTTGACCTGAATCTCATATTTACCGCGGTTCCCCTGCATCGAAATGTTCGCGCCGTCATTGAGGTCGGTGAACTTGACGAGAACGCCGTTCAGCATTGGGAAACACACGATGCCGGAAATGGTGGCTGGTTTCAGAGGATCACTAGCACCGCCTTCTTCCGCTGTAGTCATCGTGAACGAAACCTGAGTACACCATTCGCTTGGTGTCCCCGTAGCCCCTACGGACCTCGCTCTGGCGTAATACGTAGCGTCCTTTGTCCCCAGCCCTGTAATCGTCGCATTCTGTGCTGTCTGAGCACGGTCGATTAGTTTTGTCGTCGAGTAAATCTGGGACGTGGCCCCCGTTCGCCAGGTTTCGATCTCGTAGTTATGAATGTGGGCTTCCATGCCAGTGGGGGTGTCCCAGTTGAACACGACAGCGCGGATGAGCCCCTCTATCAACGGTGTGGCAGTGAGGTTCAGGGGTGGATCTAGTTTCTTACCGTCGACATTTTTCGGACGTTTGATATGCGTGGCCATTCGACTGGTCAACTCAGCCGAATAAGCCGAGTTCGCTAACTTTTTCTCGAGTTTTGCGATGGCGTTATCGACGATGTCACCGACAACGATTTCGACCGACGCTCCCCCAGCGTTGATGCTCGCTGCGAGACCCGAAATCTGACGGGTTTGGGTAACACCTGGCTCGTATTCAATAGCGACTGAATCGCCAACGGAATAGTCGAGAAAGGCACGAGTCGTGTCGGTTTCTACATAGGCGAAAGTGAACTCGTCCTGCGTGTCTTTGACCTCTTCGAGAGCGTGCCCAGCGGCCTCGCCAACTGTTTGGCCCTTGGCCTGGTCAGTGTCAATGAATCCTTCACGACGCCCAAAGTTCGTAGTCGCAGTGGCATCGCTCCGTGATTCAAACACGAACCCGTTCGTCGCATAAATACGCGACCTGAGATCCCTGGTGGTGAGTTGATTCGCAGACGAAACGGCCGATGGGACCGTCAATAGAATGGTGCCGCTTTTGTCAGTCCCTATCTGATGGCCGATACTGATTACCCCAGTGGGGCTGATCGTCCATTGGGAGTTGGCCTGTTTAGAACAACATTCGAGAAGGGCGTCGTGCAGGTTCATGCCCGACGGGATCTCAAACAACCAGGTTGTGTCAAGACTGGGGTAGTACCCCGTATGGGACCAGGCGTTGTTGTTTGAATCGTTTGTTCTGGTCAGATTGGCTGAAAGAGAAAGAGGCCAATCAATGCCCGCCCCATTACGGCTGGCTTGGAGATCGGTTACATCCGCCCAGGACCCAGCGTTACCGGTATCCGATTCATGGAAAAGGTGGACAAAAGCGCCACCCCCGTAACCCTTCCAATGGGGGTTATCCACGGAATAGGTGCCAGCCTCAAGTTCTGCCTCGGTGCCCGTATTCCCGAAACCACGGTTCATGTATATGACGGTGTCTGGGTCGTCGGGGTCTGCTGCTGCTTCGTTGAAACCCTCGGGGAGAACGATCGACCAGGTGAGACAAGCGGCGAGGCCTCGCCCTCCTATGACTACACGCCTTCGTGTACCGGCGTATTCGATTTCTGATTCCTCTATCAGGAACGTGTAGATAACCGTCCCAGCACGGAGGACCTGGACTGCGTAGTTGCCCTCCCAGGGGTTTTTACCTTCAGCGGTTTTGAAGTCACTGATCCATTGTTCGTCCTGGTCGAATGAGAGTGAACCGTGTCCGAACTCTTGGATCGAATCAGCGAACTCGACGCTTTCCCACTGAGGGACATATGCGATGACTGCGAGGTTCGTGCCGTTGCAAACCCGCACATCCCACGGCGTGGGCGTGACCATTAGATATATGCCTTGGTATAAGTAATCGTGTAGGTGGTGTTAGACGAAAAATCGTTGCTCACACCAGGGCGGAGTTGGAACCAATCTGTCGTTGTAGAACCAGTTCTGTCGACGCTGCCAGTGACGTTGGTTATCCCCGATGTCGCCGTGTAGTTCGTCGTGTCAAAGGTGACTGCCCCTGTCCCTGTGTACGTCAACTTGCTGCCTGTCGTGTTGTTGATGATGTACGGGTTCGTAGCGGACGCTAAAGCGATCGTCATTCGAGTCATTAGCGCCGACCCTCCAGGATCCCCGTCAGCAGTCAAGACTGAGTCTGTCTTATTCCCAGACGAATCGCATCCATACCAACGCGGGTCGATATAGCCGATCCCAACTGTAAATCTCGCATATTGGAACGCCGTATAATCACCCACTTCTAAGGGGGTGTTTAGTTCGCCATAGTTCACTGTGTAGGCGTCAGCCGGAGATCCAGGTGTGGATTTCAATCTCCTAACAACCTGCAACGGGGCTTCGTAAGCGTCGTTTCCACCAGCGGCAGCAGCAGCGTGTGTTGTGTAAAGAATGCCTACTACTTCGTCCCAGTTGTCGTGGAACTGAGCGCGCCGCGCGGTTTCACCTCCCGCCTTCGGTAACCCTGTGACGGGGTCAACATCGCACACCCATAGTTCCCATTCCTCGGTACGGGCACCTAAACGCTTTTCACGCCATCGGACACCATGATCCATGGCAGGAACAACATTCTCTCCGCGGAGAACGGGAGTGTTCTGAGTAACTGTGTCGATAGCAAAACCGGTACCGTCGAATGCGGTCCCGTTTACGATGTATGACTCAACCCATGCCATGATTCACCCCTACCTCGCCCACGGCGGACGGGGGTCATTTGGCTGGAGTTCCATGGTCATCTGCCCGTGTTCGCCGCCTGCGCCGCCTGAGTAACTGGGCGCATAAGACTGCGATGTTTGGCTGGAGTGGATGCCCCCATGAGGGCCTATCGCCCCCGCCAAGGTTTGTCCGCTTGTGAGTTGGACCAAACCAATATGGTTTGTTGTTTCGTTGTGGGTACCACCAGCGTGGTCCCCCTGGTAATGGTCATTGACCCTCGCCAGCGACGCTCCCATGCCCAAATAGCCCGCGTCCGCTGCGTTCCAAGCGTCGAAGCCCATACCTGGTCGCGTAGCACCCATTCCGTAAAGGCTCTCCATGTGATCCATTCCGAAGGAGTAGTTCCTATCTGCACCTTCGTGCCGTGGACCCCACCCAAAGTTACTTCTTACCGCATCCCCTGTGAGCGCCCCCTGACCGGTTTGGTCAAAGAGGCCACTTGGCAACAGGTTAAAAGAAGCGAGGATGTTGGGGAGTATCGTCTCTATCTCCGCTAGAGCATCAGCAGTATCCTCAGACTCTTCCGTGAAGAAACCAAAGCCTGCGGCAACGTGATCTATAGCATCCAGGACTTCCTGATCGAACATATCTCTGAAAAGGTCTTCGGTGCCGTCTGTCATATCCACGAGTTCTTTGGCACTGGGGATTAGATCACCGAACACACCGGCAAGGTTCGTGAACATCTCAATCGCCTTATCACCCTCCATTTTCATTCTGGCTTGGGCTTCGGCAACCTGGAGCCCAGCCTCCATCAAACCCAACTGGGCCCTAGCAACAGGAGAACCAGACCCGATGTTCGCCTCAAAGTCTGCGAGGCCTTCTTGGGCGTCCAGCAAACCCAACTGGAGATCCTCTTGATGCCCCTGCCCCAAGCGGAGAGCCCTCTGGGCGTCTCTGAGACGCCGCTCGCTTTGCTTCCGCAAGAATCCTTCTCGCTTGGTGACTTGACCAGCCGTACCGAAATCGCGCAACGCCTTATTCACAGCGGCTTTAGCGTCATCTAAGTCAAGGGCAGCACGGATAGCGCCAGTAACAGAACCGACCCGCCGCCTTGCCTCCGATATTGCATCTTCGACAAGTTCCCTAACCGTGTTCCTAAGAGCCTTTTTCTTTTCGAGTATTCCGTGGGCGATACCAGCCGTGATCGGCTGACCTATCTTTTCAGAGAACACAATCGACGGAGACTTGATCCCCAAAATCCTTTGCAGGTCCTGGATAAGGTCGTCGCTGAGGAGACCCTCCAGTGTTGTTCTAAGTGCGGCAAAGCCGTTGACGGCACCCATACCGAGGCCCGCCATGAACTCTTCGCCCATGGTTGTGCCACTGGCGGTGCCAAAGATCGTGTTGGCACCCTCTTGCAACACCTTGAGTCGTTCCTCAAGTTCAGCACCGATCGTGTCCTTGTCTTTCATGGCGAGGATCTCGGTCCAAACGTCATCCCCGCCGAAAGCGACTTCCATCGCATTTTGGATTTCTTGCGGGTCGATGCCTTGACCCAGAGCGTTGACTCGCATCATGTCTTGGACTTCTTGCATCGCTGCGATGGCCTGCTCCTGGGAGCCACCAGCACGAAGGATTTCCGCACCGGCGTCCTTCGCAGCGTCTGCCACCTCCATGAAAGCGTCTCTGCTTTCTCGACCGGCACCAGTGAAGTTGCTGAGAGTGCCGTCACCGTCTTTGAAGGTAGCGACCATGTCGACCATGGAATCGTTTACCGAGCGTTGTACCTCATCCAAACCTCTGGTGGTTTGAGTAAGCATCTCGAAGCGTTTGATGAACTTGTCTGCCTCACCCTCAGCGCTCGCAATAGCCGTCTCGATGTCGAGGAAAGCCTCCTTCACGTTGCGGGCCAACGGCTTCGCAGCATCTGCTGCTTCTTGTTCCCGTCGGGCGAATCCCATCATCAAAGAGGCAGCGATTGAAATCGTGCGAACATCAAGCATCTCTGCGGTGATAATGCCCTCTGAGAACTCGTCTCTGGCTATGGCAGCCGCCACCTCCATGTGCGAAGCCAAGTCTTCCCAGTGTTTGATACCCCTAAAGTCGCCTTGCAAAACACCATCTTCAAGATTCGTTTCATTCAAATGGATGAGGAACCCAGCCATCGTGTCGAAGCCTTTACCCATGTCTTGGGTAAACAAGTCTTGTTTGTGTAACTGGTCCATGAACGATTTTTCAACCATGCCCAAAGCGGCTGCCTGTTCTTCAGCCGTCAGTTCGGTTGATGTCGATATTCGACCCATTATTTCTTCGTAGATATTGATGGCTGGGAGGATGTCGCCACGTTTGATCTTGTCAACGACATGACTCACGGGCTCCACGAGGGCAGCCTCAAGATCGTCTCGGTCAATCTCTCTGCCAAGAAGCAAGTCTCCGAGATTGAAGTCGGAGTTAGGATTGAGCCGTATCAGGTCGTGTGCGTCGTCAATCGCTGTCTCCACCGACCCGAAGAAACCCTTAACCCACATGCCGATCTGAACGTCGGCGACATCCTCGCCACCTTCGAGAACCATGGATATTGCGTCTTCCATACTCATATTCTCGGGGAACAGATTGAGGAACATATTGTCGTCAGCCCTGAACGAGACGTTGAGTTGGTCAAAGATGTGTTGGAAAGCACGCTGCATTTCTTCGGAGTCTCCCTGACCGGAGAACATTTGAAGCAAAGCGTTTTCAGCCGCCTGCATCCCGCCCAGTTCTGAAATCTTCCCAGCGTCTTCGATGAAATCTCCGTAAGCGTCGAAGAACGCACTGCTGAGTTCCGCTTCCCTGGAAGCGTGACCGACATCACGAATAGCGTCCGCATAATCGTGAATGGGTTTAATCGAAAGATCGCCGACGATTCTCACATCAGACATAGCCTGATGAAGTTCGTACAACTCGGTCGTCGTTGATTTGGACTTTCTGCCCAACCTGGAGAACATGACGAACAACGCCACAAGCGAAGCGATGATGGCAATGATGGGCATTGCATACAGCGAGGCGTTCAACATCCACACCGACTTGGTGAGCAACCCCGTTTGGACCGTACCGGTGGCCGCTGATATCGAATAAGTGGATAGCGCCGTGACCGCTTTCCCTGTAACCGTCATCAGAGCACCCATAGCGACAGCGGCTACTCCGAGGGCAAGTGTGAAAACAGCAATACCCTTGTGGTCAGCAAAGACTTTGATGATGTGCTTAAGAATCCCGATGAATCCGACGGTTACGTCGATCAAGGGCAGCATCGCCTCACCCAGTTCAACCATTTCGGTCTGCAACTGAGACCAGGCCTTCGACATTTTGAAAGCGGCGGTTTTCTCAACCTTTTTGAAAGCGTCGTCAGTGTCGCCAGCAGACCGAGCAAGGCGATCGAAAATCCCGATGTTTTCCTGCAAGTTCTCACCGGTGATGTCCATCGCACCAGCCAAAGCACGAATGTTGGGGAACACATCAGCGAACGCTTCCTCGTTCTTATTCGCCTCTTCCCTCAACCTCACAAGAACAGACAACAGACCCTGTTCCCTGGCCTGTCTAGCGAGTTCGCCCTGGGCGATACCCATCTTCCTCAACGCCGCCTCAGTCTGACGCGACGGATCCAAGATGGACTGCATAATCTGACGCAACTGAATAGCCGACGTTCTAGCGTCAGTACCAGTACGGGTCATAGCAGCAATAGCGGCGGCGACCTCGTGGAACTCAATGCCCATAGCCGAAGCAACAGGGATGGCTTTACCAATAGCGGGAGCCAACCGGTTCGCTTCAACCTTGCCTTCACGAACAGCAGCAGTAAGAACGTCTACTGAATCAGCGCCGCTGAGATTCTCTGCGCCATAAGCGTTAACGGCTGACGTAGCAGCGTCGGCCACGACCTTGGTTTCACCAAGACCAACGGCGGCACCCTTAGCGGATGCTGCCATGACCTCCATAGCGGTAGCGCCACGCAAACCAGCGGACGACACGAAGAACATGGCATCGGCGAGTTCCTGGGGGCCTCGACCGGTAACCCTGGACACTTCCTTAACAGCCGCGGCGAACTGAGCGACACCACCAGCGGACACACCCACAAGGGCTTCGATCTTGACCATCGCCTGCTCAAACTTGGCGAATGAGTTGACCGCTAAAGCCCCAATAGCGACAATCGGCAAACCGATGCCTCGCATAAGCATCCGACCCGTTGTTTGGGCGCGGAAACCCAGGGTGTTAATAGAGTTCGACATCGCATTGATGCCGCCAGCGGTTTTCGCCGTTTGAGCGGCGACTGGCTTCATGTTGCGGGTGAGGGCAGCCGCTCCCCCCTTGACACCAGTCGGGTCAAGAATGATCTTTTGTACGAGTGGTGGGAGATTGATAGGAGCAGCCATTTACACCATTGTCCCCCAAATATGGTCGAGGGCCAAACGGTCTACTGTCCTTCTACGTCAAATGCTGCACCCATAGAACGAGCCCACTGGACAACACTCTGTTTATCTTTTGCCTTGGGCTTGCTCAACTTCTTGGAATCAGGTTGGTGGGCTGCCGCTATGACTTGGGCGGGGCTTGCTTCCCAGAAGTCTTCGTATCTTTGGTTTGTTTGGCACCAGATGGAGATCGCTTTTTCCCAGGGGTACTCGGTTTCTCCTTCTTCTCTTCGGCGTCGCCCAGGGCTGTCAGAAGTTCCTGATTCAGAGTCTCGATCTGCGAGTCGACTTGGATCTCCGCTGCCTCCAGCATCCGACTCGCCACGGTGGGGTCCACGCCGTTGGCTAATGCCCAAGCAGTACCGATGGCATTGCTGTACTCAGGCAACCTCCCTTCTATGAGCATCCCACCGATTTTGTCGACAGGTTCCATGAAGATCAGGCTCAGTGTGCGCCGCAATGTGGACACTGGCTTAGATTCCATGGCTTCCTGCCAGTCGGCAAGGCCATCCCAGGTTTCTTCAATATCAGCAATGATGTTGTGAGTGAACCTGACGTGCAACTCTTCTGTCTCTAGTTCGCCATCGGAACTATAGATCGGTGTCCAATCGTCCTCAGCCTTACGGATCTTGGCCAGTTTGACAGGTACACCTTTGTTTCGGAGCACTTCTGGGGTGTAATCCATATGTACACCTTACCAAGAGCGCGAGAGAGCGGCGGCCCATAGACCGCCGCTCTCGCTTATCCGCTAGGTAAGTGCTCTTAGGTGAGCGACTCCGCAGTCTCAGCGAAGGAAATCTGTCCGAACCTGACCGGTGTACCAGCAGGCTTAATAGCCTCTGCCGTGAAGTTCGGTGTGTTGAAGGAGTCGGTAGAACCCGAAACCAAAGAACCACCGGTCAACTGACACTTCTGAAGTGTCACCATAACGGTGGCGAGAGCGTCTCCAGAAGTCTGGAGATCGTCGATAAGGAAACCGACCTTGAAGTATGGGAGAGAGGTATCGTCCATCGGCATTGTTGCCGTTTCGGCGGTACCTGTACCCGCAGCCGTCACCGACTGTCCGAGAATGACAGCGAGAACGTCCAAGGAAAGTTCTGAGAATGTGCATGAAAAGTTCAGACGGTCGATCTTGCCTTTCTTGGCAAGAACAACACCACCGTCGCCTTTCAACTCACTCGTAATGAAGTTGGGCTCCAGAGATACTTCCTGGATACCTGGGACATCGACGGCAGAACCGAAGGTGGTCGCTTGGCCCGACGGGTCAGTGGCGACGCTATAAACCTTGCAGTCTTTTACGTCGAAGGTGATTGCGCTTGTTGATGCGGCCATTTTGACTCCTTAGCGGACTAGGGCCCTCTGTGTTCTTTACCATTCTGGCCTACTCCATCAGAGGTGTGAGAGAGGGTATTGGACATCTATACGATAAGCCTCCTACTACGGCATGGGGGCGGTGGTATCGTGTGAAAGACGACCCCGAGTAGGCCGAACGAGGATACGAATGGATTTCTCCACTACTTTCAGTACATCAGATCAGCGAGCGATGCTTCAGCGTGCTCTGGCCGCTATCGAGAATGAGATCCACGAAACTTCGTGGATGACCGGAACTGACCCTGCTGACCTCAGCGTTTCTTTTACCGCTGTGGCCGATGCGGACGGCAACAAAAATCAGGTCGAAGTCGCTCTCGAAAACGCCCTAGCCAAATGGAGCGCTGCTAAGGCCAAACTAGACGCTCTAGGCTGAGTGAGACATGGCTCTCACCGCAGCACAGACTGCAACTGCTGAAGCCCGAGCCAAGGAGTACCTGGAGTACAGCATCTATACGATGTGTCTCCTTTTACCCGAAGCCCCAGATGACATCACGTCGTCTTTTGTCATCCCTGTGGCCTCAGACCATGCCCTCTATAACGCTTACGACTGCTTAAAAAAGCAGGTCGCGGCTTTTGAAGCACTCGGCTAGGAGGCCACAGTGGAACTCAACCACCGAGGCACCCGCCCAGCAACATCAGGGGGGATAACACCACCTACGGGTGATGCTCCTGCCAGCGGGCCAATAGTCGAGGTTAGGGATCACATCTGGGGCGATGCACCAGATCCGCCGCGACCCACGGGGCGAACGGTGAGCGCTCCTTCCACTTTTAGAACGAAGACCTATAGGCCCAACGACGTTCCTCGGCTGTCACAGATAGAGCCAAACAATACGGTCAAGGACCCGACGATGAAAGAGCGCGTCTCTGTTACGGGCAAACTCGTGACGATGCCTGACGAATGGATTGAGACGAGGCACGGGATTCAGACCTGGGATAACTCAACCCATGACAACGAGGTCATTCGCTGGAACCCAGAGTTCATGGGCGACGAAGCCCTCGACTCAGGTGTCGTTTGGGGATGTCTCCCCTTGGGTGACATAGGTTCAGAACAACCAGGCGGGGTCATCGAATCGACCGATTTCGACGGAGACAAAATCTAATGGCTATTAGAACCTACTCTGGGGCCGCTCTTTACGACTCTGCCTCTGACGTGTCTTACAGGGACGAAGAAATCGGGTTTGTTATGGCCATCCTTGGGATGGACGTATCCACCATTGACACCGTGACCATCGACGAAATCGTCGAAGCCGCTAGAACAATGTTTCCATTCACAGGTCTGTCGAGTGAAATGAGGGTTATCCATACGGCTGAGGGGGTCACAGTGACAGTCGATGGTGACATCGCACGGTCCTTCCATTCTTCCGCTGAGGACTACCTAAACGCCCACAAAGATGCCCTCCTGGGCATTGTCAGACGCCACTGGCATTGGCGGCACTACGCGAAGGAGGCCTCGTAATGGCTGTTGAGTTTGCGGTAAGTGACCTGTTCCGTAAGAACATCGTGGCAAGAGCCCTTTCCAACACCCCAGCCTCAACTGGAGGGGTGGACTCCTGGACCTCAGCCACAAGATCAGATTTCTTTAACGGTGCTAAGACGTACCTACAGGGGTTAAACCCCGATATGCGAGCCATCGCAGGAGCCCACGACCCGTACTTTCAGTTGTACGCCGTTCAGGCAGACGTTCACCCAGAATGGGAGTCCTACCTTTGGGTCCATGACGAACTAAGACGGTGGCTTGTTGATCTCTCTAACCCAAGCAAGATTCTCTTCAGTTCTGTCCACCCAACCCACTGGCTAATGGGCTTGGTCGACAGTAAGGACGTGACCTTTGTCAACAACCTGGACCTCCATTTGTTCGAGCGGTTCGTCCCCACATGCGACGATTACTCGTCCTACACCCTCCAATATTCAGCCATAGACCCACAAGACATCCTGGCTGGAGAAGGCGCGGGAACCTTCGATTACATGGACGTTCAGTTCGTCCATCTACAGCAACCGGATCGCGCAATGGCAAAGGCTTACGCTGGTTTGCTCGCTCCAGGAGGCGTGATGAGTGTTGTTAACAGCGGCTCCAACAAGGGTTTGTATAAGCGCCGGTCGCGACACCTGCACGACGCTTACGAAGAGAACCGGGGTTTCCTCGACCTGGACGGCTTCACTGTGATGCACTTCCCGATCGATGTCGGGTTCACACTCATCCAGCGCGACAGTTAACTGTCACGACTCCAGAAGTCGGCCATCGACTTACCTAACGGTTCCGTTAGATAAACATTCGTTGCTGTTCTGATCCTTTCGGGATCTTCCCCCACTGGATCTAAGACATTCTCACCGACAGCACCATTGGGTGTCCCTTGACATAACCAGCCGACGTTGCTGTACCGCGTTCCTTCTTCAACAAGCCCACACTGATGAGCGGCCGAATAACTGGAAGGGAAGACCAGCATGTCTCCCCGTTTCGGTTGATAGGAAATATCGAGGTAAGGGAACTGGACCCAGCCGCCCATGAAGTTGGTTCCATCTAACTCTTCGGGTGAATCAACAGAATCGTTGAGAAACGTCAACGTGCTGACAACAGTTCGTGTGGCTATTTGATTCACCGGGTGAGGGATCCCGTAGGCATAGTCGGTACTTAAGTCGGAGTGGATCCCCAGGAAAGACCCAGGAGGATAAACGAGTGTGTGGCCTTTGATCTTCCACCAGACACATTGCGCCGCTGTTGGGTACCGGTCCATATATTCGGTGTAACACTCGTCTCGGGTGGATTCCAAC
>Ga0315334_10002262_pt1 | contig 12018 bp, 11 predicted proteins | sample M150034915metaG_FD_205555 | JGI IMG/M metagenome (GOLD analysis project Ga0315334, IMG submission 205555) | Ammonia-oxidizing marine archaeal communities from Monterey Bay, California, United States - M1 500m 34915 | ecosystem: Environmental > Aquatic > Marine > Intertidal zone | place: USA... | reverse complement strand
TGGAAAAATTATACGATCGCCTTCTGGAACTAAATTGTGATAGAAAATCTGTCTTAATAGCTTTAGGAGGTGGCGTGATTGGGGATTTGGTAGGCTTTGTCGCGGCAACTTACCAAAGAGGAATTAATTTTATACAAGTGCCAACAACGTTGCTTTCTCAAGTCGACAGTAGTGTAGGAGGAAAAACAGGGGTCAACCATCCCAAGGGAAAAAATATGATCGGCGCTTTTTATCAACCTCGTCTAGTGGTGACGGATTTACAAACCCTTAAGACACTTCCGATAAAAGAATACCGGGCTGGACTGGCGGAGATTGTTAAGTACGGGGTCATTTCAGATGCCAGCTTTTTTGAGTTTCTGGAAAAAAACTACAAAGATATTTTAAATCTGAATCACGATTGCCTTTCTTACATCATCGAGAATTCTTGTGCAATTAAAGCGAAGGTGGTTGAGAAGGATGAACGGGAAACCCACCATCGAATGATACTCAATTTTGGCCATACTTTGGGTCATGCTATCGAGTCATTGACGGGCTACTCCCGATTTGTTCATGGGGAGGCAGTGGCGATAGGTATGGTACGTGCTGCGGAACTATCTCATTCAATGGGGAAATGCTCTAAAGAAGTTCCGAGACGACTGGAAGCCTTATTGAAAAACCTGGGGCTACCAGTTGAAATGCCAGAACTGGACCCCACAGCCGTAATTGAATCCTTGTATCACGATAAAAAAACCATGGATAATAAAATTAAATTCATTTTGGTTAAAGAAATAGGCTCTATTGAAATTGTAGAACAGGTACCAGAGTCAGAAATTTTAAAAATAATATAAACCGGCTCATTTCAGCTGATAGCCTTATGCGAAAAGTGGTAAGTTTGAAAATATTTTGAGAAAGCAGCCAAGGTCATACCATGAAATTTCCCCATCGTTATTCAGTCTTGGAAACTGACCCCAACTTTGATTTGTGGCAATACTAGGGTGTTCAAGTCAGCCAGTGATATTTCCTTCAGCATATCGTTTTGTGAAAATCTTTGAAGAAGCCGGTTGCCTTTGAGTGTGTTGAACTTTAGCACCGGTACACCGCGTGTAATCGAGTCACTGTGCATAAATAATCCATTAGGAAATTTACCGGAGGTTCACCATAACACGTTCGGCTATTAGCCATTTCTATGTTAAAATTCTTTCCACTAGCCGCTACTTAATTAATAGCAACTGCCTACAGTTTTATTATTTGCACACCCTTGGAGAAAAACTATAAATCCAATTCCAAAAGCGCAACGTCCTTTGTCCGAGCAGAAAGGAAAGGGCCCCTCTACTGGGGTCAGCGTGACGCCGGACTCAATGAAAAGGAAACCTTCACTGAACGAGAGATACCGAAAGAATGACTGCCCATTGTCTCCCTCGTTAGGGGGCTTGAAATTTTCAATACTATCCAGTGGTAGTGGTGGTAATTCGCTTTATATCGAGGCGGGTGGAAAACGTATTTTGATCGATGCTGGGTTGAGCGAAAAAAAACTCTCTCAACGCATGGCGGGTATCGATCGATCGCTCAGTGGATTGGACGCGGTGTTTGCCACACATGAACATTCCGACCATATCCGGGGTATGGGTCCGACTTTAAGAAAACATAGACTTCAGCTCTATACCACTGAAGGAACTTATAAACGGGCGTGCAACACTCTGGGAAAACTTCCTAGTTTTAATTTCATTCGGGCTGGACAGCCTGTTGAGTTTGGCGAGTTGATTGTTGAACCCTATGCCACTCCCCATGATGCAGAAGAATCGGTAGCTTTTGTTTTCCATTATCGGGGGTTATGTTTGGGCCTTGCTACCGACCTAGGACGACTGACACCAGAAATCATAAATAAATTGCAAAACCTAGATGCCTTGCTCATAGAGTCCAATCATGATCCGGAAATGCTGGATGCCGGACCTTATCCCTGGATTACCAAGAGAAGAATTAAAAGTGATGTTGGGCATCTTTCCAACGAAGCCTGTGGTGATATGCTATCAGCGGTTAAACATTCTGGATTGCGCCTCGTTGTATTAATGCATATGAGTGAGACCAATAACCACCCAGAATTGGCGAGGATTACTGCCCAACAGGCTCTAGGTCAATACAAACCCAACATGATCATCGCCGAACAGAATCATTACACTCCACTAATTTCACTCTAACGAGGGTGGAAGATAGTAACAAGGCTCGGTCTTGAGGATGTGCGCAAGAACTTGATTGGGCCGTGAGCATTTTGGTAGGAAGGAAAAGTTATTTCTCATTGAATCTATCGACACGCTGGTCATGCCTGATGGAAAATTATGAATAATATCAGTCGAGATAAAATAATTGGCAGTTGGTTTGGCATGGCTGTTGGCGATGCTATGGGCCGATCCGCCAACGGATTGAAACCCGCCGCCATCCGCCAAATTTTTGGAGAGATGGATGACTTTAAGGATGTGCACGGGATTTTAGGCAAAGGCATTAAGAACTACCGCATGAAAGGTTTGTATGGTGCTCCAACTCAATGTGCCATGGCAATTGGAGATGCCATGCTCATTAACAAGAAACAATTTCTACAGGAGTCTGTGAAAAATTTTCAGAACCTGGCTAAATCGGGGCCTGAAAACTATTTTGGCATCTACCGAAACCACTCCTCTTGTTTGTGGAGGGCAGTAGACCTGCTAGATGATCTGGAGAATGGACAAATCTCTGGTCAGAATTCTTCTACCTCCCTGTTCACTTCCTTAGCTGTGCCTCTGGCCTTATTTCATGGGAAATGGTCAAAAACTTTGGCCCGGCAATGTTTTGATGCTTGTTTGCTAATGAGTCGGAATCGATTTGAAGTGGTGGGAACGGTATTGACTGGATTTTTAGTGACCCGGTTTTTGGCCTTAGATTCTGATGAGGTTCCTCAGGTTTCTGCCAATATCTTGCAAGAAGCGGAAAATGTTTGCCAGCAGGCGGAAGCGGATTACCTGCAAAGGTTCCCCGACTCTGAAAACGAAAAAGAAACGAATGCGTTCAGCAGAGCACTGAAAGGAGTTGCGGATAAGTCGCAAGATCCTGATTGTTTACAATGGCTCTGCGAATATGCCAACACCTTTACCAAACTGGAAATTCGTCATCCTTCGCAGGGGTTTGTGCTGGCATTGCTTCCGCTTGCATTGCATTGTGTCTTGCAGTCTCCAGAGTCGGACTTTGCTACGACTCTGACTCGTTCCATCAGCCATGGCAGGGAAATAGAAATGTTAGGTGCTTTGGTGGGAGCTTGGGCTGGTGCGCTTTATGGTTTTGATGCTATCCCGGATAAATGGAGAAGAGGACTGGTTAACGGTAAGGAAATTCGACTACGCGCAGAAGCTTTGTCGAGCCGACGTATAAAGAAAGATCAAAAATCTTTGTTCGATATGGAAGCGGCACTGACGGCCAAAGAGTTCGAAGAGGGTAAACGATGCGAGGCAAAAGAAACGAAAAAATCACCTCGGATTCAAGTGCATTCGCCGAGCCTTTGGGATAATGAAGAGTCTTTGGTTCCTTCCAAAGAGGATAGAGCTGAATGGAGAAAATTCCAAAAGGAAAAAACCAAATCAAAACAGGGCCGTCGGAAAAACATTCCTCACTTCAGGGACGACTAATTAAGAGTGTAGGGGAGGGACTTGAATTCTAATGAGGTGACCTTTCCAGGAATCTTATATGCTCACACAAGCCACCAAACTATAAATAATGACCATTTATCTAAATAAAACCCCTGCGGCCATTATATTGAATTTGTGAGATTTCGGTCAGATTATCAGAAACAGTACCTACTGTTTCTGACCCTCACCAGAGGGCTAAGAGGCAATTCGGTTGACCAGCCGGGTGAGATTGGAAACTTTTCGGGATGCGGCTCGTGAGTGGAGAACACCTTTACCACCCACCTTGGCAATAATTTTCTGAGCAACCTTTAATTCTTTCAGTGCCTGCTCTTTGTTCCCTGCTTCCGCTTCGGTACAAACTTTTTTAGTCAACGTTTTAACTAATGTACGGTAGCCCTTATTTCTTTCATTTTTCTTTTCATTTTGCCGGTTGCGCTTCAATGCAGATTTATGATTAGCCAAAAACTGCTCCTTTATATTGAGCGTTGAAAACACGTCACCACTTATTTGGCAACAGATTATAGCGAACTTTTTCTTATACGTTATTCCTTCCAGGTTGTCAAGTTCCAGCGGTATCTGAAAAACAGCGGTGAGGAACTAAACGTATTCGGAGGGCAATTAGGGGGAATGAAGATGCTCCAATAATCGCTGAAACTCTTTTGTAAAAACTTTATACAATTGGGGTACCTAGCCAAGGTATTTTCTCTGCATGGAAATATTTCAATTCTATCTCCTCCAGTTATATTTCTCAGTTTCGCATTAGCAATTCCAGGTTGGCATCATTCAATTCTTTTAGTTTAATATTCAGGGCTTGTTCAAGTTTTTGACTCACAGTACCATTTCCCCAATTCACCACATAAGCGGCAATCTGACCTGGTTCATTCTAGGCTGTATTAATATCGGTTCTAAAAAATACATCTCCAAACTCAAAATCCTCCTGATGGGGAAGAGCTAAGAGATTTTTTAAAATGGATTTTACCTTTTTAGGGTCCTGATGAAAACGGTGAATAGGTCCACCCGGAATATCATCGACATTGATCTGAAATATTTCTTGAATCTTTGGCTCAATAACTTCCAGAGTCTTTTTGGTGTGGAAATTCATATATACAAGATTGAACTTCTTTGCCAAAGGGGTGAATCCAGAAAGGTTAGATCGTCTCACCCCTTTCAGTCATTCGCGAAACCAGACGGAGAGAACATTAGGCCTTCCGGTTCAACCTTAATGCTTGAGCTGATCCATACCAACGGGTATGATCCGGCGTATGGCTTTCAAAATTCAATCCGCTTATCTGGCTTCTGACGGTTTAGTCGCACCTTTATTGAATGAACTGGATGGTATGATTACTGTTCATGATAGATTAATCCTTTCTAGCCAGCCTGCTAAAGAAGCCTACTGGGCACAGAATATCTGGCGTAATCCTATAGCAATTCATATTGACTCGATCAATGATGCTGCTAAAAAGCTGAAATCAATCCAACACAACTGGTGCTTGTACTCTTATCAGCTACACCGTCGTGCCAAACTGATTCTAGAAAAACTGTCGCCGGTTCCATTCAAATCTATTATTTTCCCTGCCCATTTATCGCAAGTCCCGATTGGAACTTTCACCTTGCTGGGTGACAATGTATTGCTCGCATCGGCAGATTGTTCGAGCCCATTCCCGAACGGTGAACCACATTTTATCGAAGATAAAGAAGGACCACCCAACCGAGCTTACCTGAAACTCTATGAAGCACTCACTCTCACGGGGAGGAAACCTCAACGGGGAGAGTTCTGTATAGATGTTGGGGGAAGTCCGGGCGGATGGGCCTGGGTGATTCAACAAACCGGTGCAGATGTTTTGAGCATTGACCGCGCCCCTTTATCTCCCTCGGTTGCCAAATTTCAACGAGTCTCATTCCAGAAACGCGATGCGTTTTCCCTACTTCCAGAAGATTTTGCACAAAAAGGAAAGACAGTCGATTGGTTATTCTCAGATTTAATTTGCTACCCGGAAAAACTTTATGAATGGATTCTAAAATGGGTGGAGTCGGGAGTCTGCAAAAACTTTATCTGCACCATCAAATTTAAAGGCAAGCCGAATTTTACGATTATTAATAATTTTGCCGCCATTCCTGGCAGTCATGTCCGGCATCTGTTTCATAATAAAAATGAACTAACCTGGTTTAAAGTTAGTTCTTCATCTCCCTCAGGCCTCTAGCGGCAATCAAAATATCATCTTTGCCTAATTGCTCTGCCAACGATACCGATTCATTCAGGCTAGAATTCATTTCATCCAGGTTTCCCGTAACGAGATAAAGCGCAGAGGAAGAAAACAGCGGTTGCAGGATTTTTAATGGGTTCCGGAGTTCCCGCCCAATTTTGACCCGGTTTTGCAGGGAGATGATGCCCCGATCAAAAGCTCCATTTAAAGAAGTAAAACGTTTATCCGCTTTTCGTTCTTCATTCTGCGCATCTCTTAAAACCGCCAGAGACTTTTTCCAATCGCATTTTCTCCAGAAAGTGATGCCAACGATAGAGAGGGTAGCAGCAATACCTTGTTTATCGTCAATCGTCTTAAAAAATTTTAGAGCTTCTTCAAAATGGTTGAGGGCTTTTTGCAATTGTGCCTTTTCCCAGAAAGCGGTTCCCAAAGCAGTTCTTATTACAGCATGCAGGGTCGCATCTCCTTCGACATCCGGTAAAACCTTATTCAGACATGTAATAGCGGCCTCATATTTTCTCATCCTTTGAAAGCCATTGGCATAATCCACGGCATTTTCTACTAGCTCCAATCTGTCGCCCTTAACCCGGGAAGCTTCGAAATTTTCTTGTAGTTGCGATAAATCCATTCTGTCCTTATAAAATAAAAAATTTTGGTGCTCTCTTCATCTAAATCATGTAGGTTTTAAGATGCAAAACTTCATAAAGTGGATTTTATGTTTTTACTAATTAAGGACAATCCGAAATGTTTAAAGAAATATCTGCCTACAAGGTACAGGAAATGGTGGAAGAAGATTCTGTAATTGTGGTCGACATTCGCGATCCGGATTCTTATTCAGCCGGGCACATTCCTAATGCCGTGTCGCTCAATAATAGCAATGTTAAAGAGTTTATCGAAAAAACGGATAAAGAAAAACCACTGGTTGTTTGCTGCTATCACGGTATCTCTAGCCGTGGTGCTGCGGAACATCTATCCCAAAATGGGTTCAAAACGGTCTATAGCATGACCGGCGGATTCGATGTCTGGCCCGACTAACACCCGCTAGGCGCGGGGCCAATTAGCAAAAAATTACTTTGCTTCTAAAGAGTTATCTTGGCTCAACTTAGGTCTTGATCCACTTCCTCTCACGGGAGAGCGGGCCAGTAGCCCTGATATTTTTCCTCAAAGGGTAATGAACTCTTTCTTACTTACAACTGGAGTATATAGCTTGAAAGGTTCCTGTTATTTTCCGCCCTTGCTACGTGACGGCAGAAAACCCTTGTCTCTATAGCGTTGCAGGGCATGCGGGCAATTGCAGGACCGTTCAACTCCATGCAGACTTTCAAATACAGCACGAATCAACTCAGGAAACTTTTGTATCGCCGCTTCGACTTGTTTACGCTCTTCATCTGTTTGCATGCCTTCAAATAATTTTCCTTTTTTGAACTCTCTAGGCTTGATCCCCTCAGCATAATTTGTCAGGTAGCAAAATGGTGTGTAACACATTTCAATTTCACGGGCGAGAAAAGCTTCTGGAGCAAGAGTCATACCCACCAAGTCTGCACCCAATATGCGCAACTTACGAATTTCTGCAGGGGTTTCCAAACGTGGTCCTTCGGTACAGGCATAGACCGCTTGTTCGTGGTGAGGCAGTCTACCCAAGTGCAGGGTATCATGTAAGGCAACGGTGATTTGCGGACAGAACGGTTCGTTTTGGCGAATGAAGCCGATGCCTGTATCTTTGAAAAACGTGGTTTCCCGATTGCGGGTTTCATCAATGATGTCGTGCGGAATCACAAAATCTCCCGGTTTGAATGCTATGTTGATGATCCCCGGCCCCGACCAGGAAATGATCCGCTCCACCCCACATTGTTTCAGCGCATAAATATTTGCACGGTAATTTACAAATGGAGCAGTTAAGGAATAGTCGGTTTCTCCATGGCGTGATAAAAACAAAAATTCCTGATTGGCAAAACTAAAATGGTGAATGGGTGCGCTTTTGCCATAGGGCGTATTGAGAATTTTACAATTCTTTTCCTGACCCAGAGCCTGTCCGGTTAGAAGATGGTAGGCCCCACTACCACCAATAACTGCAATGGGAGCTGAAAACGGAACTGGTTCAGTCATGAGCTTTAATCAAGATAAGTTTCGATATCGCCGACATAATTTGCGGCCGATTCACGGATGCTGCGAATTTCTGCGTCGGTTAGTTCCCGTTTTACTTTCGCAGGCGACCCCAGCACCAGACTTTTGGGCGGAATCTTTGTATTTGGGGTAACCAGTGAACCAGCACCGATAATGGACTGTTCCCCCACTTCTGAGCCATCCATAATTATTGCGCCCATACCAATAAGACATTGCGACCCAATAGTGCAAGCGTGCAAAGTAACGTTGTGCCCGACTGTCACTTCATCGCCGATAACCAAAGGCAGGGTTTTACGCGCTACATGCAGGACACAACCATCCTGGATATTGGTGCGTCTGCCAATGCGAATATAATTTACATCTCCACGAATCACCGCATTGAACCATACACTGCTTTCTTCCTTTATCTCTACCTCACCAATAACCTGTGCGCTTTCCACCACCAAAGAAGAAGCATCTATCTTTGGTTTCTCGCCTTTAAAAGAGTGAATCATATTGAATCCTTTAATAAAACCACTAAGTGTGGAGCTAATTTTTAATAATTTTTATTGCCAGTAAGGGGTAAAAAATTTCATTAATTCTCAAAGAGCTGTTTAAGCTTAACGAGGCCACCCATTGAGCCCAGCATCATGCTGGCGACTAGTTGTATGTAACTTCATTTTGATTTTGATGTCCATCATAAAAATAACAGGACAGGGTCACGCTGACGGAAAACTGGCATTCAGCACTTTATCTCGGATGGCCCGACAACTTTGATCTGCCAGAGATTGCCGGTCTGGGCCTGCTAAAATTTTCGGAAGAATCTTTACTGTTGCTTCAAGCCGAGGTGTTTTCAACAAGGTGAATATATGCTTGATAAAGCTATCTCCATAAAAGGCAATCGTTGGTTTGTGTCCATCGTGATAATGAATTGAAACAGGGATTATAGTACGTCTGGATAGTACAGCCGCCTCGAAGATCGCTGATTTAAAAGGTACCACATCCGCTCCATCGGTTGCCTGAGCTTCGGGAAAAAGGATCACCGATTGGTCAGCGTTCAATCTATGCCTAATTTGCTGAATAACGGCTTTCACCTGATGGCGTTTATTCCTGTCGGCAAAGATGGTCATTCCTAAGCGAGCCAACCAATTGAACAAGGGCCAATCTGCAATTTCAGCTTTTGAAACAAAGAAACCTTTAAAACATGCCCCGCAAATAAAAATATCTGGTGAGCCCACATGGTTGGCGACAAACAGCGACCCTGATTTTATATTCACATCTCCTTCAACCCGGATCTTAATATTCAAAACAAAACAGGTTACCCGGGCCCACCATTGCGCAAAATAAGCAATCCACTTTAAACGCCATGGAGTTGACCTAAAAAACAAAACATGGCCTATTACTCCAATGACCACAAACACTCCGAAAATGATAATGTATGCACCTATTCGGATGACTGCAATACAAAGTCCCATTTAAAGTTCCTAGAAAAATCCTTTTGATCTTTTTGTAATCTTCAGTATATCAGTCGCTATTAATCGATTTAAACTATGGCATGAGGAAATTAACATGGAATCTAACCCAATTTTTCTAGCAGGTGCTACACCGAGCGTTATTAGCATTTCATTTGCGACATGGGACCACGCGAGATGGCGTTTCAATAGGCTGTAATGAATCTTATCCCACCCGGAGTATACCTCCATCCCACTTACTAAATGAACTCTCTCGTTCTGCTCCGATTTCTCCTGAAGAAAATGATTCACTCTTTTAACCGCTGAGTCAGCCTGGTCAAAAGTGACCGGACTTTTTGGATAAAACAGGCTCTTCAATAATTTAAAAGAATGCTTCCTTAAATCTCGAGATATATCGATATGAAAGGCAGTCAAAAAGATTTCTGCGTTCCAACCCAGAGGTTGTTCAATCAAAGCATCCAGGCATTCGATGAGAGATTGGTCTGAAACACCATACATGATGTCATTCCCAATATCGGTTAATAGGACGGCAACTCTACCACCATGTTGGGCAAACTCGTCGGCTGATCGCATCACCTCACATTCGCCGATGGGTGTATAGGAAAAATTGAACAGACCACCTCGTGCACAATATCCCCTGCCCGGTCCTAGTGCATTGATAAACTGAGTTTGAGAAATACTTTGGGAAAGATGTCGTGTCAGGGCAGAGTATGCACGGGCCAAGTTGCTGGCCCCACAAAGTACAAAAAGAATCGCTGGGTCCGGTTGTCGAGGGCTAGCGTGCATATCGCATGAGTATGTGGCATTGAATCGTTAACTTTCGTAAACCTTGTTCTTTTTTGTGAAATTGTTTGGGAACCTTGGAAAGGCCGTCCGAAAAAGGGATGGTACCTTCTTCATCACGGCAGGAGAAAATGCCTGCGAATCTACCAACGACCTGTAGCGCGCAGGACGTAACAAAAAAAGCCCGCGTAAAACAGAAAACAAGGTGAACTCTATTTAATTTCGATCGGGCTAACATAGACTGCGCGAGGCTTGACTCCATCAGATGGGCCCACCACCCCTTCTCGCTCCATGGTTTCTATGATTCGTGCTGCCCTGTTATAGCCTATTCTTAGGCGTCGTTGAATATAGGAAATAGAAGCCTGCCGGTCTTTAGCGACAATGGCAAGAGCTTCATCATATTTTTCGTCAAACTCCTCTTGCTCTCCCTTTTCACTCTTCTTATCTACAACCACTGAATCAAAAATATCTTCCTGATATGCCGGTTTCGCCTGTTTCTTAATGAAGTCCACAATGCGCTGTATCTCCTCATCACTGACCATGACGCCGTGCAAGCGAACGAGCTTGGACGTTCCGGGAGGCAGGAACAACAGGTCGCCTTTACCGAGAAGTTTATCAGCACCCATGGCATCAAGAATGGTCCTCGAATCCACTCGAGAAGTGACCTTATAAGACATGCGTGTGGGGAAGTTGGCCTTGATAATTCCTGTCAAGACATCTACCGAGGGACGTTGTGTGGCAACAATAAGATGAATACCGGCAGCCCTTGCCATCTGCGCCAATCGGGTCAAAGAATCTTCCACGCCTTTGGACGCTACCATCATGAGGTCAGCTAACTCATCAATCAGGATGACAACATAAGGGAGTTTGACAGGAGGTTCCGGTATCATTTCCTCATCATTATCCTCTTTAACTTGTTCAGGCTTGATGCCCTTATTAGCCTTCTCTCGTTTTTTAAGTTCCAATTCATATTCCAGCTGAAGTTTCTCGGCTAGCTCGTTGAAGCCTTTAATGTTGCGTACTCCCCGTTCGGCCATCATTTTATAGCGCGATTCCATTTCATTGACTGCCCACTGAAGCGCGGCGGCGGCTTTCTTAGGATTAGTGACCACCGGAGAAATGAGATGTGGAATGCCATCGTAGATGGATAGTTCCAACATTTTAGGATCTATCATGATCATTTTGACTTCATCAGGCGTGGCATTCAAAAGAATGCTACAGATCATGGCGTTCAGCCCAACGCTCTTGCCCGACCCAGTCGAACCAGCTATGAGCAAATGCGGAGTAGTTGCCAAGTCTTGCACTGCTGGCTCACCGGTGATATCTTTGCCTATCACCAAAGTGAGTCGCGAGTCTGATTGCCGGAATACATCCGCAGTAATAACATCTTTAAAATAGATCATTTCGCGGCGTATGTTTGGAACCTCAATGCCAACAACCGGTTTGCCTGGTACCGGGGCCAGAATACGAAGTCCCACGCATCTCATAGCCAAAGACAAGTCATCCGCCAAAGATACAATCCGACTGACCTTGATCCCAGGCGCCGGCTCATATTCAAATAATGTAATGACCGGACCAGGCAGTACCTGAACCACTCGTCCCTCAATACCAAAGTCAGATAGCTTCTTTTCCAGAATTGCACTGCTGGCGAGAATCTCCTTGCGGGTTTTTTCTGTCTGCACTCCCTGAGTGAGAGGCGGATCTTCCAACAACGAAAGAGGAGGAATCTGGTATTTCCCATGTGAGTTCATGAAATTAAAATGATCCTGAACTAAAAACTTCTCTTTCTTTTTGCCCAGTTCCTTATCCTGTTTTACTACGATTTCG
>Ga0315334_10002261_pt1 | contig 12022 bp, 10 predicted proteins | sample M150034915metaG_FD_205555 | JGI IMG/M metagenome (GOLD analysis project Ga0315334, IMG submission 205555) | Ammonia-oxidizing marine archaeal communities from Monterey Bay, California, United States - M1 500m 34915 | ecosystem: Environmental > Aquatic > Marine > Intertidal zone | place: USA... | reverse complement strand
GGGGTCCGTCTTTTGAATGGAAACACTGTTGAGGAGTTATTGGCAATAGTCCCGAGCGATTCTCAGATAGAAGACCACTCACCGACTATTTCCGCACAGGCGACCTTGTCACAGTCGGATGGCGACACTCCGATTGGCAGGGTTCTGGCCCCGGTTCACTCCACAAAATCATCGAATCCACCCAGACCACAGAGTTCCTCGGCTTACAGCATGGATGACTTCCCAATGGATGCCACAGAGGTAGATTCGCAGATTGAGATTCATTTTGATATCACTGGTAAATCTACTTCAGAGGGAAGCCTCAAAGATATACGGTCCTGCTTCAGGAGCCGATTGACACAGATTAGGGAGATGATGCTATCTTCCGGGGTTCTTCCGAGGAGACCTACTAGCAACTCCGAGGCATGGAGGAATCGCCAGCGCTACAATTCCAAGGACTACGAGACCACACTCGTCGGATTAGTTGGTGAAATCAAGTGGTCACGTTCTGGTAATCTGATTTTCGTAATTGAGGATGAGTCTTCTCAGATTGCTTGTATACTCAAACCCCCTTCTAATGCAACTCCTCTTCATCCTTCACTCGATGGACTGATGGACGATGAGATTATTGGTGTCAGCGGGTACTTCCTTTCTGGGGACAGAGATTCTCCGTTCTGGGTTAGAGACATACACAAGCCACCACTAGGTAATCACTCGAAGTCTCAAGCTGGTAAGGACCGTGCCGTATCTGCTGCATTTTTGTCGGACATTCACCTCGGAAGCAAGACTTTCCTCGCCACACAGTGGGAAAAGATGATTCAGTGGTTCAAGAACGATCAACTGGCTCTTACGGTCAAGTACTTCGTACTGAGTGGAGATGGGATTGATGGCGTGGGGATTTACCCTGGACAGGAGAGGCACTTGGCGATCAAGGACCTGTTCAACCAATACGGTGAACTGGCAAGGATGCTCGAGGATATTCCAGACTGGGTAGATGTCATTATGCTCCCTGGTAACCACGATGCGGTTAGACCTGCCGAGCCACAGCCCGCATTAGACTCAGAGGTTCAGCAGGACTACTCTAATACAGTGTTCGTTGGCAATCCATGCGACTTCAGCTTAGAGGGAGTAAGGGTTCTATCGTATCATGGCAAGAGTATCGACGACTTCGTTGCCACACTGCGGTCAGTTACCTACGCAAAGCCGGAGATGGCAATGCGGGCCATGTTGGAGAGGAGGCACCTTGCCCCGTCATGGGGGGGAAAGACTCCACTTTCACCCGAGCCCGAAGACCGTCTAGTAATCCCTGTCGTACCAGACATCTTCGTAACCGGGCATGTTCACGGGCATTTTATCGGCAGCCACAAGGGGACTACTATTGTTCACAGTTCCACATGGCAGGACCAGACCGATTTTCAGAGGATGTTGGGATTCCAACCCAAGCCATGTATACTGACTATCGTGAACCTGCATACCTATGCTACTGCCTCAATCTCCTTTACCTAAGTAGGAAAGGACTCTCCGGGAAACAGTTGGGGCCAAATTGCCCTCAGATTCTTTCCAGCAATGATGGGAACACCGGCCTCCTCAAACGCTCTCGCCGCCCTACTTCTAGCGGGGTTAAATCCGATAAACTTCGACCCCTCAATCATCATTGAGAGGTCGGTGCTAGAATCTCCCACACATACTACTCTAGAGGCGTCGAAGCCATTGATTCGGACAAGCTTCTCCACCATGTGTCCCTTGTTGTGCGAGAAAACCCTAGTCGGAAGTCCTCGCACCAGCCAGCCATCATCGTCCCACTCGAATCCGTTTGCAACCCAGTCATCGACCCTGAGCATGCCCGCTATCGCACCAACGAACAGGTCGACACCCGAGGAGATAATGGCCACATAGATTCCTCTAGACTGCAACTCCCCCACCACATCGCGAGCCCCATCAATCAAACTGATTCCACTATAGCAGCGTACGATTTCGTCCCTATGGATCTCCGATTTTACCCCCCTCCATCTGCGAATGTCATCCTTGACGAACTCCTCTTCTGATATTTTGCCATCTAGGAATAGTTCGAGAGTATTATTGCCAGATGGTGTACTGCCATCATCAGTACCAAAGCACTGGTGAATTATTTGCCAAGAAGACCCATTGTCGGCGAGAACACCATCACAGTCGAATACAACGGCCTGAAGCATATGGGAGTCGCCCCTTGATGACTCGAGACGGCTAATAATAAGACAGGTGCATTGATGTAAACCGATCAATCCCAATAATTGTGACCGAAGACTCGGAGTATGAGCGTGCCATCAAGGTGAGAGTACTGACCTTCGGACCTCTGACTGAGATGCTCGGCGCCAGAGAGATTGAAGTGGCCCTTGGGGAGGGCACGACTGTTATGCAGTTGACAGAGAGATTCCAGTTAATCAGCATGATTGAATCCGGACTCAGGGTCGCAGTAGACGGAGAGATAACAACCAATCTTGGAATCCCACTCCATGATGCCGCTGAAGTAGCATTTCTACCACCAGTATCAGGTGGTTGAGACCTACCGATGCCGAAGCATTTGAACAGTACACCCTCTCACAAAGGAACGATAACATGGCGATGGGACCGATGGAGATTGGTATTCTCGTGATATTCGGGATATTCCTGTTTGGTGCCAAGAGAATCCCTGAACTCGCAAGAAACATCGGCCGTGCTAAGGGCGAGTTCCAACTAGGCGAGAAGGAAGTTGCGGCTGCAATAACTATTGCAGATTTGGACCGAGGGGGCATTACCGAGGAAGTATTATCGGAGCAGGAGTAGCTACACTCTCTTCTTTATTTTCAGTGGCGATCCGCAAATGTCACATTCTCCGGTGTTGTGACCTGCTGGAGTGGTTTGAGAGGGAACCTCACTCTTGAATCCGCAACCGGAACATCTTATTTCCCATGTCCAAACAGAGTTGATGCCATCAGTTGCCACCGGCGACCAAGTTATTCCTGCAACAGTACACAGGTTTTGTAGTCGATAGTCGTCAGTGTACATTGTTCCTTCTAATTCAATAGCCAATGCGAGCAGCCCGAGGTCGACTTCTGAGAGGCCAGCGATATCTCCAGTTTCAATAGCCCATTCTCTAGCCTCCTCTACAGAGTCCTCGTTTGGAGACGACCAGCCTAATTCAGTAGCCTCGAGTACCATTAGACGTTCGGGTGCCACCCTACTCAATTCGCCCCTCTGCGCCTCAAGTACTATTCCTCCACTAATCATTTCAACGCTCCAAACGATTAGGGCAGCAGTATCGAGGACTTTCACCGGTGCCATGGCATGCGATGGCCGCCCCGTTCATAGAGGTCCGGTTCGACTTGTGCTGGCTGAATACCTAAGCAACGGCTATATCGGCCACGATGGACGATAATGCGTGCTAGAGGGAGTTAACCAAGCAGTAATTGACTGGGCCGATGGCTTCGGTTTGATGGGTCTTGCTGTAGTTTCAGCCACCGAGGCTGCATTGCAACCGGTTCCACCAGACCTTCTCGTTTTGCCAATGTCCCTTGATGCCGACGGTCCGCTAGAGTTACTGCTGATATTCGTCGTAGCTACTCTTTCCAGTGTGTTGGGGTCTCTAGGAGGCTATGCTATCGGAGCGTATGGCGGGCGACCAGCGCTCGACAGTCTCGCGAGGTCAACCACGGCAGTAAAACTCGAGGCACTTACTGCCAAGTATGGGGATGCAGGCGTTTTCATAGCTGCAATATCGCCGATTCCCTACAAGGTAATGGCATGGACCGCCGGTGCCGGCAAGATGAATCTCCGATTATTCATCGCTGCGGGGCTAGTTGGACGAAGCATTAGGTTCGGACTCGAAATCATAATACTGGGCTTCTGGGGAGATGAGTTTCTGAACCTCCTCAAGAGCCCATGGTTCTGGCTCTTTGCTGGTGTGACCTCACTTCTCATATTTGTTCCATTGATTAGTTGGTGGTCCGGGCTCGGTTCCGAAGGAGAATACACCGAGTAGAAGTAGACGAAACGAACCGATTATGAGAGCGCCTCGACTCGGCAATCTACCGCTCGTGTGGTGTAGTTCGGTCCATCATGCCGCCCTTTCGAGGCGGCGACCCGGGTTCAAATCCCGGCACGAGCACCAATCAGGCTGAGAAAATCTAACTCAGAACAGTCATAAACACACCTTCGTTGGAAGAATAAGGTCTGAATGCGTGTAGAGCAGGATGTGAAGTTGACCTTTGACGATGTGTTGATTCGCCCCAAGAGGAGCACCTTGGTTTCAAGGTCAGATGTGAATCTCATTCGAGAATTCCGGTTCAGACACACTGAGCAGACTTGGGAAGGAGTGCCAATAGTGGCCGCAAACATGGATTCAACCGGCCTATTCTCAGTAGCTAAGGTCATGCAGGACAACGGCATGCTAACATGTACACAGAAGTTCTACTCCACTAGGGACTTCTCGTCTGCCTGGGGGGACGGAGTAGACCCGGAATTCACCGCTGTAACGTGTGGTTCTACTAACGAGAGTTTTGAATTGCTCCAGAGGAAGATTGCTACCAACGACAACCTGAAGATGATTTGCATCGATGTTGCTAACGGCTATAGGGAGGTTTTCCTACAGTTCGTGAAGCGTGTCCGCCAAGCCTTCCCAGACAAAATTCTGATCGCAGGAAACGTTGCTACTAGGGAGATGACAGAGGCATTGATTATCGCGGGTACTGACATAGTGAAGGTAGGAATCGGACCCGGTTCTGTGTGCACTACTAGGAAGGTGGCCGGAGTCGGCTACCCGCAACTATCTGCCATCGCAGAGTGTGCGGACGCTGCACATGGCCTGAATGGGCACGTTATGTCGGATGGTGGTTGTTCATCGCCCGGAGACGTCGCAAAGGCCTTCGCAGCGGGCGCCGACTTCGTGATGCTCGGGGGTATGCTTGCCGGCCACGACGAGTCGGGGGGCGAGTTAATACAAGGTGAGGACGGTAATGAGTACAAGTCGTTCTACGGAATGTCGTCTGCCAAGGCCATGGAGGAGCACTATGGGGGGGTGGCAAGGCATCGGGCCCCAGAGGGCAAGGAAGTCAGAGTCCCATACAGGGGCTCCCTGGAAACAACCGTTCAATCTATTCTGGGGGGTCTGAGATCAGCATGCTCCTATGTTGGTGCTCGCAGAATTAAGGATCTGCCCAAGTGCACTACCTTCATCAGAGTCAGCATTACCACAAACGAGGTCTATCAGAAGTTCAATGTCGATTAAATCTCGAAAATTTTCTATACAGGCAAATGACATATCTCCAAGCGCTTTGCAGGGGCCGTGGAAGAGTTAGTGCTCATCTCAATAGTTGCCGTCTTAGCAGCGGCACTAACAGTTCCAGCAGGATTCGGACTTTCCACAATGCTAACACCCCTAGCTCTAATGGTGATGGGCCCCCATGAGGCGGTGGCAGTTGTTGCTATCGTGCACGGTGCACACAACGCCGGTAAATTCGCAGCACTACGAGAATATGTTGATTTTGAGGCCTTCAGAAGGTATGGGGTTTGGCTAGTTGCCGGAGCTGTAGCAGGGGCATTATTGCAAAACGAAGTCCCCCAGGATCCATTATTAGCACTAATTGGCATATCCCTGGTCGCCATTCCCCTGCTCACTCTCAGCGAGTCATGGTCGGGATACAATATTCCGGAGGCAAATGATCGCATCGGAGGATTCAGTTCCGGCTTCATGGGAGGGCTATCTGGACATCAAGGTGCTCTGAGGGCCATGTTTCTGTCTAGAAGACTTCCCGACAAGATGGCCTATGCAGCAACAGCGAGCGTGCTAGCCCTCTGCGTCGACCTGTCAAGGATACCCGTATACATGGTGCTTCGGTACTCTGACATCTCTGATCACTTCTACCTCACAGCGGCTCTGGTCGTTTCGGCACTGATAGGAGTCAGGATCGGAAAGGCTTGGCTTGAGTCCATCAAGTCAGAGGCCATTCATCACCTAGTATTGTTGGGAATCGTGGCTAGCGGATTTTTCTACCTGTATGAAGCACTATCCTAGATATCCAGAATGACTTGGGCCATCCAACCTGGTCCTTCGAATGAAGGAATATCAGGATTAAATCCAATCACTAATTCACCCGCACCTATTTCCTTTAGGACTAGTTCATGCAAGGTGACAGCTTTGACCTCCAATCCGAGTTTGACCGCACTTGAATCAATCCAATTAACGTCGGCCCGTATTTTATCACGCTCAATGATAATCTTCGAGTGAACGAGCCATTGTCCTTCTTCATGCCCCCGGTATAATACCTCCTCGAGCCATCGGACAAGACCACGTTCTAGGTCCCCATTCGTAACCTCGACTTCCCAGACTTCGACGTGCACATCGACTTCCGGCATACCGTCTTTAGTATCACTTGGTAACTGAACGGATTGGAGTCCGAGAGCGACTTCAGAGAGGGCTCCGGCAGCATCAGCGGAGAATGCCCTGATTCCAATGTCTGCAGTTGTCGGCAGAACCCACCATGACATAAATCCTCGACAGCAGTAGAGCGCATGAAGGGAACGGTCAACCGAAGTTGTTGCACAGCTCCCCTTGAGTAGGAAAACTCGTCGGATCCTTCGGGTTGGTGTTCCACCTGCTTTCACATTTGTTCACGAAGCCGTCCCCATCCGAGTCGATGAGTGCGTCAGAGGGGTCGAATGGGTCGAATTCGAAGTAATATTCCCAACCGGACCACATTTCGTCGTTGTCTTGGTCCTGATGGTATACCTCCGAACCGTCTTTCCACTTGTCCCCATCAGTATCGTTGTTGATCGGGTTTGTTCCGTTTTGGTACTCCTCGAAGTTTGTGAAATTCTCTAGATCGTCGTAGAAACTTGACCCGGAGCCGTAAGGGTCAATATGACATTCGAAGTCCTGTGGGTTGTCCCAACCGGGACAGTATCTATACAACAAAACCGTACGGTTTAATCCATCTTCATCAGGATCTTCATTCCCGTCCTTGACTCCGTCGAGGTCGGAATCGGGCATCCTCGGGTCCATCGGCCCCCTTGATCCTAGAGCATCTAGCGTGTTGTTGTCAACGAGTCCCAACTTCAGGGCTTCCTCCGAATACTTAACTTCCCACCCGTCCGGAAGTTTGTCGCCGTCGGAGTCGTCATCGACTGGGTTTGTGTCCCAACGGTCAGGAGCCTCAAGGGCGTTCTGAAGCGAATCGTTGTCTATGTCGAATGAGGAGTCTGGTAGTGAGCCAAATGATGGGTCAAGGGCCCATCGACCACTTTCTGGTATCGTGAATCCTGAGAGGTTCATCTCATGGAGAAAGTATCTCGGGTCCATGACTCCATCATCGTTCCTGTCACCGGATGTTGAGAAACCAGAAACGTAGTTTACCCAAATCCAACCTCCCGGACCTAACCCACAATCAATCATTGAGTCGCAACCGGGCGGTAGCCAGTTGATAGTTGAAATCCAAAGGCTGTGACTGTTTGTGTTCTGCTGTATTGAAAATACCTGCATTTCCCACCCGTCGGGTTGACCGTCTAAGTCAGTGTCGTTTATCAGCGGGTTTGTGGCTTGCTGCCATGGCCGTGGAATGTAAAGGACTTCTCCTCCATCGTTGAGTCCGTCGTTGTCAGTGTCGGCGTTGTTGGCATGAGTAACGTACAAATCCGCACCATCAATGACTTCCTCACCGTCTTCAAGACCGTCATTGTCGGTATCGAATGCCGAGGCGTTTGTGAAGTAGTAGACGAGGGTACCGTTATCATACCAAGGGTGTCCATCCACTGCTTCCCTGTAGTCTTCAAGCCCGTCATTGTCAGTGTCCTTATCAGTGGTATTGGTAAAGGTCTCGTAGTATTCCTTGGAATCCGATAACCCGTCTTTGTCGGTATCGAACACCCCCGGGTCACTTCTGACTAAGACATCCCTAACTCCAAAGTCGACGATTCGAATCTTCCACCCAATTACCTCGATTCCATCAATCAATCCATCTGCATCCGTGTCTGCGACCAATGGATCAGTGGATCTCCCATCGACGACTCCGTCCCCATCTCTATCTCTGGCGTTGTATTCATCCAGATTGGTGAAGCGTTCATGTTGCTCAACAACGATTACTAGGTCCTGGAGTCTGCTGATGACCTCGTCCCCGACTTCGACGTTGATGTGGTAGACCCAACCATCCGACTCAGTCTTGACAGGTATGTTGACGTAGTTACTATCCACTACTGTTCTAATCCATAGTATGGTCCTGTTGACTTGAACATACTCGCCCGGAACGACATTGATCGAGTGAATAGTAGTAGCCCCAATCATGTCCTTATATCTAACAGCGCCATCAGAATCAGCGTCGTATCCGTCGAAATCCGGATCATCGTCCCCGTTGCTGCCATCATTCGGGTGGATTCCGCTAAGGTATTCCCAACCATCAGGCATCCCGTCGTTATCGGTGTCCCATTCTAGCGGGTTGGTGAAGTTGGACGCCCCCCACGTGTATGAAACCTCAAACTCCTCGACGTTGTTTAGCCCATCATCGTCGTTGTCACCATAGGCATCCGTAGAGTTTGCTGGATTGAGTAGCGAGTTGTAGCAATACTCGAAACCGTCGGGCATTCCATCTCCATCTGAATCCCAGTCACCTGGGCCATTTAGCCGACCGTCACCATCCATGTCTTGCTCGAACCAAGTACGGTCACCATGTCCTGACATCAAACTCGTGTAGGGGGCGTCGATTGTCAGGGTCCCGAAAACTGGCTTGCCGCAGTGAACTCCGAGATCAATGTCTCCGTAGGCAATCTCGTAACGGTCATCAATTAGGTCGCCGTCACTATCTTCATCCAACGGGTTCGTGTCATAGCGCTCTTCAACGTAGTTCCTGAGTGAGTCTGGCTCCGGCTGCTCAAGGTCTAAAATTGAATCACAGGAATGGCCAAATTGTGTACCCATCTCCTCCCACAGATCGGTGCCTATTTCTTGCTCTATTTCGGCAGATTTCGTGGGAGTCAGCAGGGGACAATTCCAGTTGCCGTTCAATGGGTCCAGAAGCGTAACCACGCCCGAGGTCGTGAGAACTTCGTGAGTGTAAGTGGATTCCCATCGGTCGTTGAGACCGTCCCCGTCGGAATCCTTGAGGCGAGGGTTGGTTCCGAGCTCGGCCTCATCGAGGTTAGTTAGACCATCTCTGTCGGGATCACCCAGTGGGCCGTTATCGGGGTTTGGAAAAGTCTCATTCTGCTCCCCAGTCTCCTTTTCGGTATCGACACTGTCGATTTGGCGAGGGACGCAGTCCTCCTCTTGGGCCAGCTCACCGAGATCGATACAGGGCTCGCCGGTATCTAATGGGTCAAGCCCGTTCTCTATCTCCCACCCATCTGAGAGGCCATCTCCATCAGTATCGGCGTCTCTCCAATCGGTACCGTATAGAGTCTGCTCCATCCTGTCGGCCAGCCCATCGTTGTCGTAGTCTTGGTAAGCACTCTCATCTTGTTCCACATCCGATGATAAGTCTATGTCATCTATCGCAGAATCGAAACCTCCAGAGTCCGTGCTGGAAAGCCCCGCCCCAACTATGGTGTATAGTCCAGCAAGGCATAATGTTGCAACAATGGCAGTGGCCGCGTATTGATTGTGAGTCAGTGCCATGATAGCGCCCCGCCCTCGTAGAGGGCGTGCCACGCAATTTGAGTCTGGCTTTAATGATTAATAGCCCACGTCCAATGATGGAATTCCAATTTCACCCTGTGAAGTCATGTGATTAGAGTGAAATGACCGACCCCGAGAGGAACGACTCAATTCTATCAAACGCCTCACTAAGAGTCTCTACTGGAGCTAGGGCAACCATCCTGAAGTGACCCTGACCTAACTCCGTCGAGAATCCAGACCCATGAACGACAAGGACATGATGCTGGTATAATAGATTCAACACGAATTCCTTATCATCAGCTGCCAACTTGGGATCGGATATCCTGACGAACAGATAGAACGCACCACCAGGTGACTCGCATTCGATGCCGTCAATGGCGCTGATTCTATCAATGGCGTACTCAATTCTCTCTTTGATGATAGTTCGATAATTCTCCAACCAACCAGAGTCATCTGTGAGGCCTGCCAAGAAACCGTATTGAGCGGGAGTCGAAGCACACAGGCGACTTCTTAGAATACGTTCTACTCCATCACGAACAAGCTCCAATTTGCCATTAGGATCGTGCCATGCCATGTAACCAACCCTCCAGCCTGGGGCGAAGTATACCTTTGAGACTCCATTGAGGGTTATGACTGGAACTTCTTTAGAGCGAGATGCCACTGAGAATTGATGTCCCGTGAAGTCTAATCCATCGTAAATCTCATCAGCGATAATCGCACATTTGGGCCATGATTCTGCGATTTCAATGATTTCATCTATCTCATCGGGGGTAGCGACATTCCCGGTCGGGTTGTTGGGGTTGATTAGGACAAGTAGACGAACGCTTTCATCCATCTTCGAACGAATGTCCTTCAAGTCTATCCTCCATCCGTCCGAGGCATTTAGCCGATACTCTATGGTGGTCGCACCAAACATCTGCGGATATGCCATGTAGGGCGGGTAGTGTGGCCCCGGTGCGAGTACAGTATCACCTTCTTGTAGGACTGCAGCGAAAATCACCTGGAGTGCCTCTGTGACACCATGAGTAACGTACACGTCCCCGGAAGAGCACCCCCATCCCTTCGTGGTCTCCTTTCTAGCAATCGCTTCACGCAATTCAGGAATACCATATGAAGGCCCGTACCCATTGTCCTGCCTATCCAATGCAGCCTTGAATGCCGATACCATGTGGGTAGGGGTGGGGAGGCCCGGATAGGCCAGAGGATCACCGATGTTCAGACGAATTATTTCGTGACCTTGGGCCTCTAGCTCGATAGCCGGGACCACTATATCTCGGATTGCATACTCTATCGCAGATGCCCGAGTACTGACATCCATCAGTTCGACCATACGCTACCGTGTTGATGTTCTGACATCAAATCGACGGTTGTGTCACTCAGATTCCCAACAAAGAGCGCGCCGCTTGTAGGGCCTCTGGAATACCATCGGGATTCGAACCACCGCCTTGGGCAAAGGTCGGCCTACCACCTCCACCTCCAGAGATATGACTCGAGATTTCCTTTAGGATCTCTACAGCGTCGTGCCTATCAGCCGCAATGCTTTCTTCTGTACAAGCAACTACGAGAAATCCTCCTCCTTCACGGCTTCCAAGAACAGCAATAGTAGGTGTCAAAGCATCACGAGTAAGCTCACCAAGCATTACCATCATTTGTTTCGGGTCTCCTCCAGATTCCATAACAACATATCTGACACCATCTTTCTCGACGGCGACTTCGCCACCACCTCCAGCTTTCAGTCTAACTATTTCTACCTCAAGCGCTTCTATTCGCTTCTGTTGAGACTTCCATTCCTCAAAGAAACGAGATACAGTACGCGGTAGGTCGTCTGGCTGCACTCCGAGTACCTCAGAGGCATCGCTCAGCAACCGCTCTTGGTGCCGGACGTGCTCGCGCGCAGTCTCTCCTGCCACAACCTGCAGACGCTCCACCCCGTCTTGGACTTGACTGGACCTGACTATTCGTAACTCTCCAACTGAACCTGCCCGGTCATGATGCGTCCCCCCACATGCTTGAATATCGTATTCTCCGATTTTGATGACTCTGATACGGCTGTGTCTAGGGGGGCCACCTTGGTATATTCCGAAGCCAAATCTGGAGTCAGCCTCGGCCCTGTCCAAGATCAGTTTGTCAATTGCTGGATCGGCCTCGACAATCTCATTGGCCCTGTCTTCGATTGAGTCCAACTGCTCTCTGGTAAGTCTGGAGTGGTGAGTGATGTCTAGTCTAGCATAGCGAGCACCCTTGTTGGAACCGGCTTGCCAGACGTGGGGCCCGAGAATCTCTCTAGCAGAGCCACCAACCACGTGGACGGCTGTGTGATGGTCCATCAGCTGTTTGCGACGTTCCCAGTCAATCTTTCCCTCAGCGGGCCCCAACTCAAGGGGAGATTCAGTAAGGTGCAAGATAACCCCTCCCTCTATTCTTGTA
>Ga0315334_10002260_pt1 | contig 12025 bp, 12 predicted proteins | sample M150034915metaG_FD_205555 | JGI IMG/M metagenome (GOLD analysis project Ga0315334, IMG submission 205555) | Ammonia-oxidizing marine archaeal communities from Monterey Bay, California, United States - M1 500m 34915 | ecosystem: Environmental > Aquatic > Marine > Intertidal zone | place: USA... | reverse complement strand
CCAAGACGCCGACCCCTCAGCGTCAAACATTTGAAAGTTCGCCCAAGTGACAACGACCTTCGCCCAACTCGGCGTGCCCCAAGACCTCATAGATGCCCTCGCCAGCCAAGGAATCGAATCGCCCTTCGCTATACAGATTCTTGCAATCGGCGACGCGATGGCTCGGCGAGACGTGTGCGGCAAAGCGAAAACTGGATCAGGAAAGACGCTCGCGTTCAGCCTGCCCGCAATTGCGCACACTGAACGCAATCAGCAAGGCAACCCGACAACCTTGGTGCTCACTCCCACACGCGAACTGGCCAACCAAATAGCAGGGGTGGTGGGACCCTTAGCTGACGTGAGGAAATTGCGTCCAATAGCGGTGTACGGCGGCACAAACATCGACAAGCAAATGGAGACTATTGCCAACGGGATAGACATCATCATTGCCACTCCCGGGCGGCTAATCGATTTGATCGACAGAGGTGCAATAGACGTGGCTTTAGTTGAGCGTGTCATCATTGATGAGGCCGACCGGATGGCCGATATGGGGTTTCTCCCTCAGGTGGAATGGATACTTCGACACATCCACGTAGACCACCAGACAATGCTTTTCTCAGCGACCCTAGATGGAGCGGTTGACACGGTTGTCAAACGGCACCTCGCCGATCCGGTGTTCCACGAAGTTTCCGAACCTGAAGTGACCGTAAGCGAAATGGGCCACGTGTTTATGGCCGTTCACAAGATGAACCGCGTGCAGGTCGCGGCACGCATCATTGGTCAAGCCAGTAAAACCTTGCTCTTCACGAGAACAAAACGAGGTGCTGACCAGTTAGAACGCGAACTTCGGTCCGAAGGCGTGAAGGCGGCGGCCATCCACGGCGATTTACGCCAAACCCAGCGAGAAAAAGCACTCAATGACTTTACGAATGGAAAACTCAAGGCGCTGGTGGCTACAGATGTCGCAGCTCGCGGCCTCCACGTAGACGACGTGGGCATTGTTATCCATTACAACCCGCCTGAAGACCACAAAACCTACTTGCATCGATCAGGACGAACAGCTCGCGCTGGTGCCACCGGAACAGCAGTCACCATGTTCTTGTGGGACGAAGAGCTCCAAGTACGTCAACTTCAACGGCGATTAGGGCTAAAACTCCCGCTCCACGAGGTCTTTTCTAATGACGTGCGACTAGATGACCTTCCGGCGTGGGTACGCCAGCAAAGTTGAAATTTGATCCGTCGGGCCTTCCCGCACCCGTAGCGCTAGCTGCGAGTGAGGTTGCTCGACGGATACAGCGAGGTCACACCGGAGAAGAGCTACTTAATCAGTTGGCGGATCTTGGTCGGCTCCGCGAGGAGGAACTTACCGATCAGCGATCCAGTGGCGCAGTCTTCACCCCTTACAACGTGGCTGAAGAACTCGTCGACCGAGTAGAAATTGGGCCCGGGGACACAGTCTGCGATCCATCAGTGGGTCCGGGCGTTTTCTTGTTAGCTGCCGCTGAACGAAAGTTCCATAGCGGAGAATCAGTACCTTCGATCACACAAAACCTGAGAGGAATTGACATCGATCCGGTAAGTGTGGCCGTTGCTCGATCAACCCTTCAACTATGGGCCGCGTGGCGTGGCGACCATTGGCCCACCATGGACTCCATTGTTGAAGGAGACGCACTTACACAGACACCACGCGAATGGTACGGAAACTGCGACGCGGTGGTAGGCAATCCCCCGTTTCTTGGCCAATTCAAATCCGACACTGCTCGCGATAAGCGTCGATCCGCAGTTCTTAAGGAACACTTCGGTCCTAGGTACAACGGCTACATCGACGAAAGCATGCTCTTTGTCCTCCTGGGAATAGAACTAGGTCACAAAAAAAGTCGCATTGCGCTAATTATTCCAACCTCCGTTCTTGGCTCAGATTCGAGCCAAGCCGCAAGAGAGTGGATCGACGAGACGTTGCCTCCGAAGGCCCTTTGGCTAGGTGGCCGATCCATATTTGATACCGCCACCGTTGACGTATCAGCGCCAATTCTTGGCGGTTCTCGTCGCAGCTATTGCGAAGTGCTTCGATACAGATCTGAGAAAACACTTCAGATTGCACGACCGCCAGACGGACAATGGGCTTCGCTCCTCGCGGCGGCAAACGGCACGCCTCGAGTGCAACTCACTGGTCGACACACTCTCAGCGATGCCGCCGAGATATCTGCCGATTTCAGAGACGCCTATTACTGGTTGGCTCAGAGAGTTACAGAGGGAGAAGTTGCTGACTCCCGCCCCCGACTCGCCACCGTCGGACTCATCGACCCCTTCCAGTACATGTATGGCGAACTTGAGATCAGATTCGCGAAACAACGATTCCGGCGGCCGGTCATTGAAATCGAAGATCAACCCCCGCGACCGCTCGCAAATTGGCTTCTGCGCCGATCAAACCCCAAAGTTCTAGTAGCAACCCAAACCCGCGTCATTGAGTGCTACGCCGACCAGCGTGGTGATGTGCTCCCATCGACGCCATTGATCACGATCACGCCCACGGACCGAACACGCCTTTGGCATTTGTTAGCAGCAGTAGCCTCCCCAGCAGCATCCGCATGGGCTGTCACGGCCGCCGCAGGTACCGGACTAAGCCAAGAAACGGTCCGGTTACGGGCTTCTCTGCTAGCAGAATTACCGCTACCAGCGCCGTCAAAAGGATGGGATGAAGGCGCAGAACTAGCACGTGAGATCCAATCCAGTGGCAGAAACCCAGACACGATCACTCAATTCGGCGAAGTGATGAATCGGGCCTACGACACGCCTTCAGATGAGCTTTTGCAGTGGTGGATCCAACGCATTCAAAAAAAACGCCCTTGACCTCGTAGGGGAGTGCTCAGGTAGCCTTTTAGATCAGCCCAGGAGCGACCGTGTCCGAAGTGCCCGACACCCAACGAACTTCTCCCACAGATCCTCCTCCCGCGTCTGGAGCATGGTTCGAACACATGCCTTCCGGGGATCGACAATTCTTTGCATTGTCCCCTCACCGCGCGTATGTACTCGAGGGCGGGGGCGAAATCGTAGCGCCACAAATTGCCTACGAAACATGGGGAACCCTTGACGCTGCAGCGGGTAACGCAGTCTTGGTGTGCCACGCGCTCACCGGTGACGCGCATGCCCACGGAGATTCAGGCCCGGGCCAACCCACGCCGGGCTGGTGGAACGATTTTATTGGACCCGGCCGACCACTCGATACTGACCGCTACTTCGTCGTTTGTGCAAATGTCCTCGGCGGATGCCAAGGGACAAGCGGCCCAGCATCCATCGACCCGACTAGTGGACGACGATGGGGCGGTGACTTCCCAATTGTGACTGTGCGCGACGTCGTCCGATCTCAAAGAGCGTTAGCTCAACATCTCGGAATCCAAAGGTGGCTGGCTGTCGTTGGTGGATCGATGGGGGGAATGCAGGCGCTTGAATGGGCGGTGAGCTACCCAAATCGATGCGGTTCCTTAGTGATCGTCGCTTCGACTGCTGCTGCGTCGGCTCAACAAATCGCGTGGAGTCAAGTGGGTCGTCAGGCAATTCTTGATGATCCGGCATACCAAGGCGGCCACTACTACGACGCGCCACTCGGAGAGGGGCCACATCGCGGCTTGGCAAATGCGCGGCGAATAGCGATGATCCACTATCGAAGCGGCGAAGAGTTCGATCGACGATTCGACCGCCACAGCAACGACCCCATAGAACCATTCCGACTCGAACACCGTTTCGATATCGAGAGCTACCTCGATTATCAGGCCCAAAAGATTCAGTCGCGATTTGACGCCAACACGTATCTCATTCTCAACAAAATGATGGACCTCCACGATGTCGGACGAGGACGCGGGGGAGTAGAGCAGGCTCTAAAGAGAGTCACTTGCCCAAGTATCTTCATGAGCGTTCGCACGGATTTCCTTTACCCCAGATCCCAGCAAATACGTATCGTTGATGCCCTCCGAGGTAGCGTCCCCGTCGAACATGTCGACATAGACAGCGACAACGGTCACGATGGTTTTCTCACCGAACCCGAACAAACGGGCGAACCTATGGGTGACTTCATCGAGAAGATAGCCAAAGGCTCGATTGCTTAAACCTGCCCATGGTTTGAATTCCTGGCTACTTCACCTAAGAGTTCGACAAGATGTCATCGACCTCGGCAAGCTCAACAGCGTTCAACTGCCAACCCGACGCAAGAGAATTGGCTAACACCTGATCGGCGCTCGTGGCACCCGCAATAACGCTAGGTATTTCTGACCTCATCAGAAGCCAAGAAAATGCCAGTTCCAGCAAAGTTCGATCCCTGTGCCTCAACCATTCAATGAGTTTGCTGACCGTCAATAATTTACGTTCATCGATAAACAGGTCGAGACGGTCCTGAGGCCACTCGGCAAGCCGAGTGCCGGGTCGTGGGCCCTTAACCCCCACTTTGCCTGTCAGAAGTCCTGACTCAAGTGGAAAGAACGGCAAAAATGCGATGCTGTGTTCGTTACAAACATCAAATATTTCAGCCTCAGGTTCTCGGTGAAGAAGGGAATAGCGATTCTGCACAGTCCTATAGGGCGTTAGTAAGTCCCGCTTCGCAACGTCAGCGGCCGAATCGAGCCGGTCGGCGTCATAGTTTGAGCAACCGACTTCTCGGACTTTGCCCGCTACAACCAATTCGTGAAGGGCTTCAAGAGTCTCCCTTTCTGGTACCTCATCATCTGGGGTGTGTAACTGAAATAAGTCGATCCAGTCGGTATCAAGTCGGCGCAAACTTCGATCAACAGAACGCCGGACCCATTCGGCGCTCCCGCCACTCAACCCAGGATCCATATCGCGCAAGCCGAATTTCGTAGCGATGATTATTTGATCTCGATGCCCCTTTATGGCCTGCCCAAGCATCTCTTCGGAAGCTCCTGAGCCATACACGTCAGCGGTATCGAAAAAATTGATGCCCGCATCTAAGCAAGCAGCAAAAACTTCATCGGTACGCTCTTGATCAATTCGAGTGCCGAAGTTGTTGCAACCCAGACCGACCTCAGATACCCCAAGCTCGCCAATGCTTCGTTGCTCCACGATGGGATCATAGGAGCGTTGGCCACTACCTTCATTGTGTGCCGGAATTGATCGAAGTTGAGTTGTACCGAAAATCGGCTGCACATGCTGTGGGCCGCACCATTTCCTCAGTAGCTCTGCCCAATCTCACCTACCTGAAAGGCACACAGGGGCTCGACGCCCTCCGATCGGCCACCCACAACCAGAATCTGAACCAAGTACGACGCAAAGGGAAGCTACTCATACTCGACATAGGCGACAGCTCTCTTGGCTTGCGATTCGGTATGACGGGACGCCTCGTCGTTGACGGGGAAACCCCTATTGAACGATTGCTGTACACAACTCCAAAGGTCCACCGAAACCACATCCGGTTCGTCATGAACTTCGCGCAGGGCAGCGAGTTGGCAATGGTGGACCCTAGAGGCTTCGGTAGCATTGAACTACAACCCGACGAAACAAAGTTGGGCCCCGATGCCGCCGAGATCTCACGCCAACAACTTGGCGTATCGCTCAAAAACAGCAACGCGACCCTCAAGGCCTGTTTGCTCAACCAACAGAAAATCTCCGGACTAGGCAATTTGTTGTGCGACGAAATCCTATGGAGAGCAGGTCTTGACCCTCGCAGACCATGTCGCTCTCTACAAGAACGCGAACTAGACCTACTCGCTGCTTCCATTAGGCGCACAATCAAGGTACTCAGCCGGCGTGGGGGGTCCCACGCGGGGGATATCCAAGGCCAACGACGCAAAACGGGCATCTGCCCGAAAGATGGCAGGGAGCTACATCGTTGCTCATTAGGAGGTCGAACAACTTGGTGGTGCCCTGAACACCAGCGTTGAATAACGGTAGCTACGCTGCTGTGGTGCTACATGCCCAACTGTTGTCCCAGCAATCGCAAAGTGCTGTTGGAACAGGAGCCCAAAAGTGGTGGTTGCTCGTAGCTGGGCTCTTCTTGATTTCCCTTTGTTTGCTAGGAGCATTTGTCAAGATATGGCGAAAGACCCTGCCTCCAGCTCGCCAGCCCTATATCCCTCCCGATTTACCAAAACCAGCCGAAATCATTGAACAAACATCAGCAAACAACGAAACGCGCGGCTCAGAACCCGGACTAGGTTCAGGTCATGGCCGATGGATTCAACCCCCAGGAAATGATTGATCGCTTCCGAGAGCGAGCCAACGCGGTTAAGAAACGCAATCTCCCCGCCGTAGGTGGCGAGGAGCGCCGTCTGTTCATCGAACAAGCGGAGAAAGACTTCATGGACTTCGCAATCGTTGCGGACGCTTCAGCGACGATTGAGGATGGGGTCCTCACCTTGACCATTGACCTCCGACCAAAATCGGATTCAGATAGCTGACCATTTTGGACTGTTAGATTTGACGTCTGGCTTGGTACAGTGACGCATTCCCGCGGATGTAGCTCAGTTGGCTAGAGCGCAACCTTGCCAAGGTTGAGGTCGCCGGTTCGAATCCGGTCATCCGCTCCACAGCGATTGCCCCCAACCCGACACTTTCGGGGGCAATTGTCGTAATGGTGTGTAGAGAATCGGGAATGACGAGACTCAGCCTGTAGGGTCGTCAGTGTTCTGGGGATTACCCCGGGACAAGCCCCGAGGAGACCCATTGGCCGCCACTGCTTCGGTGGATCACAGCGGACTCATGGTGACGCGTTTCTTCAAATTCACGTTGCCCTATATCGCTGTTCATCTTGGCTGTCTCTTTGTGCTCACCGTAGGGTTCAGCTGGTTTGCTCTCGTAGTTTCGATATTTGTGTATCTAGCGCGTGGTATAGGAATCACCGGCTTCTACCACCGCAAATTCAGTCACCACGCGTTCAAAACCGGACGGGTGACCCAATTCGTTGGTGCTTGGCTCGGTGCGAGCGCTGCGCAGGGAGGACCCTTGTGGTGGGTCGCTCATCATCGTCGCCACCACAGAGTTTCGGATGCAGAAGGAGACCTTCACTCCCCGCGTGTAGAGGGCTTCGGAATTTCGCATCATGGATGGTTGGCACGCGCCAACGCGGACAAGACCCACCTTGACGAAGTTGAAGATTTAGCCCGTTATCGAGAGTTGCGTTGGCTAGATCACAACGCATGGGTGCCGATATTGTCTACGGCTTTCGGTCTGTTGTTCGCCGGAATTGCTATCGGACGGCTCGCGCCTTGGACCGGAACAAATGGCCCACAACTAGTTATATGGGCCTTCTTTCTCAACACAGTTCTTCTGTGGCATGTGACCTTCGCAGTGAACTCGGTTTGTCATCGCTGGGGCAAAAGACATCACGACACTAGTGACGACAGTCGCAACAACTGGTTGATCGGTCTCATGGCATTAGGTGAGGGCTGGCACAACAACCATCACATCTTCCCTGGTACATCGCGGCACGGTTTCAAACCAAGCCAACTTGACTTCACGCATTTCGTTATTAGAACAATGGGACGTTTGGGGCTCGCCCACGACCTTCATCCAGTGCCCGAGCGGTTATGGCTCGGTTCGAAGCCCTCTCGGTGGACAACCCAAGAGACATAAAATTGACGCCTTTGGGCGTGCGATCTGCCTCGGGCCTGTGAAAGAGTTGGGTCATTCGATCGATAGGGAGATCTCGATGGGTTTACTTGACGGACGCGTAGCGCTCATTACTGGCGCGGGGCGTGGTATCGGACGTGAACACGCATTGCTGATGGCGTCTGAAGGGGCGAAGATCGTGGTGAACGATCTTGGCGGCGGCGTGGACGGTTCAGGTCAAGACACCGGACCGGCTGAGGAAACCGCTCAAGAGATCCGCGACATGGGCGGTGAGGCCGTAGCCAACAACGACTCGGTGACTGACTGGGAAGGCGCACAACGAATGGTGAATGACGCAGTTGAAGCCTTTGGAGACCTTCACGTTCTGGTGAACAATGCCGGCATTCTTCGAGACCGAGTCGTTGTCAACATGACCGAGGGTGAATGGGACGCGGTCGTCGATGTGCACATGAAAGGTCACTTTTGTCCGACTCGTTGGGCTGCCGCGTATTGGAGAGAACAAACCAAAGCCGGCGTCCAAGTCGATGCGGCGGTAGTCAACACAGCTTCTGGAGCGATGCTCGGCAACCTTGGTCAGTTCAACTATTCGGGCGCAAAAGCAGGCATTGCGGCGATGACTCTGGTGGCCGCCGGTGAACTCGTTCGTTACGGAGTTCGGGTGAACTGTCTAGCTCCCCTCGCGCGGACCCGCATGACGCTCCAAACACCGGGCATGGAAGAAGTCGTCGCCGCTCCCGAAGATCCGGCAGATTTCGACTTGTACGACCCCGCCAACATCAGCCCACTAGTGGGCTACCTCGCGACCGAAGGGTGCCCGTTTACCGGCGGCGTTTTCCATATTGGTGGCAACGAAGTTGGCCTTTACGGCGGCTGGTCGTTATCGGAAGAAAATATTTTGGCAACCGAAGGGCGCTGGACGGTGGCCGATCTTCAAGCCAAAGCTCCCCGCCTGCTTGAGGGGCGTAGCAACTTGGCGTCGGTCGCTACTTCCATCGGCGACACCTTCAAAGGATTCGGGAAGCGTCAACCGACCGACTGAAAAGCCGAAGTTGCAATACTCACTTACAAAAGCGCCCGCAGTCAACGTCCGTGGCAGCGGTATATAGCCGCGTCAACATTGCCTCAAAAAGACTTTTGCTGCGTTCGTCGGGCGTCTCTATGTTTGAGAGGTTGTTAGCCAACATTCCCATCCACCACAGATGTGCGTGTTCGTAATCTTCGCGGACGTGTGCGGTCGCAGAAGCATCAACGCCGTGGCCTATCAGAGTGTCGATGTACTTGGAAATAAGTTCTGGCTCCAACGAACGTCGAAGGTCGACTTCTAGGTTGGTGGCCAAAAAGAACGAAAGGTCAGTCGCCCCGCCAGTGAACATTGCGGTCTGCCAGTCAATGACTGTGATGTCTCCGTCGGGCCCGAAAAGCATGTTCTCTAGTCGATAATCAGCATGGGCAATGGTGAGTGGCTTTGACAACAAATCGGCTCTCCATTGGCTCAAGAGAGGCACAAAGGCCCGTAGCCACTCCAATCCGAGTTCGGGCAAGAGGTCGCCGAAGCGTTCAGTGAAACGGGGCAGTGATGCGGCCATTGCTGACCCGAGGGCCTCCGATGTTCCAGGTGTGTCCAACCCGGGAACCCAAGCCACCGCCGGGGTGCGTGGCCGGCCCCAAAATGGGGCATGTAGTTGAGCCAACGCTTCCACTGCTGCATGCGCTTGATCCGCTGAAGCCCCAATTAACTGGTCACCCACCGATGCTGGGTGCAAGTCGTCTAACAGCAACACTGCCTGATCGCCGCTTATGAAATTTGCGCGACAGGTAGGTACAGGGGTAGCAACCAGGGGAGCGAGTCGCGCATAAAACTCGGATTCGCGAACCCAAACATTCAACATTTTCCCCACTGTCCGGCCACCAGGATCCCGAGTCGGAACCTTGGCAACAAAACGATTCGGTAGGGCCGTGTCGGGGTTGGCCCATGTGATGTTTAACCTAGCGAGGCTTCCGAGGAAGGCGCTTCCTTGAGCGAGAGGCTCAGCGGTCACCTCTGCAACCTCCACACCAGGGTTAGAAGGTGCCAGACCGCCATCGCGGAAAAGGAAAGTAAGTGTCTCTGTGTCTAGCTGCGTGGGGTCATCAGGTAAATCGTTGATCATCTTTCAGCGTGTTCTCTGAACTTTTCGGGAATCCAATCGCTGAGACGTTCTCTCAGTTCATCTCTAGCTTCAGCCAGAAGATGACCTACTCCAGCAAGCGGAACGAACTCGCCTCCTCCCACAACCATGCGTACGAGTTCGCTGGCTTGCAGCGGCAAAATCTCGTCCTTGTCGCCGTGGAACAAAATGACGGGAACACGAGTGGCAAGATCCTCGGCGGGTTCACAACCAGCTGATTGCGTAGCCAAAGTAATCACTCCTGCACAATGCTCCTGAAGAATCACTGCAGCCTGCAAAGCGGGCGCGCCACCAAAAGAATGCCCCATCGTGATGAAACGCTGCGCCCCGCTGCGGGTAGCCAAATCGGCGGCAGCTACGAGATCATGGACGCATTTTTCTATGTCGTTTGGTGCTCGGTAACCAACCCGGATCGTGCCCACACCCGACTCGGCCAGACGCACTCCCAGATCCTGATACAGGGCGTCAGCCGGGCCGAGCACCCCACCCATAGCGCCTCCACAAGCCAAAACCACATCTTGGGCTTCACTCGGGCCATGCCAAAACAAACTCAGAAGCCCATCCATCGTGTACACCTCAATGTGACGCAAATCGTCGGTCAACATGGTTTCCACGGCTGCCATCGTCCGTAGTTGCTCCAACGGGGTTGCTGGCGCGTCCTGGTCTTCAGTTGGCTCTGACACCAATCCCCCTTGGGTGAGTCTTATCTAGCAGCATGAGTTCTATCAATGCTTTCGTCAAATGGTGTTCGCGAAACTGCGGATCGAGGATCCAGCTTCGCTACCATCAATCTTCTGACACGGCGGGGTGGCCGAGTGGTTAGGCAGCGGCCTGCAAAGCCGTGTACGCCGGTTCGATTCCGGTCCCCGCCTCAAAATCTTAGATACCTGTCGGTTAAATTGGGCTGGTAGGTTACGAGGCCTCAGGGCGATTGGCGCAGTTGGTTAGCGCGCTTGCATGACACGCAAGAGGTCACAGGTTCAATTCCTGTATCGCCCACCACTCCGACCTCCACCAAGCCAGTTGACAGGGCCACTCGATCATGAACACCTCCCTTTACGACACAGAACTCCCCATTCGGTCCGAGATAATCAGCACGCAGTCAGCTGCCCTCGAGCACTGGGCGTCGCCCGGAACTTGGTTGACCGCAGTCGAGCGAACTGCCGTAGTCGAAGAGGTTCGGCGTGCACGCGACGCCGACGAACTCCCACCCTGGATCGCTCCGTCAACCGTTGAGGGTCTGATCCCCGACGACCACCCTCTTCCATCCGCCGCGATCGACATGGTCTGGCGGGTGACGAACCATCTCACCACCCTCAGCCTGGAGTGGTACCAGGATCTTGTGCCATCGGCGCTCGAGGCCGGAGAATACGTGGAGCTGATCGGGCTTATAGCCCAAGTGAATCTGGTCGATCACTTCGCTGATGGGCTTTCGTTGCCAAGACCACGACTTCGCCAACCTATCGACGGTGAGCCCACGCGCACCACGCCCGCCGCCGCCGCTGTGTCGACCCACTGGGTACCCACTGCACCCATCGCCGACGACTCATGGCAGCCGGTCGACCACCCAGAGGACACCGGGTTGTCGGCTGCCGCCGGTCCTCCCAACGTACGCAGAGCGCTCAGCCTCGTCCCGCCGGAAAGGGTCATGCAATGGGTCCTCATTGACGCCCACTATGTCCCCGGCGGGGCTCGCGGCCGCGACTTTGCGGAGTCTGTCTGGTCTCTGCAACGCCCCCAAGTCGAGTTGATCGGTGCACGGACATCCGCTCTAAATGAATGCTTCTACTGAGCGTCCAGCCACGCTGTCCTGCTCGGTCTGAGTGGGCAAGCCCAAGGTGCGGATATCTCGCTGGATGCGGTCCGGGGTTCGGGCCACGGTGACGGCGGTGTGGAACACGGGGAGCTTCTAGTGAGGCTTGTAGAAGCGATGGCAGGCAAAGGCGAGCATGTTCTGAGAGACGTGAGAGACGAGGTCGAATCGGCGATGGGCCGAGAGGCACTCGTGGACGCCGTAGGAGTGAGCGCTCTCTTCCATATGATGAACCGAGTCGCCAACGGCACCGGTACTCCGCTTGATGGAGAGATGGCCGGGCTAGCACCATCGGTGACCGATCAGTTCGGCGCGAACGAGTACCTCAGTAGCCAGGACACTCCGCGCTGAGAACGGTGCAATCGTCAGAGCGTCCGGAAGACGACCACCTGGGAGACCTGCCCTGCGTGGTCGCCGGATGCATACGTCTCCACCCGGTGGACCACCGGTTCGCTGATCCGACCGGCCGCCGCGTCCGAGGCGAAGCGGG
>Ga0315334_10002258_pt1 | contig 12029 bp, 13 predicted proteins | sample M150034915metaG_FD_205555 | JGI IMG/M metagenome (GOLD analysis project Ga0315334, IMG submission 205555) | Ammonia-oxidizing marine archaeal communities from Monterey Bay, California, United States - M1 500m 34915 | ecosystem: Environmental > Aquatic > Marine > Intertidal zone | place: USA... | reverse complement strand
TTGTTTTATTACCATTTTGTGAATTAATGCCTGAATACAAAATAGAAAAAATTGGCTCAACAATATCTGAGTTATTAAGCTTATGTCCTGACAAAACAAAGGTAATAAAGCATATTATGGAAAAAAACGCATGAGAAATTTGAATTACATAGCTATTGAAGGTCCAATTGGTGTCGGGAAAACTAGTTTAGCCAAGTTATTATCTAAACGATTGAGCGCTAAATTGATTCTAGAAAAATTTGAAGATAATCCTTTTTTATCTGAGTTTTACGATGACCCAGCACGATTTGCATTTCAAACTCAATTATTCTTTCTTTTACAAAGATATCAGCAACAGCATGATATTCGTCAGGTAGATATGTTCCATAATCTTCTGATATCAGACTATATGTTTATAAAGGATCGTTTATTTGCATCGTTAAATCTTGATGATAAAGAAATGAATTTATATGATAGTATAGCTAATATAATGGAACGGAACATTATAAACCCTGACCTGATTATCTATCTTCAAGCAGATACTTCTACTTTAATGAAAAATATTGATAAGAGAGGGCGTGATTTTGAGAATAATATTTCCTATGATTATATTAATGCTCTTAATGAGATTTATACTGAGTATTTTTTTCGGTATAATGACACCCCATTAGTAATAATAAATACAAATAATATTGATTTTGTAAATAATGCTGATGATCTTGATCAAGTTATCGAATATATTAGGCAACCTGTATCGGGTACTAAATTTTTTAACCCCAGTGCTAGTGTCTAATTAAAATGCAAATTATTCTAAGTGCGCTCTTTATTTATCTAGTAATTCAGTGCGTTAGATATATATTTAAAATAAGTATTAAAAGATCAGGGAAACAAAATCATCAAAATATCAAGAACTCTTACAAGAATTTGGATATTCAAGATGCAGATTATGAAGATATCGATCAAAAATTATGAAAAGAATAGAACCTATAACATCATATTTATACCCAAATAATCTTTACTTATCCCATTCATTATTAATTTTGCGATTTATTCCTAGTATAATGATGATTTATAATCATGGATGGAGTAAGATTACAGCTGGCTATGAAAAATGGGAACGTCTTGGAGCAGCTTTAACTGATTTTATTGGATTAGAATATTTAAATGTGTTTTTTGGTTTTATGGCAGCATTATCTGAATCTGCAGTAATGATATTCGTGGTAGTTGGTCTATTTACGCGTCCTGCAGCACTTTTGTTGTTATTTACCATGTTTGTTGCTTCAGTTAATCATATAGTTGATGGAGAATTTCCTGAATTAGCTATATTGTATCTTCTTATTATGCTTGTATTATTTATTTGTGGCCCAGGAAAGCTAAGTTTGGATTATCACTATTTTTCAAAAAAGGAATAATTTATATTAGGATAAAATTATATGAAGGCAGTTAGAATTCATGAACATGGTAGTGAAGAAGTTTTAGTTTGGGAGGAAGTTTCATTACCTGAGGTGAAGGACGATCAAGTCTTAGTTGAAATAAAAGCAGCTGCAATTAATCATCTTGATATTTGGGTTCGTAAAGGTATTCCAGGTATATCTTTACCTATGATCATTGGAAGTGATGGTGCAGGTGTAGTTGCTGAAGTTGGGAAAGGAGTAGATAAATTTAACATTGGAGATGAAGTAATTATAAACCCACTTTTATTCTGTGGTACTTGTTCATCCTGCTTAGATAGTCAAGAGAATCAATGCTTTTCAATGGGGATACTTGGTGAAACAACTAATGGAACTAATTGTGAATTCATAGCCTTGAATCAGAGAAGTTTAAGCAAAAAACCAACGAATATAAGTTTTGAATCTGCAGCTTCTTTTCCTCTTGCAGGGCAAACTTCTTATCAAATGCTCATAAATCGTGCAATGTTGAAAAAATCTGATATTGTATTTATTTGGGGTGCAAGCTCAGGCGTTGGTTCATTTGGCTTGCAAATTGCTAAATCATATGATTGCAAAGTCATAGTTACGGGAGGATCAAAGGAAAAATGTGAATATGCTTCTAAACTTGGTGCAGACTTAAGCTTAAATCACTATAAAGATGATATTGTCTCTATAGTTAAAGATTATACTAAAGGAAAGGGTGTTAATGTCATTTTTGAGCATTCAGGTTTTGAGACATGGAGCACTTCAATGAAAATATTAAGTAGATATGGTAGATTAGTAACTTGCGGGTCAACTACGGGTCCAAAAGTTTCCATTGATTTACGTTATATTTTTTTTAAACAACAGTCAATATTAGGCTCTACAATGGGAACGCTTTCTGCTTTAGATGGTATAATGAATCTTATTTCTGATGGAGCAGTTACTCCAGTTATAGATAAGGTATTTCCAATGGAAAATATAGCTGATGCACATAAATATATTGAAGATAGTAACCAATTTGGGAAAGTAGTACTTGTTCCTTGAGTAAGTATAATAAACATATATTTATTTGTGTAAATGAGAGGGCTTCTAATAATCAACGTGGAAGTTGTGCTAAATGTGGAGGCATGGATGTTAGGATGAGATTTGTGAAGCTAATAAATGAACATGGATTAAAAGGAATCGTACGTGCTAATAAAAGTGGTTGTTTAGATGTATGTGAATTAGGTCCAGCTGTAGTGGTCTATCCTGATGGGGTATGGTATACAAATGTTCAGTTAGATGATGTAGATGAAATTTTTCAATCAAATATTATCAATAATAAACCGGTAAAAAGACTTATGGCTAATAAAAATACTTGGAATGAACTACAATTATTAAAGGAAATAAAAAATTGAGACAAATAATTATTATAGTGTTTTTTATGAGTTATTTGTTTGGACAAGAACTTTCATCATTAAATTATAGTGGCTTTGGATTAGATGTTGGTGAAAGTGGATCTGGCCTATCCTATAATCGAACATGGTTTAAAAACAAGAAATTATATTTTATTGGTGAGCTAAGAATTTTTGATGCTAAACACCCTGATGAAATAATTATGCAAGACTATTATACGGGCAGAGCATATAAGTTTAACAATATTAATTTACTACTACTTCCTTTGTTTTCTGGATTTAAATACTATCCGTTTGTTGGTAAGATTGCAAATAATTTTTCACCATTTCTTAGTATGAAATTTGGTCCAATAATAATCTTAGATGGCGCAGAAAGCGGCTCTTTTAAGCAAAAATGGCATGACAATGTTCAGTATCATCATTCCTGGGGCGGTTTTATTGGCTTAGGTGCAGATGTTATAACTTCTAATAATGCCATACTAACAGTAAAAGTTGGATATGATGAACTACCAATGCCTCAAGAAATTGATGGTAGGAAAAAATATAGTGGCGCATTAGTACGTTTTGGTTTTAATTGGAAGAAATAGTCTTTGTCTGATTTTCGCTCCTTTTTTGTAAATCCTAATAATATTGATAATAATTATTTCTTTTTGGATGAAATAGAATCTCATCATCTTACAAATGTTGTAAGATTAAAGATTTATGATGATATCTACTTGATCGATGGAGAAGGTATTGCATATAAAGCTATCATAGAGAAAATATCAAAAGAAAAAGTTTCTGGGAAAATAACTGAAGTCTTTCCAGAATTTGGCGAGCCTGTATGCAAAATTGATCTTGCTGTTGGTATAATAAAACCATCAAGAATGCAATGGGCAATTGAAAAGTCAACTGAGTGTGGTGTCGATAATATTTTCCCAATCCAGATGGATAGGTCTATTAAACGTTCATTCAATCTTGAAAGATATAAAACAATCATAAAGTCTTCAGCTAAACAATGTGCTCGCTCAAGGATTCCAAATATTAATGAACCTCAATCTCTATCAGATTGGCTTGATATACAAATCAATATGCCTATAATTGTATTTTCACAGAAGTCTAAAAATAATATTTTCGATTTGCGAGATTTTCTTCCAGTAGATTGTGATAAACTAAGTTTAATAATCGGTCCTGAAGGCGGTTTTAGCGATCATGAGATTTCGTTATTTAATAATTATAAATCAATATTTATATCGTTAGGTAATCGTCGTCTCAGGACGGAAAGCGCTGTCGTATCAGCAATATCTATTATTAATCAACTAATAACTGGAGACTAGAGAATGGATGAGTGCTTATTTTGCAATATAGTTAATAAAAATATTCCTTGTGATAAATTAATAGAAAATGATTCAATTATAGCATTTAGGGATATCAATCCTCAAGCGCCAATACATATTCTTATTATTCCTAAAAAACATATATCGACAATTAATGATTTAAAACATGATGATTCTATTTTGATAGGAGAAATGTTTTTAATAGCTAAGGAATTAGCTCAGGTTGAAAATATAAATAATAGCGGATTTAGGATGGTATTTAATTGCAATGAAGATGGCGGTCAAACTGTATTTCATATTCATCTTCATTTATTAGGAGGTAGAAAATTAAGTTGGCCTCCAGGGTAAAATTTTATTTAAAATAATAGTTTTCACGAGGGATATTGATTAAAATTATATTCCATAATACCTCGGAATGTATATATCAGAATTAACAATGCATGGTTTTAAGTCCTTTGTAAAAAAGGATGTTGTACATTTTGGTGAAGGTATTACAGCAATTGTAGGACCTAATGGATGCGGTAAAACAAACATCGTAGATGCTATTCGATGGGTTCTTGGCGAACAAAAATATAGTATTCTTAGAAGTAGTAAAATGGAAGATATTATTTTTAATGGTGCAAAAAATGTAAAACCATTAAGTGTCTGTGAAGTATCATTAACTGTTCATAATAATAAAGGTAGACTACCTCTTGAATATAATGATATTGAAATAGGAAGAAGGTTATATAGAAGTGGTGAAAGTAAATACTTTATGAACCGCACTCCATGTAGATTAAAAGATATTCATGACTTATTTATTGATACTGGGATGGGTTCAGACGCCTATTCAGTAATAGAATTAAAAATGATTGAACAGATATTATCTGAAACAGGTGATGACAGAAGAAGAATGTTTGAAGAAGCATCTGGGATAAACAAGTATAAAATGCAAAAAAGATCTACATTAAGAAAATTTGAATCAACGCGCTCTGACCTACATAGGGTAAATGATCTTATCCTAGAAATCGAGGCAAAAGTGAAGTCTCTTTCATTGCAGTTAAAACGTTTTGAACGTCATTCAAAATTACTGGATGATTTGAAAACAAAAGAAATTTCTTTAGCATTTTTACGAACACATGCATATAAGACAGATTTACATCCTTTAAATACACGAATTGCTGAATTAAATCACTTGAGAGATTCAAATCAGACTGAAGAATCGGAAGTAGAAAAGAAATTAATATCACTACAGTCTATCTTCAAAGGTCAACAGGATGAATTGGATAAATATAGAAAGCAATTAACTAATTATAATGATAAGCGTGAATCTTTACAAAGTGATATTATAATCTGGAAAGAGCAATCACGGTCAGCACATTTTTCTTTAGATCGTTTATCCTTAGAGGAGGAAAAAAACAATCAAAAATCTAAAGAGCTTCATAGTCACCTGGCGGATTATCGCAAATCAATCAAGGGATTGAAACCTAAAATCAATTCTTGTTTAAATCTTTTTAAACAAAAGCAGAGTGAGTTTAATAATATTGATGATCAATTAAAAAATATGCAATCAAGTTTAGATATTGAACAAGATAAGCGTTGGGAAATTCAGAAGAAATTATCTGATAAGAAATCAATGTATGATACAGCTGAAGTAATAATTAATGAAAAGAAAAATAATACTATAGAGCTAAATGAAAAAGTTAGTGGAACACGGAAAGAATTAGAGAATATTTTAAAAAAATTAAATAAGAATCAATCAAATAAGAAAGGTATTCTTAAAAAAATAGACAAAAATAACATTGACTTAAAATTGAATGATGAAGAGTTAAATAAATTAGAAAAAGAAGAATATAGCATAGAGGCGAAAAAAAATAGAATATTAGCATATTTAGATGCTCTTGATTCAAAACATACTTTTTATGCAGAATTAGTAGATTCGGCAGAAGGTTACCCAAAAGGTGTAAGAGATGTTTTAAACAATAAAAATATATTTAAAGATGCTTTGGGGACTGTAGGGGATCTTCTAAAGGTTGATGAATCGATTTCTCCTTCAATTGAAATGGCTCTCGGGGATTATGCAAAGTGTATAGTTGTTAAAAATAAAAAGAATGCAATTAGTATCCTGGAAATGATTCGCAATCGTAAATCAGGAAGAATTATGATAATTCCCCTTGATAGTATTCCAGCAGTCAATGCTGTGAGTAAATTGATTCAGCCAAACAAAAATGTTATTGGTCATGCTATTGATTTAGTTAAAGTGCCACCAAAATTTAAACCATTATTAGATTTCCTTTTAGGTAATATTATCTTAGTGAAAGATGTAAAAGTTGCGATGTCGGATAATAGCCTTAAAGGTTTAGACCTAATTGGCCAAGATGGAGCTTTATTAATAAAAGGAATGATTATTGATCCCATCTCCAGTAAAAAGAACTTAGGGTTGATTGGAAGAAAAGAGAAATTGTCCATAATTAAAAATAAGATTAAAACTGAAAATTCATTGTATAGTAAGCTGGATAAAGAGCTAATTAAAGTTGCTGCGATTATAGAAAAGAAAGAAAAGTTTAAAAAGAAACATCAAGATGATTCGAGGGATTTCTCCAAAGCTCTTTCAGAAATTGATGATTTGTTGGATAATTTTGAGATCCAAAAATCTGTGCTATCGGAGTCTATGGCTGGATCAGATGCAATTATTTCATTAAATCAAAAAGATATTAAAAGTCAAACAATTCTAAGAAGATCTTTAAAATCAGATATCCAAAAAGAAGAGAGAGAACTTAGTAAGTATTTGAAAGAAATCATGAATAAAGGTGAAGAATTATTAAAAGTTCAATCTTCTAGAGATAAGATACATCAGCAATTACAAGATACTAGAATAAACCACATTAACTTTGAAGGCCAAAGAGAGAATTTATCCTTTCAAGAGTCTACTGCTGAAGATACTATAAAGGAGTTTGAAAAAAGAAAGTCTGAGATTAAAGGAGAAATAAAAGATATAAAGGAAAGTGAAAAGAATTTAAGAAGATTGATTTCTGTAGCTGAAAAAAAATTATCTGATATTAATGCTATTGTAAACAAGCAAGAATCTGTTCTTAGTCTAAAACAAGAAGCTGCAAATGATTCTTATGTAATAATTGAAGAAATGCAAGCTCAAATCAGATCTGAACAGAAAAATAGAGAATCTTTACTTGAAGAACTAAAAAACTGTGAATTAAAGGTTGCAGATTTAGATCAGCGCATCAACTTTGTCTCTGAACGTATTTTTGATAGTTATAATACCAAAATTCCTAGTGAAATGATTGTTGATCAAACTGAAAATGAATTAAATGCTTCAATAGAGCGGATTGAGAAAAGTATTGAAAATATAGGCCCAATAAACATGGCTGTTCAGATTGAACATGAAGAAGAGAATGAACGTTTATTAATGTTGACTGATCAAAGAGATGATTTGATAAAAGCTGAGCAAAATTTATTAGATACAATTCAAGAGATTGATAAAATAGCAAGAGAGAAATTTCAAGGAACATTTGATGATATTGGTAAAAATTTTGAAAAATTATTTACTATGTTTTTTGAGGGTGGGCGAGGTTCACTTAGACTTGAAGGAGACTCCGATCCTTTAGAAGCGAATATTGGAATTCATGCTCAGCCTCCTGGAAAGCGCAATCAATCTCTACGTCAATTATCGGCAGGTGAAAAAGCTTTAACAGCTATTGCGTTATTATTTTCTATATATCAAGTGAAGCCTAGCCCGTATTGCATACTTGATGAAGTTGATGCACCATTAGATGATGTAAATATTAGAAAATTTACTAGAGTTTTGAATAATTTCTCTAATGATACACAATTCATTGTTGTAACACATAATAAATTAACTATGGAATCTGCTAATTTTCTTTATGGGGTTACGATGGAGAAGAAGGGTGTGTCGCAACTCGTTTCAGTAAAATTAGACTGAGGATTGTTAGTCTTTATGTCTGGTCACAGTAAATGGTCTACAATAAAACGTAAAAAAGCGGCTATTGATTCAAAGCGTGGTAAAATATTTACAACTCTAATTAAAGAAATTACAATTGCTGCGAGAGAGTCTGGAGGAGATGCTGGTACCAACCCTAGATTGCGTCAAGCCGTAAGTAGCGCTCGTGATGCAAATATGCCACAGGACAATATTAAAAGAGCCATAATGAAGGGCACGGGTGAGCTTCCTGGTGTGACTTATGAGGAATGTGCTTATGAAGGATTTGGTCCTGGAGGAGTGGCCATATTTATGGAAGTTTTAACAGATAATAAAAATAGAACTGTAGCAGAAATCAGGCATCTTATAACAAAATATGGAGGTAACCTTGGTGAGAATGGTAGTGTATCTTGGATGTTTGATAAGAAAGGCCAAATTATAATTTCCAAAGTAGATCAAAATGAAGACAATCTTTTTGAAGATTCTATAAATGCTGGGGCAGAAGATTTTGATGAAGATGAAGACAATTTTATAGTTAATACAGATCCACTAGAAATGATGAATGTAAGAAAAACTCTTGAGGATAATGGTTATAAAATAGATTCAGCTAAAGTAGAAATGTTGCCCAAAAATTTACATAAAATTGATAAAGATAAATCAGAGAAGGTTATCATGCTTTTGGAAACTATTGAAGATCATGAAGATATTAAATCAGTTTATACTAATCTTGACTTTGAAGATTAATAGTGCGTGTTATAGGGGTTGATCCAGGTATTGTTGTGACAGGTTTTGGTATTATTGATAAAAATAATAATAATATAGTTGCTCATAGTTATGGTACAGTAAAGCCACCTAAGAATATGCATCTATCAGATAGGTTAGGCTACCTCTATGATGAAATATCTATATTATTAGATAAATATAAACCCAATATGCTTGCAGTTGAGGACACATTTTATTCAAAGAATTTTAAATCCGCAATGTCTTTGGGTCAGGCAAGAGGAGCTATTATGCTTGCAGGTTATTCTGCAAAAATTTCATGCGTTGAGTATTCTCCTAAAAAAGTTAAAAAGTCAGTTGTTGGTAATGGAAATGCTAGTAAAGAACAAGTTCAATATATGGTAAAGAATATTTTACAGTTAGATCAACTGCCGTCTCCTTTTGATTCTTCAGATGCTCTTGCTATAGGATTATGTTATTTAAATCAAAATCAGGTAGAATAACCTATGATTGAATCTATAAAAGGAATACTTAATAAAAAAGATCCAACTTTAGCAATAATAGATGTTGGTGGTATTAGACTTGGTGTAAATATTACATTGTCTACCTATGAAAAATTAGGAGATATTGATGCGTCAATTGAGTTATTGACTTATTTAAATGTCCGTGAAGATATTATGGAGTTATATGGTTTTTTTGATAGTAGCGAAAGATACTTATTTAAACAGTTAACATCTGTCAATGGAATTGGTCCTAAATCTGCTTTGAATATTTTATCTGGTACAAGTCCAAATAGTTTTAAGAAAAATATAATTAATGGTGATATTGGTTCGTTGACTTCAATTCCTGGAATAGGTACGAAAACAGCTAAAAGGATTATTATAGAACTAAAAGATAAATTTATTGATGGGGGAGAGACTGTTGATTTAGGGTTTCAATTGGATTCTAATGAGAAAGATACAATTGATGATGTAGTTAAAGTTTTATTATCGCTAGGATATAATAGAAATTTAATTGATAAAGCTGTTTCAAAGATTGCAACGAAAGAAGTCCTTAAAGATGATCTAGAAAATATAATTAAGATGACATTAAAAAAATTATGATTAGTATGGTATTTATAGATTGAAACGTACTTCTCTATATGATAAACATATTTCATTAAATGCTAAAATGGTTCCTTTTGCAGGTTACTCTATGCCGATGTCTTATACTGGGATTATTGATGAGCATAATGCGGTCAGAAATATGATAGGAGTGTTTGATGTTAGTCACATGGGCGAGTTTAAAATCTCTGGAAAGGGAGCTGAGAGCTTTCTTCAATTACTCACTATAAATGATGTAAAGAAAATTTCTACAGGCCAAGCTCAGTATTCTGCTTTGTGTTTAAGTAATGGTGGTATAGTTGATGATATAGTGCTATATCATTTTGAGGAATATTATATGATGGTGGTTAATGCTGCAAATATTAAAGATGATTATAATTGGTTGTTAGAAAATTCGAATGAAGATGTTGTTATAGAGAATATTAGTGAAAATTTGAATTTAATTGCAGTTCAAGGTCCTAAATCAGCAGTTATATTAAATGATGTATTAGACTGCAATCTCAATCAATTAAAATATTATAATTTTATTCAATTAATATTCAACGGTGATTCATTAATTGTATCTAGGACTGGTTATACAGGTGAGCTTGGTTTTGAAATATATGGCAATAGTGAATCGATTGTTTCTTTGTGGGACAATATTTTTGATTATAAAAAATTAAAAGTTATGCCGGTTGGTTTAGGTGCGAGAGATACGTTACGCTTAGAGATGAATTATTCGTTATATGGTATGGATATAAGTAGATCTATAAACCCAATAGAAGCTGGTTTAGGTTGGATTACTAGTTTTAACAAAGGTGATTTTATAGGAAGAGATGCTTTGTTGCTTGAAAAAAATGAGAATCATAAAAGACGCATTTCATTTGAAATGTTGGAGCGAGCTGTACCAAGGAATAATTATGATATAATTATCGATGGTAACATAGTTGGTAAAGTAACTAGCGGAACCCAATCGCCAACTTTGGATAAAGGAATAGGTATTGGGTATATCCAGGTTGACCATTCTGCTCCTGGGACTGAAATTTCTATTGATATTAGATCAAGGGAAAAATTAGCAGTTATTGTACCCCCCCCCTTCTATAAATATGGAACGGTAAACAATAGTATTTAGGATATATTGATGAAAGAACAAAAACTTGAAATATTAGGAATTCTGAGTATTGCAATTTCTTTTTTAGTAATTGTTAGTATGCTAGGATACAATTCATTTGAAGATCCAGGAATTTCTCCAAATGTACAATTGGAGAACCCTATGGGAATATTAGGTGTTTTCATTGCTTATTTCTTTATAAAGTTTTCATTCGGTTATAGTTCTTATGTCTTGCCTGTTTTAGGGATGGTATGGGGATGGTGGATTTTTAGCAATAAAGACAGGTCTTCCCTTAGAAGGATAAGTGCATATCTGCTTTGTGCCATGATTTTAATATCAATAAGTCTAGGTCTATTAGAAATTAGTGTATTTACTAACTCTAAAATTGATTTTAAATATAGTGGGCTAATAGGAGGAAATTTAGCAAACTTTCTAGCTAGTTTTTTTGGTATCATAGGGGCAGTAGTTATAATTTTTACTAGTTGGTTGGTATTGATAAGAGGATATTTTTCTTGGAGTTTTTATGGTCCATTTGAATCGCTAACTAATCTTATCAAAAAGAAGAATGAAGATCGGAAACTTATCTCAATTGAGAAAAAGACTGAAAAGGAAAAAAGACTTCATACAAAAGATTTGATTAAAAAGATTGAAGAAAAGCAGAAAGAAGAACAATATCATTCGGTATCAAATAATGAAGATGGGGATATTAGAACTAATGATGAAGATATAGGTAATGCGGAATTTGAAAATGAAAGAAATAAAGATAAAGAAGAAAATGTTGATAAAAATGAAAACAAAGAAGATATTGATAATACGGAGCTTGAAAGTAAAGTAAATAATGAAAATACAGAAGATATTGATAAAGATAAAAACACAGAAAATGTTGATGATGAATCTTTAAACAATGTTCATCATCAACAACTGGAATCAGAATTAAGTAAGGCAGTAGATGATGAAGTAGAGGGGCAGGTGCCCTCAGATGAAAATATTGAAGTTGGAGAGGTTGTTAAAGAAGAAGAAGTAAATATTGATGAGTTACAAGAAAGAAAAGCGCCGAAAAGAAAATACCAGCTTCCTGGCA
>Ga0315334_10002257_pt1 | contig 12033 bp, 11 predicted proteins | sample M150034915metaG_FD_205555 | JGI IMG/M metagenome (GOLD analysis project Ga0315334, IMG submission 205555) | Ammonia-oxidizing marine archaeal communities from Monterey Bay, California, United States - M1 500m 34915 | ecosystem: Environmental > Aquatic > Marine > Intertidal zone | place: USA... | reverse complement strand
TTGCAATATAGTCTGCCGCTTTGTTGATGCCATCCGTACCGGGACCCCTTCCCTCGAGTTCGTCTGAGGAAAGATACTTAACGGAATTTGTGAGTCGCTGCTGTGAGGACAACGAATCGGTTTCATTTTCGGCGGAATGAACATCCGCCATCGAAATATTGAGGATGGCGATGACGGTCAATAAGCATGCAGTTTTAACGGCCATTTTCATCGCATTGGTGTTCAGTAAGCCCTGCGTCCGACGTGTTATAAATGGGTCTATATTCATTAGCTCAACGGGGTACATTGTTAGTAGATCAGTTATGACCAAGTAGGTATTTGGAAACCTCTTTGGCTATTCAATTTTCGTTGTTGTAACCGAGAGCGTCAAGTAACTTTGTGGGGGGAATTGTAGCTTTTCGAATGCGATTGTGATTCTCGACAGTTTGATTTCGGGGGCGTACAAATTACAATTGTCGGAGTATAATATTTCTGTACAGATGAACTATGAGTTGGAGGTTCACTGGATGCCGCAGGCCGCGACGATTTAGTTTTACATGGGTTCGACAATGTTTTCGATTCATATTATCCAAGGATTTGACCAAGGTGAGCGTCTGGAGATATCTAGCGAGATCGTTCGCATTGGTCGCGATAGTAACAACGAGCTGCAGTTGCATGATTCGGAGGTCTCACGATTTCACGCTGAATTGCAACCCGCTGGTGGTGGTTTTAAGGTTGTTGACTTGGGAAGTTCTAACGGTACATTTGTCAATGGCGCGAGAATTACCTCGGCGCCTCTGAGCAGTGGTGATAGGGTTCAGCTGGGCAAAACACATGTCGTCATCAAAGAACACGGTACTGATGTCGCCAGCGATCGTTCTGGCGTTGTCCATTTCGACGACAATACAGCCGTCAAATCGGAGATTCTTGAGTCAGTCATGCCGCAGTTTCGCGGTGGAGTCTTGCCAGTCGGTGGTCCGTTGAGAGCAGGGGGAGAGGACGGGCAGTCTAATTCGGACGCGGAATCGCTACGTAGTCATTTGCAATTGATGTACCAAACAACGGTAGCCGTATCGCAAACACTCGATATTGACGAATTGCTGGAACGGGTGCTGACGTTGGTTTTTGAGTGGGTTGATGCGGAGCGGGCGTGTGTGCTGTTGTTGGATCAGCAGACCGGTGAGCTTTCCCCCAGTTTACGTAAAGACCGCGATAAAGTTCCTAAGTCGGACCAATTAGTGATTAGTAAACGTATTTTGGACTATGTCATCGATAATGGTGAGGGTGTCGTATCGACGAATGCGAGTCGGGACGAGCGTTGGGAATCGAGCGAAAGTATTGTTGACAACAAGGTAAACGAGGCGATTTGCGTGCCATTGACGGGACGATATGGCGTTGTTGGTGTGATATATATTGATACTGCCGTACCGGATCAGGGTGCTGTATTGGGCCAGCATGTGCGAGTGTTTACCAATGAACATCTACGAATGTTAGTCGCAATAGGCCATCAAACAGCGTTGGCCGTGGAGGACACCTATTATTATCGTGCGATGTTGCAGTCTGAAAAACTCGTCGCGATGGGACAAGCGGTAACGAACATTGCGCACCATATAAAAAACATTCTGCAAGGAATTCGCGGGGGCGGATTTGTTGTTGAGGGTGGATTGCAACAAGAGGACTATGATTCGATTGCCGAGGGCTGGGACATCGTTAAGCGAAATCAAGATCGCATATCTGGTTTAGTCATGGACATGTTGTCCTATTGCAAGGACCGGCAACCCGCCCGGGAATCGGTGGGTTTACGAGATATTGCCAACGAGGTTGTGGAGATGTTGAGTCCTCGTGCGACGGAAGCTGGCGTGTCGTTGGAGATTGACACACCGCGGGATATGGACGACGTGTTGATCGATCCGGTTGGAATCCATCGCGCGTTGTGGAATGTTATTACCAATGGACTCGACGCTTGCATGGAAGTCGATGATGGGATAGTGCGGGTGTCACTTGGTCAACAGGAGGCGAACCAGTTTATTCGTGTTGAGGATCAAGGTGTCGGAATTGAGCCCGGAAAGATCGAGAAGATTTTCGCTCCATTTGTATCTGACAAAGGAGGCCGAGGAACGGGCTTAGGCTTGGCTGTGAGTCGAAAGATAATGCGAGAACACGGCGGTGACCTGACAGTATCGTCGGTTTTCGGCGAAGGGTCCACATTTGAATTATCTGTTCCGATGAAAACCAAGAATATTGACTTACGGAATTTCGAATCTGAATCGGACGCGTTTGAAACGGGTGTCGTACCGCGGCAATAGTTGTAGTATCTGAATTGGCGTTAGACCTCCTTGTGCTTGCGCTTTATCCGGTGACAAAGGGATTGAATTGTTTTTCGTGCCCAATTGTGGTGGGATTTCCGTGTCCCGTGAGGACGAGCGTGTCTGCGGGTAAAGTGTACAATTGCTGTCTGATTGACAGTTCAAGATCTTCGAAACTGCCGTCTGGAAAATCAGTTCGACCGATGCTGCCAGCGAAAAGCACGTCGCCATTAATAGCAACCGTGGGAGTCGTGTCGTGGCAAATCCAGACGACGTGCCCGCAGCTATGTCCAGGCGTGTTTCGAGTTTCGAGGCGGAACCCGGCAAACTCAATAATTTCACCATGGACAACCGTTTGGTCGGCGGGTGGACTCACAATTCCAAGCCCATAGGATGCAGACAAGTTTAATTGCGGGTCCGTCAGCTTTGCCGCATCGTCGACACCTATTACTATGGGAGCGTCGGGAAATTGCGATTTCATTGCCTTGTTTCCGACAATGTGATCTGTATGCCCGTGAGTGTTTAGAATAGCCGATACGGTTAAATGTTTTTTTGTTAGATATAGTAGAATTGAGTCGGTGTCAAAGCTGGGATCGATGACGATACAATCGTTTCTATCCTTCAAGTGGACTATAAACGCATTCTCGGCGAACATTTCGGAGACGACGGTGGTAATCTGTACGGGTGTTTCCGATAGGCTAACTTTTGTCATGGTATCTTATTCGTTTCTGGCAAGTTAGGGAGGATACGTAGTAATATCCCGCTGTCCCGATTTGGTAAATATAGTCTTATATTAAAGCTTGAAAAGCCATTTTTGTCGACTCGCATTAGTAGTTTACCCCCCCCTCTCAAGGCGATAAGAACTGCATACCAATCTGTAATGCTACGGGATGTAGCTGAGCAGAGATCGTCGGTATTTATATTTGTTCAGGGAAGTTTGACGCGAGGGTACCCAGTAGGCAGGGCACCCTGTGATAGGGAGATTCACATGATTCGCAAGTTTTTAGTCGGGGCCGTTTTGTTTAGCCTCACAGTCACCACAATAAATACGCAAGCACAGCAGCAACCAATTCGCGTTGCAGCCAATAAAGGTGATGGAGTTGCTGAAAAACAGCACCCGTTAAAGCCCGCCATTGATATTGCCAAAGCGGCACTCGCTAATAGTCAAAAGAACATATTTGATTATACGGCTACGCTAGTGAAACGAGAACGTATTGAAGGAGTTCTTGGAGCACCGGAGTACATTTACATAAAAGTTCGCAACGCCAAACCAGCGACACCCTTCGCAACGTACATGTATTTCGTGAAGCCAGCAATTGCTAAGGGCCGTGAAGTGATTTATGTACACGGGAAAAACCAAAATAAGATGTGTGCCCACGAAGGTGGAACAGGCTTGAAAGCTGCGATACCTGATCTCTGGCTGGACCCCGCTGGATTCCTAGCGATGAAGGGCCAACGATATCCTGTTACGGAAATCGGTTTGGAGAACCTTATCGTACAACTTATTTCACGTGCTCAAAGAGATATGAATGCGGGTATGTGCAAGGTGCAGTTTCGTGAGGGTGCCATGATCAACAAACGCAAATGTACGATGATTCAAGTAATGCATCCGGAGAAACGAGCGCCTTATGATTTTCACGTCGCTCAAATATTCATTGACGATGCGTTGCAAGTTCCTGTGCGATACGTTTCTTACGATTGGCCGGCAGCACCTGGTGAACCTGCCAAGGTAATAGAAGAGTACACATACCTAAATGTGAAGATCAACAACGGATTCAAAAACGTCGACTTTGATGTTAACAATCCTAATTACAATTTCAAAGGCAAATAAATTGCTTCGATAATCGAAGCTCGTTAACTGGTAAATAACGCGTCGTGAATGCCCCACGCTTCACGACGCGGTTTTGCCGGCAAACTTAGCTCGGCAAACGCTGGGCTATCAAACCCCAAAAGGAATTATTATGAAACTTTTCATCAAACGAATGGTCGTCGTCTCATTTGGCCTTATGGTCATGATCTGTGCGTTGGTAGCCTACGGATACAGTAGTCGCCGCACGACGCCACCCGCTGAAGTCAATCTAGAAACTGTTGAAGTCGAAATCGATTTCGGCGATGAATTTTTGCCGATGGGCGATGATTTTGCCTTCGATAGTGGCGAATAAACGGTCGCAACCGTCAAACATCTACAGCCAGTTTCGGTTACAATACTGAACTGGCTGTTTTTTTATGCCTGCCCGCTACTCTTGAGGACTTGCTTTTCTGATGAAGGTCGCAACGGTACAATTTCAACACGTCGCGAATGACGTCAGGGCGAATTTGGAGGTTGTTAAGGGCTATGTGGTGCAAGCTGCTGCCGAGAACGTTGAGTTGATCTTATTTCCCGAATGTTGCCTTTCTGGGTACTGGCACTTGCGGAATCTTGTGCGGGGGCAACTTGAGGAACTGGCGGAGAACGTCCCAGGAGGGAGCGCGTGCACCGAAATTACCGAACTGGCCAAGGTGCACAATATTTCTATTGGTGTGGGGCTAGTCGAATCGGCTGACGACGGCACGTTGTACAACGCTTTTTTTGTGGTTAATGCTGACGGGACTTGGGTAAACCATCGGAAGTTACATTGTTTTGTTAGCGAGCATATGGCCAGTGGAGATAACTTTACCGTCCTAGATACCCCCAACGGGGTGAGATTGGGAGTTCTGACGTGCTACGACAATAATATTGTTGAAAACGTGCGAGCGACTGCTTTGCTTGGTGCACAGGTATTATTAGCACCTCACCAGACCGGTGGTTGTGACTCCGGTAGCCCTGAGGCAATGGGCATGATCGATGTGAATTTGTGGGATGGTGGCGATGCTCAGTATGAGGAATTGAAACGAGAGTGCAACGGTGAAAAAGGTCGCGGTTGGCTCATGAGGTGGTTGCCTTCGAGAGCGCATGACAATGGGATGTTTTTAATCTTCAGCAACGGAATAGGTCGCGACGATAACGAGGTCAGAACTGGAAACTCGATGATTATTGATGCCTACGGGCGCGTCCTAGTGGAAGCAAAGGATCCACGAGAACAGATGTTGATTGCTGATCTGGACCTGTCGCTGAGTGATCGTGCAACCGGCACTCGCTGGATTCGAGCACGACGTCCACAATTGTACGGAAGTCTTGTCGAAGACACTGGGAGCGAAGAAGACACAAGGCGGGTCCGGTTTGAGCACTTGGACTCAAATGAACTTGAAAGTTAAACTCGTTTCGCCACTCTGAGTTTCGCACTGCGACTACGAGGATTCACGTCAATTTCCGCATCGCTGGCGACGATTGGTCGCTTGGTCATTACGCCCAGACGTCCATCCTCTCGAAAGGCATGCTTGACTCGTCGATCTTCCAGCGAATGGAAACTTATGATCGCGAATACGCCGTCCGGCGCAAGCAAGTCAGGTAGACGACGCAGTGCTATCTCTAGTGACTTTAGTTCCTCATTGACCGCAATTCTCAAGGCTTGAAAAGTACGTGTGGCGGGATGTATTCGTTTTTGGTTTGAATGCGGGTAACAACTGCAGATGACACTAGCGATTTCCGCGGCAGATTTGAAAGGATCTCTTTTGGAACGTTCACACAGCTTTCGAGCGATTTTCCGTGAAAAGCGTTCTTCGCCGTATTCATAAATGATGTCAGCTAGATGCTCTGGCCGCATCCGCTGTATGAGTCGCCAGGCGGGTTCACCTGTGGCTGCGTCGAAACGTAAATCTAACGGACCGTCACTGTTAAAACTGAAACCACGGTCCTCGTCTTCTAGTTGGTCCGAAGAAAGGCCTAGGTCGAGAAGGATTCCGTTAATCGGTCCCACGTCGATTTGCTGCAGTAGTTCCGGCAACTCGCAAAAATTAGAATGGGCAAGCATCACGGGTTTACCTTGGAGCCGCGATTCACAACGAGCCAATGCTAAAACATCGTGGTCGAGACCGATCAATAATCCGTCATCGCTGAGCTGACTGGCTATCAAATCGGCATGCCCACCACCGCCAACAGTTCCGTCAACGTAGGTTCCAGCAGCGTCAATGCAAAGGGCGTCCATTACCTCAGTCGGCAGGACTGGCACGTGGATCGTGGGTGTTGGCTCGGCACTCATGAGAGTTTCAATATCTGTTGGTAAAGGTCTTCATATTGATTTATCATTCGCGGCAGTTGGTAGGATTTTGAGACGGCCTCAAAGTTTGCGGCACCAATGTCGTCGCAAGCGTTAGGATCAAGAGCGAATTTGATTACTGCAGCGGGCCAGTCGGTTGGTTCGACTATCTGTCGCGGTTCATGTGATAAGAGCGTTCTTACACCATCTGCTGGACAAGCAACGATGGCTTTCTTTGCGGCCATCGCTTCGATGACCACGTTGGGCATCCCTTCCCAGCGACTGGGGAACAGAAGCAATTGGCTGGCCTTAAGAATCCCTGCAGCGTCTGCACGGTATCCATAAAAATGAACACGTTGTTCGAGACCGTTGGATCGTATGCGACGCTGCATACCCTGTTTGCACGGACCGCTGCCGACGATGGCTATGTGATGTTCGGGGCAGGCCTGTAGTATTGATTGCGCGTTATCCACAAGGAGGTCGACGCCTTTTTGTACGTGCAATCGCCCTACGAAAGTTAAGAGAGGGGGTATAGTGTCGAAGTGAAGTTCGCTGGCAGTAGGCGCCGCGATTTCGGAAAAGGAGTCAAGGTCGATCCCATTTGGTATCACGTTAAGCGTCTCGAGCGGAAATCCTAATTTCCGCTGCGCGTAGGAACTAACATCATCGGATACGCAAACAGATCGTTGAAACATCGAGCGTTGAAAACGCATCATCCATTGTCGTAGCCGCCGTGGCTCTGATACACGTAAGCCCGCAACCAATTTGAAATCGAAACGCTTGCTAACCTTGCCGCACAGGATGTTTGCATGGAACAGAAATGATTGGACGATGTCCGGTGATATTTTGTTGAGGACTACGCTAAGTGAACGTTTGGCGCGGAAAAAGTCTCGGTAATTGTTGACATCTAGGAAAGTGGGCTCAATGCCATTCGCTCGAAGCTCAATCACAAGTTCATCGCGGCCATTAACCGGTTCTGGTGCGATACTAATGACGCTTACGCAATGTCCACGTCGAGTTAGTCCTAACGCAAGTTTCACTAAACAACGCTCAGCACCACCCGGTTCAAGTTCGGTTATGACGAATGCTACGTCCAAAAGTGGGTTTCCTAAAAACTAATTGTGCAATTGGGATATCAGTCTATTACGTAAATCGAAAGGCTTGTGAAGTGGCATGCAAAGAACTATAGGGTTCATGTTAAGTACGCGGGGAACGATGCAAAAGTCCAAACTAAGAAAAGGTGGGTGTATTCTGAGATTCAATGGGTGGGGTTTACGAAGTTAAAAGCAAGTAGCAGAATGGGAAAGTACGTGAGAATACGACCGAGGGCGCCAAATTGAATTTATCCGACTACGATTATACTTTGCCTAATGAGCTCATTGCTCAACACCCACTAACGGATCGTAGCGCCGCGCGGTTGTTGGTTGTGGATCGTGCTTCACAGCAAATAACGCACCGGACGATCGCTGAATTGCCTCAGATAATGACGCCACAAGATGTGTTGGTGACTAATAACACTAAAGTTGTTAATGCCAGGTTATTCGGTGTGCGAACAGAAACGGGAGGGCAATGGGAAGGGTTATTCTTAGAAGCCCGCGCGGGTGGATGGTTAATCATTTCTAAAACAAGAGGAAAAATCCGTGCTGGGGAATCGGTTCTTCTATCTGCGGGAGTAGCGACGGAAAACCTTGCGGCGGACAAAAAGATTCAATTGCGGTTCAACGAGAAGCTGGATGGTGGCGTTTGGCGAGTCATACCCGATTGCGAGGTTTCTTGGCCTGAAATCCTCGAGAGTCGAGGGGACGTCCCAATTCCACCGTACGTCCGCGGGGGGAAAACTGAGGAATCGGACTACATAAATTACCAGACGGTGTTTGCTGAAAAACCCGGTGCCGTAGCTGCCCCCACGGCAGGATTGCATTTTACCGATAAATTGAATGCAGAGATCTTGAAGCAGGGTATCCAAATGTGCAGCGTGACGCTGCATGTGGGACTGGGGACGTTTCGCCCCATAAACCTTCCGAGGATAGAGGACCATGTGATGCACAGCGAAAGAGGTGAAATTACCGCTGCGGTCGCTCAGCAGTTGCAATCGGCCAAAGAGACGGGTGGCCGAATAGTATGTATTGGAACAACAGCCGTCCGCGTGCTCGAGACGGCAGCGGTTAGAGATGGCATTGCCGCCTGGCGCGGTAGCACAAATCTATTCATCAGGCCGCCCTATCAATTTAAAGCGGTGGACGCATTGTTAACAAATTTTCATTTACCGATGTCAACCCTTTTAATACTCGTCCGCCAGTTTGGAGGCGATGAGCTGATACAGAGAGCGTATCAAGAAGCGATCGATCGCGAGTATCGGTTTTTTAGTTACGGCGATGCGATGTTGATTTTGTGAGGTAGAAAAGGAATATAAACCGTAGTACCTACGAATATTCGCCGTCAAATAAATGATGTGTTTCTACGCGGTCGCTAAGCGTTAAGCCTATTGGTTATCGACAGTGGACAGTAAGTTCCCCTAACGCAGCGCTCTGAGCCGCTGAATGCTTTTTGTGAGGAGTTGTGCTGCGGCGTCAACGTCAGCGGGCGTAGTGAAACGGCCGAGTCCAAAACGTAAACTGGCACGGGTTTCGTCATCACTGCGACCGATCGCCAGCAAAACATGACTAGGTTCCGGATTGGTTGAACTACAAGCACTGCCGCTTGAAATTGCGAGGTCGGGAGTACTCATCATGAGGGCCTCGCCGTCGACATCACCGAAACAAACATTTAGGTTATTAGTGAGACGGTGGCGATCGTTATCCAACGCGGGTCCGTTTAGTAACAAATTGGGTATGTCGCTTGTAAGATGATCGAAGAGTTGATTTCGAAGTTGGCTTAGACGTACAGCTTCTGTTTCGAGTTCACTTGTGGCAAGTGCCAAGGCACAGCGCATAGCAACAATACCAGCTGGGTTTAGGGTCCCAGCTCGCAGGCCACTTTCCTGCCCTCCTCCATCGACGAGCGGCAGTAGCTTTGGCCGTGGTCCGTCGCGACGGACATAAAGTCCCCCAACGCCCTTGGGACCGTAAAACTTGTGGGCTGAGAAACTCATGAGATCAATATGCATCGCGTCGACATCGATCGGTATTCGTCCAACCGCCTGCGTAGCGTCGGTGTGAAACAGCACATTGTGTTCTCGACAAATAGAACCAATTTCCGTGATTGGTTGAATCGTCCCAATTTCATTGTTCGCGAACATAACGGAAACCAAAACGGTATCCTCGCGGATTGCATCTCTAAGTTGATCGAGATCAATGGTGCCAATGGTCGCGTTGTCGTGATTGGAGACGGGCAATAGTGTAACGTCAAACTCGTCGCGTCGCATAAGTCGGTCGAGTGGGTCGAGAATAGCGTGATGTTCAGTCACCACGCTGATGACATGTTTCCCCTTTTGTTGGTTTCGCAGGCAGACACCACGTAGTGCTAAGTTGTTACTTTCCGTAGCGCCGCTTGTAAACAAGATGTCGTTAGGTTGCGATTGAATACTCGCAGCTATGGATTGACGACACTCGTCAACTGCCTGTTGCGCGTCCCATCCGAAACTATGATTGACACTACTGGGATTGCCGAACGTTTCGGTTAAGTAGGGCAGCATTGCGTCCACAACGCGTGGATCCACGCGCGTTGTGGAGTGGTCGTCCATGTAGATTGGAAGATTTGTCATGAACTTCAATTCACTTTCCGAATTGATGATTCGATACTTGTAGGTTTCGGAAAAAACCTACGCGAATAACGCCTCTATACAGATAGCCGACCACGTTTCAAAGCCTGATAGATCGGATAGCATATCCGCGACTGGCACAAAGCCGTTACCTTCGATTTCAACTTCATTGGGTATCACATCAGGCGTTACAACGTCGCATATGTGAACAATACCCAGATGGACTTTTCCCACTTCTGTTTCGTCATCGTTAATTAAACCGACGAGTGAAAACGTATGGCGAGTATTAATACGAACCTCTTCCTCTAGCTCGCGTTTCATTCCTTCGATATAGGGGTCTGCGTCGACGTCGTTAGCGTCCTCTTGGGATATGTGCCCACCGATACCTACAGATTTTTTTCGGTGCAAACGTTTTTCCCCGGAACTCTTGCCGCGGCAGTATTGAAAAACTGATACGTCACCATCCGCATCCGTATGACGGAAAATCACGTATGGGATGAGTTGTTTGAACGACGGGTCCTCTTCCATTTCTGGACGGGGTCGGTAAGAGATGTTTTCAGGACGTAACAACTCACTTAGGTACTTGTCTACATCGGCGCTGAATCCCTGAACATGTCCAAGTTCATGAAATACGCGGGTGGGCACAACCAGAATATGTTCAACTTCGGTGGAGGTCATCCGTGGTTCCTTAAAGATAAATAATTAGCGCTGCTGTGGTCGAATATCGTCTACGGAACGATTTGAGGGGTATCTATAACTACGTCCGTCTGTAGGAGTTTATATCTTTTCTTGGCTTTAGGGAAACGTCTCGCGCTGAATTATTGGCATAACTTTTCATAATAATGAGCGAACTGCATTTAGATGTTTTCAAATCTTATGTGCGCGTGTATTATATACGCAGTTGATTAAGAACGCGCCGGGTTGTAATTAATCAATGATGGCATGAAAAAACATAACAGGCTTTATTGCAAAACGGAGAACACGCTATGGCTGTTTCGATAACGGAAAAAGCAGCGGCAGAAGTCGCGAAAGTTAAAACAACAGAAAAGCTCGACGCATCAACGTTCTTGCGAGTAGGCGTGGTTGGTGGAGGCTGTAGTGGATTCAGTTATTCACTTAAATTCGAAAAAGAATTCGATGAAGCAGCCGACAACCGGTACACCCAACATGGTGTTGATGTCGTTGTGGATAAGAAAAGTGCACTGTATCTAGACGGCACGGTAATTGACTGGTACGACGGTCTTGAACGACGCGGGTTTACTTTTGAAAATCCAAATGCTGTTAAATCATGTGGTTGCGGTAGTTCGTTCCAAGCGTAAGTGTTGCTGGAAAACCTATTTTAGAGTCTGAACATCATCATATGTTCGCGATAAGCACCCGTTTTACGATGGGTGTTTTTTTTGCAACTAAACGAAACGGCTGATTTCAGGGGAAATGTTTTGACTGACAGCGAATCCATAAGCATTGTCGGAATTGGAGATGACGGCATCGAAGGTTTGACAGCATCTACGGTTGCCATCATTCGGCAAGCCGATTTGCTCGTTGGCCCAAGTGAAATAATAAAAAAATTCCAATCGGATGTAGGAGACGTCTGGGACCCAGGTTCGGACTATGAGGCGCTTTCGATTCGCATCGACGACTGTCGCAATCGAAAAGTGGTCGTTTTGGCCGCGGGTGATCCGCTGTTTTACGGTACTGCACGTTTTCTGTGCGATAGAATTGGAAAAGATAGAATCCGCGTCATTCCCAATGTGAGCACGATGCAATTGGCGTTCGCTCGGGTAAAAGAAAATTGGGATGAGGCCTATCTTACAGATTTAGGTAACCAGAGCATCGACCTTGTCGTGCAAAAAATTCGCAGTGCCGAACGTGTCGGTTTATTTACTACAAGTGAGCACACTCCACAGTTGCTAGCAACAGCTCTGCTAGCTGC
>Ga0315334_10002256_pt1 | contig 12037 bp, 3 predicted proteins | sample M150034915metaG_FD_205555 | JGI IMG/M metagenome (GOLD analysis project Ga0315334, IMG submission 205555) | Ammonia-oxidizing marine archaeal communities from Monterey Bay, California, United States - M1 500m 34915 | ecosystem: Environmental > Aquatic > Marine > Intertidal zone | place: USA... | reverse complement strand
GCAGTTCGTTAAGACGGGATGAGTCTTCGGACATAATCTCACCTCTCGTGTGAGTGAAATAATTGGATAGTTGCTTGTCAGGTCTAGGTAAGCACCCGTCCCAGTAACTAATACATTACAACGTCTAGAGCGCTTCTATGGAAACTCTCTACCCTTGTGAGAGTTTTTGCGCCTCCTGCTGATAGCGCTCGAGCGGAACTGTTTGTTTCCCGATCTCAGTGATAGACGTCGGGAAGACGTCCTCATACTTCTTTTTGTTGAATTTCTTTAAGAATTCCGTGAGTTTGTCTTGAGATGCCATTCAGATCACCTGTTCCATCGTGCCCAGTTTGTGTCCATGCCATGTTCCTCTCGCATCTCATGAACTTTAGAAATGGTGTACCGATGTGCGTCATTCGGATCGATACTGCCGATGTTGTAGTACGCCTCTGCTGGGAAAATGATGTCCTTGCCGTTAGATGCGTCCCGAACCAGTCTCAGGGTTACAGGTTCGTCCATCCCTGGGAACTCCATATGAACATCGAATTCAACCCACGCGTGTCCGTACCACAGTCCTTCTGCTTCTCCGCCGGTGCCCAGGGGGGTGCCGTGAACTACCTCAATATTTTTGGGCTCGTAGGTCCGGCCTCCGAACGTGACGGTTCCCTTGCTATCGAGGTCAATGGCGGTTCGTGATGCGGCTTCATAGCAGTCCCCGTCTCCCTGAGGGGGTGGGTGTCCGTACTTCTTTTCATATTCCGCAACGTAGTTCGCGTCGTCGTCGTCGATTAGTTGTTGAGCCAGTTCTCTGAGCGTTTTGCCTTCTTCCCAGTCCTCGGACCGGCTACTTCTTGCTCCTTCGCGACGTTCGCCGCGACGTTCGCGTCGCTCCCCAGCACTTTCCCGCCTACGTTGCATGAATCTGCCTCGCCAGCCATCAGGGTCAAGGCTTTCCTCTATTGGTGAGGGTTTAGCCCAATCCCTTCTCGACTCCTCCTCCTCGTTGGGGGGGCGGTAGCCCATGCCCGACGGCGTTGGGGGTCCCTGTAGTGGCTTGGGCCGCTTCTTGGTCTGTTCCTCATATCCCAATCCCTCAAGAATCTCTCGATAAGTGCGACCATCCCCCGGGATGGGCGAGTCGAAGTGCTGATCCGGCCTCCAGCCGCGACCACGCTCGCCAAGCAGAACCGGCGTGTCGTCACGTTGGCCGATCCATGCCTCTTCTACGCGCTGCGCGCCGGTTCGTCCGTGGGGGTCAAGCGGGTGGCGCTGGTCACCGAAGAAGTCGTTAAATTTTTTCCTGTTGAGTATCTGGAAATCTCCACCACTGTTGCGGTATGCGATAAGCGGCGGGTCTTTGACGTTTGCACTGTTGTCGTAGATATACACCTCGTCATACCAGCCGCGTTCGATCTGATCCGTGACCCTTGCGCGTTCTTCCAGTAGATCCCTATCGGAACCAAATGGCCTATTCCTCTGCTTCGAATGAGGGTCGGCATTCCGTCTGTCGATCCGGTCGTTGGTTATGTCAGCAGAACCGCCGTATATCAGGTGGGCTATCGACCTAACGTTCTTCTTGCGCTTCCGGACCGTTTGATCTCCATATTCGGGAACTTCTTGAAGGTGCTGCGATATCAGGGGGCTATTCTTTCCCGTTCCCTGTACAACCATGTCCATGCCGCCGTCGGCCGCGGAATCCATAAGGTCGGCGGCTTCAGAGACGGAATGCATGTGAGTTGTCGAATCCCCGTTGGGACCGTCATAGCCAGGCAGAAAGGGCTTGAGATCGTCGGGGTTGACATGGACTGCTTCATCCTTCTTGGGGGCGTCGAGGGCACCCGATCTGAGAAGGTGAGTTTTGCCAGTGCCTGGTGAGCCGAGAACCCAGTGGATCGAGCGTTCATCCTTGTTCCGGTGTTCCGGTTTGACCCGATCCAGGATCTTTTTCTTTGCCCGCTCTATTTTTGAGGGCCGATCTTTTGAGGGTGTAGGCACCCTGCTGCGCATACCCTCTGCGGCCTGATGCGCCTCCGAGGAGAGCATGTTTTGGATGTGTGGGGTGGCATCGTCGATGTACCCCGGATTTCGTTCCAGCCAGTCTGCGTAATGCGCGTCGATTTCAGCATCAGACATGGGGGCATCTACTGGATATTCCGGATCCCGCTCGATTCTCCGTCGCGTCTGTCTGGCCTGCATGTTTCTGGCCATGCGCTGGGCTCGCCGAGCGAGTCTCCGGCCCGGTAGGGCCGGTCGCTCAAAAGGGGTGCCCTCTTGGACGAGTGCGTCGGCGTCCGCGTCTACCGCATTGGGGTCGAACCGTGCTGATGTAGCGATTCGAGCGCGTCGGAGTTTCTGACCCAGCGCCTTCTCGGCGTAGAGCATTTCAGTAAGAGACTCTTTGCGCCGTAACTGTCGACGGACTTCTCGCTCAACGGCGCTTTGCATCTGTCGTCGCGCCTGTTGGCGTTGCCAGTTGCGTCCGAACGCAGTGGATCCAGTGCGCTTCTGGTAGTCCGTCATGTTTGAACAGGGCGTCCAGACAGTTTTGCCAGAGGTAGAACGACGACGGGAGATTCCAATGCAACCAAGTTCTCTGGACCTTCGTCGGGCTTGGCGGGCGTTGGTAAACACGTCGCTGTCTCCGACGGTCGGTGCCCACAGGGCTTTGATAGTTCCGCTCCTGCCACCTACCAGACCGCCACCAGGCATGGTGTCGATTGAGGTGAGTCCCCTTTCGCCTAGGGGTTCCCATCCTCGTTTCTTCTTGCCCTTCCTGGAGCGGTACCGACGGTTCTGCTCAATGATGTCCAGGCCGGTCTTCTGAGAGGTGGGCCTATTGTCCTTGAGTTTTTCGTACTCCTCCATGGTCTCGCAGGGCATCCATTTCCCGTCGGGGTGCTGGTGTGCGCCGCGACAGCCCATGCGTTCCGCAAGCCGTAAAGCGGTTACCTTGTCCGCGACTAGATCACTGGTCTTACCCATCACGCAAGTCAGTAGCCAGAGTTGTTGAGGCCACTCGGAGATCGAAGGACCTCGTAAGAGGTGACTTCGTCAACGTCAATGCCTGCGATTTTGGCGGCAGCGTCTCGGGCCCCTTTCCAATCGTTCCCGTAACGTTGTGAATACATCCGGGCTTCCTTGAGTTGCTCGGACCATACTTTCTCAACCTCTGCGAAAGGGTCGTCCTGTTCCGGATCCGCACCCATGAAGTTGTGGGCGAACCGTTCACGATCGGTCTCTCGTTTTATCGAGAAGGGTGGAAAGTTGTGAAGGTGTTCGTATTCCTTGATCTTTTTTAGGAATTCCCCCGTCTCCATTACTTCTTCTCCTTCTTTTTGCCTCTAGCACCCCTGAAACGTTTACCTGAGCGTTCGGATTTGATCGACTCTTCGAAGTGTCCGGGAGATAGTTCGTCAGCCAACTGGACTGCTCCGGGACCTTCGTTATTGATAGGTCCGTCAGGAGACGACGCAGTCACGCCCATGCCCATCGGATTTTCGTGGATGACCAAAGCGCCCCTGTTGATGACCTTGGTTACACCGCTGTGCCTGCCGATAACATCGTACCCAAGTATCGGAGCGGTGAGATGCTCGTGCTCGCCGGACATGTAGTCAAGGAATTTCAGGATTCGTGCGTGCTTGTTCGCCTCTTTGTCATCGTTGGCCGCAATTGCTGTTTCGACCTTCTGTAACACCTGATGAATGAGGGCTCCCATTTCGGTCTTCTTCCAGTCGGCTTCTAGCACCTCCTCGCCTATGATCTCGTCGAGTTCATAGACACCCTTTGCTGTTCCGGTCCCCTTTTCGGCGCCAGCGAGTTTGCGATCGTCTTTCCGCGTCCTGACTTTCAATTTCCGGGCCGCCTGCCGCCGGTCCAGTTCTTCTATGAGCGAAGCGTCCGGATTCTTTCTAAGGAAGTCCACGACGTCTTTGATGCCGGCCTCGTCGGACGTTGCCAAAACGTCCCTCACGGCCTTGACGATGCTCTTATGCTCATCGCTGATCCGCTTCAATTTCTGGTGAGAAACGGTCTTGTTCTCAGGACCGATAAATGCCACCGTCCCGATGCCGTAGTTTCCAGCCAACGTGCCCGTCTTGCCCCTGCGGGCATCCGTGTCGCCGATCGCCGGGTCGTAAGGCCTGGCCCAGTCATCCAAGGGACCGTGACCGCCACCACCTGAGTAGTAGCGCTTTTCGCTGTCCATGTACGCGAGGGCGCGTTTTCTCATTAGTGCGTGACCCGTTGGGGTGTCTCGTTCATTCCACAGGTCGCCACCTAGTCCGCGCTGCACCACGGTCCATCCGTCATCCAGTAGCGCCTGTGCTTCCTTGTCGCTAATAACCAGTGGGGTTCCGTTGTAGCCCATGTTTAGATACATGTCCCGAACCAACTGCGTTTCAGAAGTAATGTGATCGTTGAGGATGTCCAAGTCCGCTACGGCCTTATCCCCAGCCCTCTTGATTTCTTCATCGTTCTTGCCGGCGTCCCTGGCAACGGCCTCGGCGTCCTTTCGGGTGGCGTCAGGTCCTTTTACCTCCGCACCCGATTCATAATCTGGATCCCTTGGCTTAAGACCCTTTTCGCGGGTGATCCAACGCCCAGCGATACCATCGAGAGCAACCACCATGGCGTCGTCTAGAACCGGGAGTCCGCTGGGCTCATCCCACTCTGGGAAATCAGTCAAGGTTCCGGCGCCTGCAGTCATCTCGGCTTCGGAGCGCTGTAGTTTCACATGTCGGCGCCCCTCCCTGACACGATCGTTCATTTCCGAAGCGCTCTTCTTCCGGCCGAAGCGGAGGCGAGCCTTCCGCTTTGCACGCCGAATCCGCTCTTCGAGACTGGTCGACGGATCCAATTCCTGCATGCCAGGATCGGCTTGGCCCTCACCCCGTCGTGCCATCGCCCGTGCCCTTCTGGCCCTTCGCGCCTCGCCCATCGAGAAGATGGCATGGTCCGCGAGTCGTCGCGCCTCCCTGTCGGTGCGCGTCGCCCGCTTACCCGTAGCGCGTTTGCCCCCACGTTCCTCGGCATACTCTACGCCTGAGAAACCGCCAGCGAATCCGAAGATGGTGGAGACGTGGTGAGGCTGGGAGGAAGTGACCTGCTTGCCAGTGTCCGGGTCCATCATCGGCGTGCCGTTGGGATTGTTTCGGGGGCCAGCCGAGTAGGTCTCAGGGGAAAGGAGTTTCTTGTTGCCTGGGATTTCAGCGATTCCCCGTTCTTTTGCTTTCTTTCGCATTATTTGGAGAACGGATAGATCCTTGCCGGGAGATCCGACCAGGTCCTTGTCATGCAGGTGTTCCAACCCTTCGAAATCGTTGCGCTGTCGCATGTGGAACTCAGCAGTGAGGAAGTCGATGCTTTGCTGCAGTTGCTTCCGCTTCTGATCAGTTCCCACTTTCCCGAACAGGTCGTATTCCGGAGCCCTAGTGAAACTGATGAACATCTCCAGTTCTCGCCGGGTTTCAATCCGGAAGGTATCGATATCTACTTCACTAATGGGACGGGCCTTCCCTGTGCGTGTTTCTCCACGAGCGGGGACTTCTCTTCCGTCCTGGATTTCTGAAATAAACCTGGCCATCCATTTACGGTTTACGCCAGAAGTTCCAAGGCTGCGCTGCCAAATCCAGTTCGCACGTTCTGCCATTGACTCTGCTACAAGTTCCCGCTGCTCTGGAGTCAATTGATCCCAAATGTGTCCATCTGGCGAACCGGTCTGTCGGCCCGCACTGTAGAAACGGGCTTGCTTCCGTGAAGCCACCCCCTGCGGTGTAGCAGCACGACCAGTGGTAGCGGTACGCATGCGGGAACGTGGTCCCTCTACGGGCTGCCCTGGTACCCCCCGCGGCTTGACATAAATCTTGCTGTTGGGGACGTTCGGTATGCCCGGTCGGGGTCGTTGACCAGCGAGCGCTCGCATCAACTCGGAGTGGGTCATATTCGACATGTCGACGCCGGCCTCTTGAGCCAACTCCCGAACCTTCTTGGCTGAGAGTTTCTTCAGGGCCTTGAAGTAATCCTTATCGGACATAGCCGGCTTTGGAAGACCCCTCGCCGACCTGCCCTGCTTGCCAGCATGGCCCTTTCCGCCCGGACCCTGGCGACCACCACGGACTGGAGACTGCTGGCGTCGCATCTTTGCGTCTCGCTTGCCAGAGCGCACGCCATCCATTGGGCCGTCATAGAGCATGTAACCACGCTCTTCCAGGGTGATCGAGACCCAGGTTCCTTCGCTCTTCAGGGCGTTTTCGATAATTTCGACAATGCCCTGTACGTCCCTTGCTTCCCCGATATTCTCGTCCGGGATAGTGGTCATGTGTCGTCGAAGAATGTCGGCGAGGTTTTCAGCCTCTTCGGGAGTGCCCAGGTCGATTACATCCTGAGCCAGGTTCGCAGTTCGGATGGACTCTCGAAGTTCTTCGATCGCGTCGATGTCTACGTCCGGTCCTGCACCCCGAGTAGTTTCGAGAATGGTGTCTGTAACCTCTTCCCAGTACATCAACTCGCTTGATGTCATGTGGGCGTAGCGGTTGTCGCCACTGGAGCGCAGGCCACCGTGTGTAGCCGGGAGTCCTTCCAGAATCTGGTCTGGACGTTTCCAAACTGACCTTTGTTCTCCGGGGATGCTCACGACATAAGAATCCACGCCGTTTCCGCTCGCCCCACCGCGTCCAAATCGGACAATGGTTCCTTCAACGGTCTCGCCTCTGTTATTGACGGTGACCTTGTCTCCTGGACGCAGAACCGCCGGCTTCTTCTCGGATCGGGACCTTAACCCTCGTTCTTCTGGCTCGTTCTCCATCATGGCGCCAAGAGCCTCTAGTTCGGCCAGTTTCGTGGGGTCTCCGTCTTCATCATCGGCCCACGCCTCCCAGCCTCTGCTCTCTCGGAGCGACCGGATATTGTTTTCCCAGTAGTCGGCCTCGTCGTCGTTCATGGCCTCCCAGTCGATTTCATCCCCCCACGCGTCATGGGTAGGTCTGGGGTCCCGATCGCCTTCATCGGATCGCGTGGAAGAGTGCAGGCCGCCATAGCCGAAATCGTCGGTCTCAATTCGGTCGAAGTCGTCGTCGAAGTCGTGTTCGTCGTCGTCGTCCTCTTCGAGGGGTGGGTGGTACTCGATCAGGCGATCGATCGTCCGACTGATGGACGTGTTCCGCCTGTCTGCGTGCTCGTCACCCAGCAGGCTGAGATCGTCGGAGACGTGCCGCCAATCGATATCGCCGTCTTCGTTGACGATGTCGATGAGTTCGTCCAGAACATAGGTCTGGTCCTCGGTCAGGGGCTTGTCCTCCATCAGACCCCTGTCGCGGATTCCCTCCAGAATGGAGGTTACTCCGTTGATCTCGTCCGGCATTATCCGGTTCTCGCGTTCCTCGTTCCTGAGGAGATGTATGAGGTGGTCGACCGCCTCTGTTTGTTCCGGGTTCAGTGGTCCGTCATTCAGGTAGAGAATTTCGTCCAGAGGACGCGTGTGGTCGTTGAGATCGTCGTCGGCGCGCCGGGAGTGCATACCGAAGCCCTTTTGGCCCGGCAGGAGGCCGCTGTTGTCTTCGTCGTCCCAATGTAGGTCGAGACGATCCTTCTCACGTTCCTCCCGAATAGCCCGGTATTCACGGATGCTCACGCCTTCGCGTTCCGCCCCCTGTTTCAACGCTTCCCTGGCTCGGGCCCGTACCTGTTTGCGGGTGGGTGGGTCGTAGGTGCCCGGTTCAACACCATCTTCTATTTCTTCGTCCCTCCGTCGACCCCTGGCACGTTGTTTACGCCAGCGCTTGTATTGGGGTACCGTCCAGCCCCACCTATCTGCTGTCTCTTTCAGGTTCTTCTGGAAGTCGTCCCTCTCTTCGCGTCGTCCCGGCACAGCACGGGCGGAACGCACGCCGTCGAATCGGCCCGGCTTGCCGAGCCGTTCACTGCGTCGTAACGGCATGGGATCCCCATCGAGAGGGTGTTCGCCATCCTTGTCGTCAAGGATGCCCCTCGGGTATTCGTGAAGTTCGTCGCCCCTGATGTTGTGCTCTGTCGCAAGGCGATGACGGAGTTCGTACTCATCTTCTATGATCTCGTCTAATTGCCGACTCCATGCAAACTTTTCAGCCTGATCGCCAAGCATCCCACGGGCCCGATGCATGGTGTCCCTGATCCCTTCTTCGTCCCACTCGTTGCCTTCAGCATCCGTAAAGAGAACAGGGTCGTCACCTCTTAAGGGGTCAACCGTTGTGTAGTCCATTCGAACATATTCTTCCATGAAGTTCTCTGCGAGAGCGTCTGGATCTTTGATGGTGTGAATCATCGGAGACATGTCCGAATATATGTCTAGCGGACCATCATCGTCAGGGTCGAGCAAGTGGAGTTCGTCTTCAACTTCGCCGAACTGCTTGTTGTATGAACGTATGCCATCCAAGAGATGAGACATCTGATCGATCAGATCTGCATGGAATTGCTGAAGACCTTCGGGAGTCGAGTCGTAATCTTCCTCAAGAGGTATAGCGGGAGTATCTGTGAAACCACCACGGCTCGAGTGGGGAAGTCTCCTTCCTCCAATCCGAGTGGGATCGGGCCAGCCAGCGCTGTACGAGTCAGTTTTATATTCTCCTCGTTGGACCTCCCGGAACTCACCGGTTAGTCCGTCACGGACGTACCTTTTCACTGGTTTTCCGGAGCGCAGGCCGCTGTCGTTGTCTCTGCGGTTTAGCGCACGCCCCCAATGGGCAGGTCGGACACCTTCCGGGAGATCTTCGCCGATCATAGGAGTTCGGCTGCCGTCCGGTCCGCGGGCTTGGCGATACTGCTGGCGCTTCAGGTCCCTCTTGCTGGGCATGGCGCTGATATCCCTGGACCCCTGCATCGCATCGCGAAGTTCTCGGGAAAGTTCTCCGAGACGATCCGGGTCCCGATCGCCGTTGTTGATTGCATTGGCCAGTGCGTCGGAAGCGTTAAAGATCCCGTTGTCGTTGTCCCTGCGGGAGGAGCGCACGCCCTCCCCCATTCGGAGGGGAATCCTTGTCGGGTCGATCATGTCGTCTTCGTCGAGTTCCTGGCCACGGTGGGTCAAATTGGGTTCGCCTACCCGGCTGGGCACCCACGTTCCCGGTTCCGGCATGGGTACTCTCTCTACATACGTTTCATGTTCCTCGAGTACTGCTAACAGTTTCTCGTCTTTTATGACCTGGTCCGCAAGATGCTTAAGTCTGCGTTCGCTATCTCTAACCTGCTGGTCGAGCCACTCTTGTTCACCCCTGACAATGGCTTGTCGTCCACGGTCTATGTCCGGCAGATTCTCCGACATGCTCTGCGTCAGGAATTCGAGTCCCGCCTGACGTTGCAGAGAAGCATTTGTTGGTTGTCCGTTGTCGTTGGAATGCCGATGCTTCGGTTTGCCACTCCGTCCTCCCTGACCCACAAAATGCCTGGCATCTGCATCCAGTTGGACCCGTTCCGCTTCGACGGCCTCCAACAGAGCCTTGTTTGTCCTGATGTCCTCTCGTACTTCCTTGAGGTGGGTATCCATCAATGGGAGGTTGTCGGGTCCTACTGCGTGGCGATAGTCCTCCCACTCCGGATCAGTGAAGCGAATCTCGCCTCTTGGCAGGTAGCCGGTGCCACCGCCTCGGCTGCGCGGGTCGTGCACCGTATGTCCCTCGCGGAACAGGCTCCATTCACCCTTCCTCGGGTCTATTGCGTCCTCGAGCCGGGAGGCATCGACCCACTTGCCGGGAATGTCTACAGGAAGGTCACCGTTTTCATCGAGGTCGCCATGCCGGACGTAACGTTCCCCGCCGCCGAGTCTCGCCCTGGGATTGACAAGACGACCCTGTGACCTCTCGCCCCTCTTCCGTGGTCCCCCGTCACGAGGTGGAAGTGGCGGCCTCTTTGCTTCTACCCGGTGACCAGCGCCCGTGTCGGAGAGACGGTCCTGCCGGAGAATTTCTTCGTGTACGGCTTTCTGCCACTTCTCAAAGGTGCTGAAGTTATTTCTATCGAAGTCAGGATTGCCCCTATTCGTCTGTTGGAAGCCCCTGTCCCTGAATGAACTCGGGCGCTTGATCTCCGGGTGATGTCGTGGATCCAACCGTTCCTCAGGACGATCCCTATCCGGCGTTTCCCCACCTCGTCCAGCCCTGAACCTGCTCAGTTTGCGGTGGGTTCCTGCCAGAAGTTGTTCCAGCGTGGACGGAGTGTGTTCGGCACTTCGCTTCGGTCGAGTGTCTCGGTCTGCATCCCGCCGAGGAGGACGAGGTGGCAGGGAGCGCCCTTCAATGCCAAATAGTTGCCTGTTTTCGTCGGTGTCCTCAAGAAGCCTGTAACCATTGGGCATCCGAATATATCCTGCCGGAGCGGGCCCCAGCGGGGGGCCATTGCCCTGCGTATGCTCTATCCAACGTGCCCTATCGCGCTCCTGTTGAGCGTCAAACCGCTCCTCGCGTTCTCGGTCTTCTCTGCGGTTCCTCCACGCACGGGTCCCGGGGATGTGCTCGCGCATAGAGCGCATGCCGCCAAGCCCTAGTTCATCGGCACGGTCACCACCGAGATCGGTACCCTCGGTGCCCGGCGGCACCCAGTCGTCGTAGCCGACATCGTTTTCTATGGAGTCATCAAGGGAGTCAACCCATGCGGCAGCCTCTTCGGGCGTTTCGAATGTGTCTAGGTCGTAGAGGTATCCAACTTCATTGCCTAGTGGGCCATCGATGTCACGGTATTCGCCGACGACCATCCAGCCCTCTTCACCGTCCATGACATCAGTTGCGGGAACGATCTCCATATTGACGTTGTCGGTGTGTATCTTGCCTACGGCGTCTCCACCTGGACCCAACTCTGATTCGTGCCAATCATTCCGGTCTTCGGGATCACGAATGTCCCAATCCGGATTGATGCCATCACTGAATCCGAACTTGCCGGAATAGATCTTCCCAAGGGCGTCTAGTTCTTCTCCGACCTCATCGAGTTTGTTGGTATCGCTGTCCCTGATGGCGTTATCCATGTCACGCAAGATGTCGTCGAACACGTCAAGGTTGTCGTCCCGTTCGTTGCGTTGGCTGCCAAGACCATTGGCTTTCATCCAGCCTTCAACGCCTTCTGGATGACGTTTAAGCCACTCGGGATCAACTTCAGTAGATCCGTCCGATCGCATCACCGAAGGAGGCGGGTCATTCTCTGGAGCGTATGGATCGTTCCGGGAGGAGCGCATCCCCACGCGTTGGGAACGGCGGTCATGGCCCCCGAAAGCACCGGCCTCGCCTTCCTCTAGGTGCCTAGTTCTTGCACGATCAGCCACTTCCCGTCGCCGACTGGGGTCAGTCATTTCAACCCAGCGTCCACCCTTCTTGGGCTTAGCGGGGTCAGTTGCACGAAATTCCCACTCCGACCCATCCGGCTCGTGGTGCGGGGTCATGTGAGGTTCGCCCACACGGGTTACTTCGTCGAACTCGCCTCGCGATCGACGCTCTGCACGGGCTTGAGGAGTCTCCCCATCCCTTCCAGAACGCAGACCTGGCTTGCGCCGCCCTTGAATGAAATTGGGTTTCCCCGGCATCTTCGGGCGCTCGAATGGAGTGCCCTCCTGAACAAGTTGGTCCAGGTCGGCGTCGACGGCATCTGGGTCGAACATTTCAGCCGCACGCCCCAACCGTCTGGCGGTCCGACCGATCCTTCCGCCTATTCGAGAACCAAGAACCTTGACTTCTTGTGAGGTGTAGAAGGGATTGCGATGAGTGAGTACGTCAGACTTGGCCCTATGGAGTTCCTTGGCGGCACGACGCATTCCACTACTTCCCCCAGCAACGGTCGTGTAGATAAATTCATCGGAGCCTCGACTACGGAACCCGGTAAACCCACGATTGAAGCCTGCGTGTGAGAGCCTGGTCTTGAGTAGCACGCTGGATCGCTTGGAGTCTGCGAGGAATGCGCAGGCTTTGTAGTCAATGGCGATCTGTCGTGCAGCAGAACCGATTCGATCCAGTCGCCGATCCTTCAGTTGTGGTCCCTCGGAGTCGTTTCTTGACCACTGGCTGTCCGTGCGACGCATAGATGAAGGCAGTGGAATGTCTTGAGATGT
>Ga0315334_10002252_pt1 | contig 12044 bp, 11 predicted proteins | sample M150034915metaG_FD_205555 | JGI IMG/M metagenome (GOLD analysis project Ga0315334, IMG submission 205555) | Ammonia-oxidizing marine archaeal communities from Monterey Bay, California, United States - M1 500m 34915 | ecosystem: Environmental > Aquatic > Marine > Intertidal zone | place: USA... | reverse complement strand
GCTTTAATTTCATGAAGCTCTAGCTTTTTTTTATTTAGTGCATACGATTTAATTTTTTCAATTTCATTTCTTAAATTATTTCTGTCATAATTCGATTTTTCTACTAATAAATTTACTGTTTCCCTTGATAGTACTATATTATTTTTTCTCAATTCTGATTGAGCAATAATTTCTAAATCTCTTTCATTATCTAAGTAACAAGCAATAGTGATTGTTTTTTTATTTTTTTCGAAAAAGGATCTTAACTTAGATTTCTTTTCCAAAACATCAGAAAAAATTATTAAAAAAATATTTTCCGGGTATTCGTCAAAAACTTCACTTATATTATTGATAATTTTATCGGTAGCTTCGTAGACGGTTATTATTTTTTTATTGCTAAATAGTGATGCAGAATAAATAGATTCATAAAAGTTTTTTTTATCATTAAGTATATCATTTTCATATAAAGACAAAAATTCTATACTATCGTCTTTTTGCTTGATTCCATCTGCAATAAAATTTCTAATATCTTTTTTTAATCCAAGATTTTCACCATACAATAAAAAAAAATTATTATTAGCTAAGTTTGGTTTACTTTTTTTTAATTCGTAACTTTTTATTATCATTCTTTTGATAAAGATTCAGATATTTTAATTAATAAATCTTGAAACGTTTTGTCTGCCAAATTTTCTATTGTTCTATTTTCTAAACTTAATGTTTCAGAATATTGACTCTGAACTTTATAAGATGATGAATAAATAAAATTTTGATTTAATATTTCTTTATTGGTTAAATAATCCTTTACTATGATTTTAGTATTTAAAGTAATTTTATATTCTAAAATTTTTCCTGTACTACTTTTGCTTGTCGCATTCTTATCTTTTGATGATTGGATTGTAAGATGAACACTTTTTGTTTGTAAATTATTTCTTTTAGATTTAGATAAATTATACAATTTAGTGAAAATTTGATTCCCAACTTTTTTATTGGGTTTTATTAAATGCTCAGCAATTTCAAATTGTAAATTTAAATTTGATGAATCAAAAATTGGTTTATAGCCAGAACAGCCACTTATATTTAATAGCAAAAAAAGAATAATAGTGAACTGAATAATTTTTTTCATTTTTTAGTTATAAAATTTACAAGTTTATTTTTAATATAAATATTCTTTATTATAACTGCATTTCCTATATATTTTGAAACATTATCAACCTCTTTTGATTTTTTAATAACAGATACTTCTTTGGAATTTATTGGCATTTCTAACATACCTCTTTTTCTACCATCTACCTGTATTATAATTATGCAATTTGCTTCTTTTAATAATTTAGGATCATACTTGGGCCAGTAAAATTTTTTATTTACTTTTTCAGAACACTCATGGGCCAGATGTGGAGTCAGTGGCATTAATAGCATAATTATTTTTTCCCATTCGTTTTTCATAGTTTTATTAGAAGTTTTGTTATTAATAACGTGATTATAAAATAAATTATATATCTCATGCATATTGGCAATTACTACATTATATTGAAAATTATCTAGGCTTTTAGTTACGTTATAAATTGTTTTGTTTACAGCTTTTTGAAGATTCATATCTTCAGAGTTTGTATTAGAGTTTTTTTTGTTTAAAATTTCATTATTTAATTTCCATAGTTTTTGGATAAATTTAAATGCAGCAGAAACACCTTCTTGTGACCATTGAACATCTTTTTCAGGAGGACTATCTGATAACATAAACCATCTAATAGAGTCGGCGCCATACATATTAATCATTTCTTCGGGATCTATGGTATTTTTTTTGGACTTAGACATTGATTCGGAAGGACCCACTATCACTTTTTTTTGATTATCTTTAGTTACGAAATTTCCCTGAGAATTTTTTTCTATTTCATCTGGGTATAACCATTTATCATTTTCATTTTTATAAGTTTCATGACAAACCATTCCCTGTGTAAATAAACTTTCAAATGGTTCAGTATAATCAAATTTCTTATTATCGAAGGCTAAAGCTCTCATAAAAAATCTTGAATAAAGTAAATGCAAAATTGCATGCTCGACTCCTCCGATATACTGATCAACGGGCATCCAATAATTAACATCCTCAATTTGATAACCATATTTTTCATAATTAGGAGAACAAAATCTTAAAAAATACCATGAAGAATCTACAAAAGTATCGAGGGTATCAGTTTCTCTAATAGCTGCTTCCCCAGAAGAAAGCTTAGTAAATTTCCAAGTAGGATGTTTTTCCAATGGATTTCCAGTTACATTAAGGTCAACTTTTTCAGGCAGCAATATTGGCAAATCCTTTTTTTTAGCCGGCAATGCTTCACCTTTTTGATTATAAACTATTGGAATGGGGCAACCCCAATATCTTTGTCTTGAAACACCCCAGTCCTTAAGTCGAAATGTAATTTTTTTTTCTCCAATTTTTTTTTCCGTTATTACTTCTATTGATTTCTCAATAGCCTTACTAACAGTTAAATTATTTAAAAAGTCAGAATTAAATAGTATTCCATCCTCTGTATAAGCCTGATTATCAATTTTAAATTTTGCAGGATCAGCTTTACCAGGTCTTACAACAGGCAAAACATTAAGTTTATATTTATTGGCAAAGTCCAAGTCTCTTTGGTCGTGTGCGGGGCACCCAAATATAGCGCCAGTTCCATAATCCATTAGAACAAAATTTGCAATGTAAATTGGAAGTTTAATTTCTTTTTTAAATGGATGTAATGCGAATAAATTAGTATTAAAACCGATTTTTTCAGCAATAGCTAAAGCTTCTTCTGTAGTTCCGGATTTTGAGCATTTTAGTTTAAATTTTTGAAAATCACTGTTATTTTCAAAATTTTTTACGATTGGGTGATCAATAGAAAGCGCAACAAATGAAGCTCCGAACAAAGTATCAGGTCTTGTAGTAAAAACTTTTATTTTTTCTTTTTCATTTTTTTTATCAATTTGAAAATTTATTTCACATCCAAAAGATTTTCCTATCCAATTTTTTTGCATAAGTTTAACCTTATCAGGCCAATTCTTTAATTTTTCCAACTCATCTAGTAAATCTTGAGAAAATTTTTTAATGTTAAAGAACCATTGGGAAAGTTTTTTTCTTTCCACCGGCACACCTGATCGCCACCCTTTACCATCAATTACTTGTTCATTAGCTAAAACAGTTTGCTCAGTCGGATCCCAGTTTACATAAGTGTCTTTTTTGTAAACTAAACCTTTTTCAAATAATTCTAAGAAGAATTCTTGTTGATGCTTATAGTATTCAGGATCGCAAGTTGATATTTCGCGACTCCAATCCAATGAAAGACCAAGGAGCTTTAATTGTTTTTTCATGGTTTTAATATTCTTTTTAGTCCAATCTTTGGGATGAAGATTATTTTCACGGGCTGCATTTTCAGCTGGCAATCCAAACGAATCCCACCCCATTGGGTGCAAAACATTAAAACCTTGTAGTTTTTTATAACGCGCTAATGCATCACCAATTGCATAATTTCTAACATGTCCCATGTGAATTTTTCCTGATGGATATGGAAACATTTCTAGGCAATAAAATTTTTTTTTACTTTTGTCTAAAATTGCCGCATTAGTTTTTTTTTTATCCCAAATGTCTTGCCATTTTTTTTCAATATTTTTTATATTGTATCTTTCCATAGGCTAAAAAATTAAATTTTTATAAAGTAAAAATTATTTAACTTCTGATCTTTTGAATTTTTTCTTATTTTTTTTCAAATATTCTTTCTCAAAAAGAATAGCTTTTTTAAGAATAGCCACTTGAAGTTCCTGCTCTAGTGCGGAAGCAATTTTTGTTACTTGACAATTTTGTTGAAGATTACAAAGTTTTTTATGTATAATTATTCTAAGTCCATCTGACCTTACTTCATTAGTTAAAAATCTTACTGTAATTTTAATAGATTCATCAGATGAGGTTCCTTCATTATACCAATCAGTTGTTATAATTCCTCCCGAATAGTCAACATTGGCAAGAGGTAGAAAATCTAATATTTCTAAAGTTGCTCTCCACATTGGATTGGAGCTAGCAAACTGATATGAAGTTCCACCTTTTCCTCCCATCAATCCTTTTAAAGATATTCCCTTACCTTCTTCTAAGTTTTTTTTAACTCTTTCTTTAGAATTTGGTGAAACTTTTCTTGCATCAGAAGGTGAATAAATTCCGCAAGATGTAACGGAACATAAAAAAAAAGCTGCTACTATAAAAAATGTTATTTTTCTTGGCATATAATTTAAAATACTCATTATTCTAGAATCTATGTTTATTATATTAATTTTGATTTGAAAATGGATATTAAAAGATACAAAAAACCTAGTAAAAATGCCATTTTTTAATAATTTTATAATTGTTGTAAAAATACAACATGTTCTAAAAATATCCAATTAACAGCCATTTTTGGTTTTTTTTATAATAATAACAGTGTTATTTTAGCACCATTCATATGAACAAATTAACAAAAGGAGTTAACTATGAATAAATTAACAAAAATAGGAGCATCTGCATTATGTGGATCTCTGGCTGCAATTTCAGCTGCTAACGCAGGTGATCTTACAGTAACTGGTGGTGCTGACATGACATGGATGTCATCAGAAGGCACAAACGCTGGTAACCCATTAGGTATCGGGTCAAACATGTCCTTCAAAGGATCTGGTGAACTTGATAATGGATGGAATGTTGCACTTACAATTGCTCATACAAATGCAAATGCATATTCAAACACAGGCGTAGTAGTTGGAGTTCCTGGATTAGGAGATATAAATTTTAATCAAGGTGGAAGTGGAACGGGTATACAGCGTCTAGATGATATAACACCTACAGTTTGGGAAGAAGCTGATGGTGCTGGATTAAGTGCGGGCATTACGAAAATTATGGGTACGTCTGCTGGAGCAACTTTAGAATATACTCCAAGTAGCGATATAGTACCTGCAGGTCTTACTGCACGTTTCGCATGGTCTCCAGATTCTGATAGCGAACCTGCTTCTGATAAAACAGTGAGCGGATCTACAGGCGGAACTTTAGGTTCTGGTTGGGATCTTACATTAGAAGCTTCTAGCGATCTACATGGCGTAGATGGCTTAACTTTGTATGGAGGTATTTCTCAAGTTGATCAATACCAAAATGCAACAGCGGTTAATGGCGATTCAGAAGAAGAAGTATTCGGTGTTAAATATGCTGCTGGCAATTTCACAGTTGGGTACCAAGTATCTAGCGATGAAACTGGCAGAGCGTCAACTAATACTAAATATGAAAATACATCATATGGTATCACATTTAACGTAAATGATGATTTATCAATTGGTTATAGTCATATTGAATCTGACGTATCTACTACAACTAACGTAACTGCAGAAGCGGATTCAATCCAAGCAGCTTACACAATGGGTGGCGCGACTATTAGAATAGCTGAGGTTGATGTAGAAAACCAAGCTTACAGTACTGCAGCAGGTACTGATTTAGATGCAACTATCATATCGCTAGGACTAGCGTTTTAAATAAGAGAAAGGCAAAGTAAATTATGAATAAATTAACTAAAGTTGGTTGTTCAGCTCTTTGTGGATCTCTAGCTGCAATTTCAGCTGCTAACGCAGGTGATCTTACAGTAACTGGTGGTGCAGATATGACATGGGTGTCAGTAAGTGATACAAACACAGGAAATCCAATGGGAATGGGTTCTAACATGACCTTCAAAGGTTCTGGAGAACTTGATAACGGTTGGACTGTTGATTTAACAATCGCTAACACAAACGCAGCTGCTTATTCATCTACAGTTATTAATGTAGGTATGGGTGGTCTTGGTTCATTAAATTTTAACCAAGGTGATAGCGGTAACGGCGTAGTAGCAATGGACGATAAAATGCCTACAGCATGGGAAGAACCATGGGGCGCAGGTCTTAGTACGGGTATAAGAACTGTTATGGGAGCTGGAGCATCGCAAAATATCCAGTACACAACTCCTACATTGTTTGGTACGACGATTAAATTAGCATACGCACCAGAGTACGGCGCGTCTGACACTGCGGACAAAACAACTAGCGGAGCAGCAAGCAACAGCTTAGGAAGAGCATATGATGCGACTATAAATATTAATCCATCATTAGGTACTGAAATTTTATCAGGCCTAAATCTTTTCGCTGGAGCTGCTACTATAGAACACACTAAAAACAATGCCACACTAGATAACGACCTTTACGATGGTGTTGTAGGTATGACTTTTGACCTTGGTCCAGTATCAATAGGACAACAATGGTCAGCGGAATATCTTGGAGAAGAAGGAAGAGCTGGCGAAGTTGGTGCAGTCAACACGTATAAAAGTAAAGCTTTTGGTATAGCTTTTAACGTGAATGATAACCTTTCGATAAGTTACGGTGAACACCGTACTCGTAAAGCCGGTGGTTCTGGTACTGACTTATGGGCGACTTTAACTAACGAAAAACAACGTGAAGTTTCAGTTGAATCTGTACAGGCAGCATACACAATGGGTGGAGCTTCTTTAAGAGTCGCTAATGTGACTGCTTCAAACGTTGGTTTCTCAAGCGGAACTAATAGAGATGCTACAATTGTATCTCTTGGTTTAGCGTTCTAAAAATTTAAAAGAAATTATTCTTTATGAAAACCGGCCTCTTGTAGGCCGGTTTTTTTTTGAACAACCCAATTCCACCAAAGCCACCAGCACATAATAAATTAAGTTTGCGTATATTATTTTCAGAAATACCTCCTAAGGCAAAAATATCTATTTTATTCATATAAGATAAATAATTAAATTTATGCAATCCTAAAAAGTTCTTAGATTTTTTTACATAAAAGACTGGAGAAAGAAATATAGCTTTACAGTTTTGTAAAATTTTTTCGTGAATTTCCTTTTGATTATGTGCAGAACCAATAATTATTATATTTTTTTTTTCGAGGTTAGAACATTTAATTCGTTTATTAAATGAGGGTATATAAACACCATCTGCTTTTACTTTATGTGCGAGCTTAATATCATTTGATACAAAGAGTTTATATCTGTTTTTTTTACATGCTTTTGCAATTTTTATTAATTCGTTTTCTCTTTTTCTATCTTTATAATTCCTGTAAACAATACCTATATTTATGTTTTTATTTTTAAATATTGCACTATCGTATTCATCTAAAAATATAAAAAATTTTGGTAAATCTTTATGCATCCAACGCTCGAACAATTAAACTTAATAAAAAACAAGGTTAATGATATTGTTAACAAAAAACAACTGAAAACAAATCCAAAAATTATAGTTGTCAGCAAAACCTTTCCTCTTAGTATTGTCCAACCTCTTTTTGAAAACGGACATTTCCATTATGGTGAAAATAAAGTTCAGGAAGCTGAAACTAAATGGTTAGAAGCAAAAAAGATCTACAAAAATTTACAATTGCATATGATTGGAAAGCTTCAAAGTAATAAAGCCAAGAAAGCTGTTAAATTATTTGATTATATTCATTCTTTAGATAATGAAAAACTAGCTTTGAAATTATCTGAATTTCAAAAAGAATTACGTAAAAGTGTAAAATTATTTATTCAAATTGATCTGGCCGGGGAAATTCAAAAATCAGGTATTGATTTAAATCAACTTGAGAACTTCTATAATTATTGCACTAAAGAATTATCCTTAAACATTATTGGATTAATGTGTTTGCCACCTACAAATTCGAACTCAGAAGAATATTTTAAATTATTAAGAGATGCTTCACAAAAGTTGAATTTAAAGGAATTAAGCATGGGAATGAGCTCAGACTTTGAACGAGCCGTTTTAAATAAATCAACATTTCTAAGATTAGGCACTTTGATTTTGGGCAAAAGAAATATTATTTAATTAAAATTTTTGTTTTACTATTAATTAATGGAAGTATTTTTAAAAAATCTTTTTTTTTAATACCAATACATCCTTTTGTTGGTTTGTATTTTTTGTTAGTTAAATGTAAAAAAATTGCACTGCCTTTACTTTTTATAATTGGAAAATGATTGTATTTTATATTAATAAAAATATCATAGATATTATCTTTTCGATATAATTTTTCCGCACTATATTTAAATGGAAAAAGTATTTCCTTATTATATCTTTTACTTTTTATGTCATCACACCATCCCATATTTTTCTTAATTATTTTTTTTTTTATTAAACATTTTACAGATTTAAATTTATCTCTTCTGTAATATAGCGAACCAAGTTTAAATAGTCCCTTAGGTGTAGCTAAATCACCTTCTTTTTTAGCTAGCGTTAAACCTGATTTACCAATGCTGCATTTTAATTTATAATCTTTGTAAAATAAGAATTTTTTTTTTATTATAATATTCATAAAATTATTTATAATGGGTAACTTCACTATATCAGTTTTTAAAAACAAAATCTTTTTTGAAATTATAAAGGAAATAAAGTTCTTTTCTAAATTCAATATAAAATATTATGATGATTTAAATTTATGTGTAAAGAGCGCAGAAAAAGAGAACCAGCTTGTTATTTTCTTTTTTAATCCCTTTAATGAAATAGAAATAAATAATTTTCCTTCAATTTTAATTAGCGAATCTTTAAAACCAATCAATAAATTAAAAGGGGCACTTGTGGAACAATTAAAAATGCCATTTACAATATTGGATTTTAAAAAAAAAATTGTCTCCGCTTTTGCCAGAAGTGAGTTTAAAAAAAATTCTTTAATAAACTTAGGTAGTTATACAATTGATAAAAATGAACGTAAGATTAAAAAAAATAATACTGAATTGCAACTTTCAGAAAAGGAAATTAATTTTCTTATTTTATTTAGCGAAAACAAAAAACCAATAAGCAGAAATTTTGTTTTAAAAAATGTTTGGAGATATTCTGAAAAAAGTGAAACTCATACTGTTGAAACTCATATTCATCGTCTCAGAAAAAAAATTTTTCAAAAATTTGCTGACGATAATTTTATCAAAAATAATAAAAAAGGATACTATATTTGAAAAAAAAATCGCGAAATTTTATTGCCAGGGATTTGTTTTCCCCAAAATATAAAAAACGTATTGTTAAGGCTAAAAAAGGAAAGGGAAGTTTTAGAAGAAAAAAACGTTAATTTAGTCTTGCTCCAATCTTTTGAATAATTTTACAGGACATTTCAGTTCCTTTTTCTAAACTTTCTTTTATTGATAAATTATTAACATAACCATGCAAAAATCCTCCAGCAAAAAGATCACCAGCGCCCGTTAGATCTACAATGTTTAAATTTTTTTTACTGTCACACTCAATCACTTCACTTTTTTGTATTGCAAGACTTCCTTTCTTGCCTCGAGTAATAACAAGGAGTTTTCCAAGTTGTTTACCAAATGAAATCACTTCACTAAAATTTTTAGCATTAATTAAAGATAAAATTTCTTGTTCATTGGCAAAAGTAATATCTAATTTATTATTTACTAAATCTAAAAATTTTTTTTTATGACGTTCAACGCAAAATTGGTCTGATAACGACATTGCCGATCTTTTAGACATGCTAATAGCTTTATCAAATGCTTTTTTAGGCTCACCCTCGTCCCACAAATAACCCTCCAAAAAAATTAATTCACTATTTTTAACAGCGCTTTCATCAATATCTTTATCACTAATTTTTCCGGCAATACCCAAAAAGGTACACATTGTTCTTTCAGAGTCTGGTGTAATTAAAATTAAACAGGTTCCTGTTGGTATTGATTCTTCTTTTTTTTGATAACAATATTTTACTTTTTCATTTGTTAAACTTTTTTCATATTTATTACCTAATTCATCATTACTTACTTTTCCAATAAAAGAAACTGCATCGCCTAGTTGGGATAACCCAACAATAGAATTTGCAACTGAACCTCCTGCTACTGTTTCTTCCGCTTTTAAATTTGATAAAAGTTTTTTAAATTCATTTTCATTAACAAGCTTCATAGTACTTTTAGTAAGATTATTTTCAGATAAAAAATTTTCTTCTACTTTACAAATTACATCAACTATAGCATTTCCAATTCCTAATACTTTCATCTCAATTCCTTATTCTTGTATTTACAATATTTGATTATTACACATGTCTTACATAAAGGTGTTCTTGCTTTGCAAGTGTATCTTCCATGCAAAAGTAATAAATGATGTGCTTTTTTTAAAAATATTTTGGGGACCACCTTATATAAAGCTTGTTCTACTTGATCCGGATTTTTACCGGGCCCTAATTTAGTTCTGTTACTTACTCTAAATATATGTGTATCAACAGCAATTGTTGGAAGACCAAAGCCTTCATTTAAAACTACATTCGCGGTTTTTCTTCCAACGCCTGGTAAATTAAGCAAATCATCAAAGTTTTTTGGAACTTTTCCGTTATGCTTTTTGATTAATTGTTTTGATAATAAATAAACACTTTTTGCCTTATTTCTAAAAAGTCCGATACTTTTAATTAGTTTTTCGATTTTTTTTCTACCTAATTTTACAAAATGTTCAGGCTTATTATACTTTGAGTAAATATTTTTAGTAACATTATTAACATTAACATCCGTACATTGAGCTGATAAAACAACTGAAATCAAAAGGGTAAATTTATTTTTGTAATTAAGATCACTTTTGGGATTTTTTATTACTTTACTTAAATTTTTAAAAAGGGAATTTATTTTCTCTGTCTTCATTTAAAATTAAGAACATTTCTCATTGAATATAGTCCAGATTTTTTATTCATTAACCACCTTGCTGCAGTTAAAGCACCTTCAGAATAAAGGGCCCTGTCAAATGCTTCGTGATTCAAGGTAATAGTTTCTTTTCCACTCGAAAATAAAACTTTATGGTTTCCTATAATTTTACCTTTTCTAATTGAATTAAAATTAATTTTTTTACTATAAGGAAAAGATTTTTCATTTAAATGTTTTTTTCCTATCAATTTATAAAAATTTTTATTTTTTCCCATAGCAATACCTTTCCCAAGCATCAGTGCAGTTCCTGATGGATGGTCTTTTTTGTGCTTATGGTGGACTTCAAAAACTTTACTCAAAAAATTATCTTTAAGAGATTTAGAAGCTATTTCAGTTAAATACATCAACAAGTTTATTCCCAAACTCATATTACCAGCTTTAAGAATAGGTATTTTTTTAGAATATTTTTTTATTAAATTTTCTTCTCTTTTAGAAAAACCAGTTGTTCCAATGACAACCTTTTTTTTTAATTTAGAGGCAATTTTTAGTATTTCTAATGTACATTTTGGAGTTGTAAAATCTATAATTAAATTTGTATTTTTAAATGCAGATTCTGAATTTAATTGAGGTATTAAACCAAAAATTTTTTTGTTAATTGTTCTATTTTCTGTAATCGAAACTATTTTAAAATTTTTTGAATTTTTAGAAGTTTTGATAAGTTGTTGTCCCATTTTTCCAAGGCAGCCAGTGATTGATAAATTAATTTTTTTCATTTAGTTTTTCCAAAATTTCTTTGCCTTTTCAAAAAAATTTTTGATAATTGGATTTGTTTTTGTGTCTTCTAATTTTTTAAATTGTTCTAAAAGGCTTTTTTGTTCCTTAGTTAAAGAGACAGGAACCTCTGTAATTGCTTGAATATATAAATCGCCATAATTTTTATTTCTCATTATTGGCATACCCTTCCCTCGCAATCTAAATTGTTTTCCATTTTGAGTTCCAGCAGGAACTTTTACCTTTGCTTTTCCTCCATCAATAGTTGGCACCTCAATAGTGGCTCCAAGTGCTGCATCAGCTAATGATATAGGGAATTCAAAAAAAAGATTTTCTTCTGATCTTTTAAAAATAGCATGTGAATTAATAGACACAAAAATATATAAATCTCCATTTCCACCTCCTTTTATACCCGCTTCTCCTTTGCCTGATAATCTAATTCTAGTACCGTCATCCACACCTTTTGGAATATTAGTGAATATCTTTTTTTTGGTTTGTTTTTTACCCACACCTCTGCATTCTTCACATGGAGTAGAAATTTGTTCTCCTGATCCTGAACACTGAGGACATGTTTGTTGGATTGTAAAAAAACCTTGGTTAGATCGAACTTGACCTTGACCTCCGCACGTTGAGCAAGAAATAGGTTCTGATCCTGGT
>Ga0315334_10002250_pt1 | contig 12048 bp, 10 predicted proteins | sample M150034915metaG_FD_205555 | JGI IMG/M metagenome (GOLD analysis project Ga0315334, IMG submission 205555) | Ammonia-oxidizing marine archaeal communities from Monterey Bay, California, United States - M1 500m 34915 | ecosystem: Environmental > Aquatic > Marine > Intertidal zone | place: USA... | reverse complement strand
AAGTTACCCCAAGCACTCTTAGTTCGCTTTGCAAACATCTTATTACGAATAATTCCAGTGACTCCGTCGCCATATGCCATGAACAAGGCTGGCAGAATAGCAAGCCAAGCATCATCCAAGTAATTCCACAAAGCAAATACTGAGATTCCAAGCATAAATGCAAACGTTGCATCATTCATGTTCTGCTCGGTTTGCATCCACCACAGTCGCTTGTCTGTCATGTGAGCAGCAGCTAAGCCCGCAGCCCCTAATAGTCCGGCCAAGAGTGGATAGATTGGGTCTGTGAAAACTATTGGGCAAAGAATTAGTGGAACTCCTCCCGCAACCATATGGGCGATTTTGCGGTTGTAATAGACCGCAACCATGTTCTCGCAACCTTTCGACATAAGATAGGCATGAAATGGTTTGATAGCCATTACAGTGACAAACGAAAAAACACCAAGTCCGATAAACCACAACAACTGTGAATCAGTACCCATGCACATACGTGTGCGCTTACAGTGCATAATGCTGACTAACCATTATTCATCAATCATCGTTTGCTTTCCAATGCCGAATAGTGAGTGCCTTGTGCGGGGCTGCGCGCTAACAATCATTCTATAGACTCAGTGAAACACACTCACTTGGCTGGAAATAACAAAACAATAAGTAATACCGATGCAAGGAGGTATTGCTTGAGTTGGCAACAAGTCGGCGTAAAATCGGCTGATTGACGAACTCTGAAGAGGAATAAATATGAGTGAAGTTAGAAATGTGATTATTATTGGTAGCGGGCCTGCTGGATATACTGCTGGACTGTATAATGCAAGAGCAATGTTGAATCCCCTGATGTTTGGAGGCTACATGTCGGGTGGCCAACTAATGCTTACTACGGATATTGAGAATTTCCCCGGCTATCCCGAAGGAATTTCTGGTGCAGAAATGATGATGCAATTGCGACAGCAGGCTGAAAAGTTCGGCCTTGAAGTTCACGACAAAGATGTTTCAAAAGTTGATTTCTCATCCTCGCCATTCACCGTTACTGTTGAAGGAGAGGAATACAAATCTCATGCAGTAATTATCAGTACTGGTGCCGAAGCGATTTGGCTCGGAGCCGAAAATGAGGATGCTCAAAAGGGCAGAGGAATTTCTGTATGTGCAACTTGCGATGGTGCCTTTTTCCGTGATCAAGAAGTATTAGTTATCGGTGGCGGCGATTCTGCAATGGAGGAAGCGACCTTCCTTACACGCTTTGCTAGCAAAGTGACAATCATTCATCGGCGTGAAGTATTCCGTGCCAGCAAAGTAATGCTTGACCGAGCAAAGACGCACCCAAAGATTGAGATGAAAATGCATCGTCAAGTAAAGACTTGGCTTTCTGATGACAATGGCTTGACTGGTGCAATACTTGAAGATCCAAGAGATGGGTCAACTGAAGAAATAGGCGTTACTGGTGCCTTTATTGCAATTGGTCATAAGCCGATTACTAAATTCCTTGATGGGCAAGTTGAAACCGATGAAAGCGGCTACATTGTTGCCAAGGAACATACCATGACCTCTGTGCCCGGCGTGTTTGCTGCCGGTGATGTAGTTGATACGAGATATCGTCAAGCCATCACCGCCGCTGGCATGGGATGCCAAGCAGCAATTGATGTTGAACACTGGCTAGAGAATAATATCCATAATTGATTAAGACGAGGAAATCTTCTATCTATACGCAAAAATCTCTGTGCTGAAAATGGTGATTGGAGTGAGTGCAGAAAATTCTATTGAGGAAACGGGTTTCTTGAGGAACCGCATTGCCGATTTGGTTTACCTCATTCATCTTCTCATCGTGCTATGGATTGCCTTTGGCTGGCTCGGCCCAGTTTGGGCTTTATGGGTCATGGTTGCGCTATACCTCGGTATTGAAATCCACTGGAAAATCCAAGATTCATGGTGCATTCTTGGAGACCTTGAGCGTTACTTACGAAAGCACCCGCGGCCTGAAATGCTAGGGCAACAGTCATTCATCACACGAATATTGGTTGGCTGGTTTGGTATTAATTTCAATCCAGCATGGGGCCCAGGTATTACAAAAGGTTGGGGAAGGCTGGCATTTATTATTTCTGTAGTCCGTCTCTACATGCATTATTTTTAGAAAATAATATCTCCCCAAACAAATATTTTCAGTCAAATGAAATATCTCTGTTTCGCCCGCAGATTGATGAAAGAGAAGCCGCACGCAATAGCATGGCGCATGACTTGTCGGCTGACGAGATTGCTCGTTATTCTCGGCACCTTATTTTACCCCAAGTAGGAGTAAAAGGTCAAATAGAAATATCAAAGGCTTCTGTTTTAGTGATTGGAGCAGGTGGCCTCGGTAGCCCTGTCCTCCTATATTTGGCTGCGGCGGGTGTCGGAAGAATTGGAATTATTGATGATGACCTCGTCGAATTGTCAAACCTACAAAGACAGGTCATCCACGGTACACCCCAAGTGGGTTTGCCAAAAGTGGCAAGTGCCCAAGCCCGTATTGAATCAATGAATCCTCTCATCAAGGTTGAAGCATATCATGCTCGCCTTACCGCTGAAAATGCCCTTGATATTATCACCGGATACGATTTAGTTGTTGATGGAACCGATAACATTCCTACTCGATATTTGATAAATGATGCTTGTGAAATTGTTGGAGTTCCATGGGTTTATGCATCCATCTATAGATTTGAAGGACAGTGCACTGTATTCAATTTCAACAATGGACCAAACTATCGTGACTTATTTCCAACCCCACCTCCTGCTGACAAAATCCCTTCCTGTGCTGAAGGCGGTGTAATCGGAGTATTACCTGGAGTAATGGGCACTATTCAAGCCAACGAGGCAATAAAAATAATTATCGGCAAAGGAAATCCCATAAGTGGGATACTACTGGTCTATGATGCCTTGGAAACAAGATTCCGGGGGCTCAAATACGGAAAAGATCCAAGCCGAGGCAAGGTAAGTGAACTGGGAACTTATGATGAATCAATGCTTTGTCAAAGCGAATCACTCACGCACCAAGAAAATTCCAGCGAAAAGTTGCCAGCAGATACACCAATCAGTAAAGGGCAGAATATTCACGAAATTTCTGCAATAATGGCAAATGAAAAAAAAGCCGGTGGTTGGGAACCTTTTGTGTTAGATGTTAGAACTGAGCAAGAATCTGAAATAGTTTCTCTTTCCTTTACAGACCTCTTAATACCAGTTGCCCAAGTTCCAAATAATATTCAATCAATCCCAAAGGGAAAGGATGTGCTAATCTATTGCCATCATGGTACTAGGTCGCGAACTGCAGGGATATTGTTGCAAAAAATGGGCTTTGATGTAGATAATATTTACAGTCTCAGTGGTGGAATAAATGAATGGTCTTTGAAAGTAGACCCTACTCTCCCTCGTTATTAACGGCGTTCAAAATTGATGCACAGAAAACACTCGGAGACGCAAAAACACCCTCAACATTGATGATGTGGTCATGTGAGACAGGTTTGTCGGAGGCAAGAATATGGCCAAGTTAATTATTGCTGATGAAAATGAAGGCCGGCGTAGTTTACTTGCCAATACCTTGGAGCGAGAGGGTTTCAACGTTACCCGCGGCTCAACCTTAAGGCAAACCGAAGCAACCGCATTAGCGACAATGCCCGAAATAGTAATCATTGATGCCGAATGGTCCACAGGTAGCGCTTTGGATTGTGCACAAAGGTTAGTTTCTGACCCTGAATTTGCATTTAAATGTAGGATAGTAATACTTTCTAGAGATAATAGCAAGGAATTCCTAATTTCCGCTGCTAAGGCAGGCGTTAGTGAGGTTCTCAAAAAGCCCCTTGACATGAAAGTATTGATAGAACAATTGTGGAAGCATGGCAAGAAACAATTCGTCCCACCGCCGGCAGAAATTGCTGATGCGGGAAATACCGATGGCACTTTTTCATTATCAATAGGTGCTGGTGAAACAGGTTTTGCCTTACCAATGTTACAAAATTTACTCGGCCCCGAAACAATAACTGCAGAGTTTGTTAATTCCTTGTTCGGAAGTTTGGAAGAAAAAAGTATTGATGTTTCAGAGGGTTTAGATCAAGCAGATATGGCTGAATTGCTTAAGTTAGCCCTCGAAAAATTATTAGTTGATGGTGAATTTTCCGGAGAAGAGGATAGCGAAGAAGAGGAAAGCCAAGAAGAGGAAAGCGAAGAAGAGGAAAGCGAAGAAGAGGATGGCCAAGAAGGGGATAGCCAAGAAGGGGATAGCGAAGAAGAGAGCCTGGAAAAAGTTGTTTTAGATGAAAAAGAAGAAGTTACTTACAAATCACTTTCATCATCAAAGAAATTAGGAGGCGACGATACAAGTTCAAAACCAACTCTTTCAAAACAAGGAATCGGACTTTCTCGTGGTAGTAGTATGGAACGAATCCTGCAGAGTCAAGCAGATAAAATTGCAAGGGATGTTGAACGTAAGATGAATATTCTTGACGAAATGCCCGAGATAGTCACCTTTGCCAAAGATGATGACCTCATTTCAGTTGATCCTGAAGTTCTACGAATGACTTTGTTGGCAATCGAATATACAAATGAACTTCTTTGGAGTCTTGGTCGCCCTGCTGCACTCAATGACATTACGCTACTTACTCAAATTGAAAATGCGGCTGAAATGATGGCAGATATTCAGAAGAGTTTGCCAGAAGTCCCCCCACTTACCATGAATGATGAATCAGTTGAGGAAGATAGTATTGCAGACGATGATAATTCAGATCCGACTGGTGGAGTGGATGAAGATGCAGAACAGATTGCAGAGTCGGCACTTACTGACAATGGCGTGGGCGGTGATGTTCATGCCGACTCAACCGATACCGGGGAGGGTAGTCATAGTTGATTCCCTTGAAAGATATGCCAACTCTTGGCGACTTACCTTATCTCACTCACGGTGAGTCAGAGATATTCAGTCGGCATGATGAATTAGAACGAATAAAAGAAATGCACCCGCGCATTATTCGCGTGCGGGCATTAATTGGATTATTGTTTATTGTAATTTTTATTATTGCAGGTATTTTTTTAGTCAGTAACACGAAAGTAGTATTGGATTGGGTTAGAGGGTTTGGTGACGCAGGACCCCTGTATGTCACGATATTCCTCGCCGTTTCAGTAGTATTATGTATGCCAACGCCCTTGCTCAAAGTTGGGATTGGCGCCATTTTTGGTGTATGGGGTGGAATGCTAATCAACTTTACCGGTTCAATTGTAGGGGGAGTAATTGCATTTGGTTTGGGTCGTTGGTTATTCCGCGACCTAATCTCCGAAATGGTTGCCTCCGACCCTAGATATTTCAATCTTGATTCAGCGCTCGGACGAGAAAGCATGCGTATTTCAATTCTAGTTAGATTATCGCCGATTATTCCCGATGAATGGCTCAATTACATTTTAGGCGCTGGCCCAGTGAGTCTTCGTGTATTCCTCATTTCAAATATGTCTAATCTCATTTACTCGCTAATCTATGCCTATTATGGTCACGTACTTGGAATCCTCGTACTCCGCTCATCAGGTATGTCTGAAGTGAGTCATACAAACGGTGCGTTAATGATGCTATTTGCTGGCCTCATTGCTACAATCATTGCCACGATATTCGTTACGAGAGCAGTAATGAAAGCCCTAAGTAGTTTTGTCGATGAAGAAGAATGAAGCCTTTTTTGCATATCTCAGCCTCTTTTTCAAGTCAATCTTCCGTTGCGTTTGTATGTGTGCTACCTTTGGCGGGTAATATGGCACAAGGCAACCTCCCCCCAATTCAAGGAGCCGATTGGAAGCCTGAAAATCCTCTTTCCTTTGTTTCCAATTTACCTACTGACGCTGCCAGAACCGAAGTGCTGCGCTTTATTGCTGAGCGCCACGATGGGCATTTGCAACTAATTGCTGCAGCTTGGGATCATGTGATTTCTGCTTTTGACAATGAAACATTTGATGGCGAAATATGGCACACTTTCTCACAAAAATTGTGCGATGCAATTGAAACTGGCTTAGTTGCCCGAATAAACACAATTGGTTTGGAGGGAAAACAGGATCTCGAAGTAGTACCTCGCCGTGATTTTAACACCCATCTAGGTCGTCGGGCAAAGCGCTTTCTCATAGACCTCAAATTGTGCCTACGCCGCTTGGCTCATTATATGTCCATTACTATAGAACAGAGGCTTGAATGGCATAAAATGATGTTGCGCACCAGATATCTTGATGGTCACCTAAAAGAAATGTTCATGAATGGAATGGATACTCCCGATGGTGGGAAATTTGGTGGAAAGGGTTTTCGTTCAACTTGGCAAGAACCGGTAGTCGCAGTAGCCAGTGCACTTTCACGTGAAAGCACAAAAGGGGTGTATTCGGGTGACATTGTTGGTCCTATGATACGTGATGTTGGGCTTTGCCTCGCCATGGGTGATACTGTCCTCGGAGTTCTTGCCGCACAGTCTGGAAAAGCCAACAGTAACCAGGACGGAGGGCAAAGTGAATTATCGGCAGGTGGCAGAGATCTCCATGTAGGTGCATGGGGGCAAGGCGTCCTTCCTCCAACCGCTCCTCTACCCATATCAGCCTGCACAATGACCGGACTTGCTCTCGGAGCCAAACTGAGTGGAAGCAATCGCTTTCAAGTCGCTTGTATCGGTGAAGGGGCAAGCAGTAGTGGGGAATATTGGGAGGCTCTCAACTTCGCAAGCACTCGTGCATTACCCTTGATGTATATTTTAGAGAATAATCAAATTGCTCTTGACACTCCAAATCATAATCAGTCAAATGTTGAATTATGGGCTGACAAGGCAGTTGCAATGGGTATGCCTTCTTGGACAATTGATGGTTCAGATCCAGCCGCTTGGTATGCTAGTGCTGCTTCAGCCCGTGAGTACTCAATGTCGGGCGCAGGGCCCACTTTACTTCATGTTGAAACAATGCGCGGTTGTGGGCACGCTCATCATCATGACGACTTGTATCTCGGAACTGAATCTGGAAATCCACCGGGATACGTTGACCACGATTTACTCGCATATTGGGCTGCAAAGGACCCACTCCCTATGCATAAGGAATTGTTAATTAACTTAGGTGCGGAAACCGCAGTGATTGAAGAAATGGAAAGAACTGAGCAAGAAGATTCCAATGCTGCGATGCAAGAAGTTATTGAAATGCCGTGGCCAGACCCAGAAACTGTCACTCTAGGTATTACCAGCCTTGGGGATGCTGAAAGGCACGCAGATCACTTGCAACGAATTTCTGGTGAATCTCTGCCTCCTGACACTCATTCACCTCCCTCTAGCCTTGCAGTTGGTGAGTTATTGCATAATTTTGGCAGTGGTAATGGCGCATGGACCTATGCTCGGGCAATACAGCAAGCGATGGTGGCAATTGCAAATCGTTATGGTGAAAAAACAGTCTTTATGGGTGAAGACATGGAAATCGCTGGTGCTTTTGGGATGAATTTACCGCTCAAAAATGCCGGACATTCAAATTTACTTCTCGATATGCCGCTTAGTGAGGCAATTATCATCCACTCGGCAACAGGTGCCGCATTATCCGGAATGCGGCCAATGGCCGAGATTCAATTTGGCGGTTTCGCTGCATTGGCCTTCAATGCCCTCATCAACAATGCTGCGATGCTCCGTTGGCGCTGGGGCGCTGAGGTGCCGCTAACTGTTAGAATACCGCTCGGTGGCAAAACCCGTTCGGGCCCATTCCATGCAAATATGATTGAATCATGGTTCACTAATGACCCTGGATTGATTATTTGCGCTCCCTCAAATCCGCAAGATGCCTATGACCTGTTGGTCGAATCGGCAGCCCTAAACGACCCAGTAATTTTCTTGGAACACATTGGCCTCTATGGACTTAGAGGTGGAAAGACCGGTTGGGGTGATGACATTTCACAGAAAGTTGATGTTGACTTAGTTGCAGCATCTATAGATAAAGGGGAGTCATATTCAATAGGTAAGGCAAAAGTGATTCGCGGAGGCGCCGATATTTCCTTAGTCACTTGGGGTTCAATGACTCATGTTGCGCTTCATGCAGCTGAAAAATTGGCTGAGGAGAAGGGAATTGAAGTGGAAATTATTGACCTTCGTACCCTCCTTCCCTTTGATGCGAAAACTTGTATTGAAAGTGTGAATAAAACTGGCCGCTTGGCGATTCTACAAGAAGGTCAATGGACAGGTGGCTTTGGCCATACGATTCAAAGCAGAATTATGGAAGAGAGTTTCTTTTCCCTTGAATCAATGCCAGTTGTGATCGGCGCACTAGATACTCCTGTGCCCTTTTCACCACCGCTCGAAGACCACACAATTCCAGATGTTGAACATGTTTGTAATGTTATTTCTCAACTTTGCTAATAGTATTGTAGAGATTATTTCATAGCGAAGTCTATTGAGTGAAAATGTTACGCCCTCAATCATGGCGAAGGTTGATTCTGCGAAATCGACCACTCGCGAGTTTGGGACCTTGGAACTTATACATTGGAATGCTTTACTGATTACCGGTGCGTTATTTATCTCACTGGTAGCCATTACAACCTTCGTTAAGGCCGAAGGATTGTCAAATCCATGGATCAGTATTTTTTTGCTTCTTCTCGCATTTGCTAGCCTTATTACGGCTGCGGATTTCTTTGTTGAAGGGGCAAAAGGTATTGCTCGAAAAGCAGGAATTGCCGAGGTAGTAATTGGGCTTACAATTGTCAGTATTGGTACATCCCTTCCTGAGATATTAGTTTCGGTTTCGGCATCATGGGGTTCAGCAACTGTTGACCCTCAATTGGCAAACTTTGCGGTAGGAAATATATACGGGTCTGTCCTAGTCCAAATCTCGCTTATTCTTGGATTAGTTGTGCTTTTTAAACCTCTAGAAATACGTCCAGCATGGATTCGTCGTGATGGCCTGTTGATGCTAGGAGGCGTCGTTGCAATGACTTTCCTTCTTTGGACCGGAAACACACTTGAGCGTTGGGAGGGAGCCCTCCTTGCAGGCTCATATGTTTTTTACATTTATTGGCTATTAAAATATCGGGAACAGATACGAATTGATGAGATGGAAATCATTGGTGAAATCAAAGCAAAAGACCGCGGTTGGACTCAGGGGGCATATCTTGTGATGGTAGTAACCGGTCTATCTTTTGCAGTATATGCCTCAACCCAATTAGTTGAAATCGCCGTGGATATCGCTATTTCAATGGATGTGCCGCATGAGGTAGTTGGTACTACACTCTCGGCATTTGGAACTTCTATCCCAGAATTAGTTGTTGCATTGATTGCAGCAAGAAGGTCACAAGGAGTTGCTATTGGGACATTAATTGGTTCAAACATTACCGACCCACTGTTATCAATTGGAATTGCCGCCATGGTGAGGCCAATTGCAATTACCGGAGGCGGTGGCTTGATTTTCAATGTAATTGCGCCAGCAACCATTATCGGAGTTGGCCTAGCCCTAATCTTCATGTTCACCCAATTCAAGTTTAATCGGCCGGAAGGAATTGCTATGTGCGCATTCTATGCTTTATTCATCCTATTGCTGGAGGCTTTGCGAGTCGGGTGGATTTTGCCTTGGTGGTAAGGCCTGCCTTTCCCTTTATCCTCTTATCATTCTCTAGAATTATTGGATATTACCGCTTCGCTTGAAGGCAAGCCTCATGACACCGTGGCTCTTGGAGGGTTACATGGTGGACTTCGCTTTATCGGAAATTCAAGAGATGTTTCAAGAACTGGCAATGGAATTTGCTCGCGATGAAATACGCCCCCACGCCGCCCAATGGGATGAGGAAGCCACCTATCCAAAGGAGGCAATTATGGCGGCTCACAATTTAGGTCTTCTCAATCTTCACATCCCAGAGGAATATGGCGGAGCAGGGTTGGGTAGTATGGATGAAGTCATTGTCAACGAAGTATTTGGCTGGGCAGACCCCGGATTTGCCACCGCAGCATATGCAACTTCCTTGGCTTGCGCTCCACTAATCACTGGTGCAACTCATGAGCAAAAGGACAAATATCTGCGCGGGGTTGCCGAGAATGGTGATTTAGCATCGTATGCAATAACCGAGCCAGGCGCAGGTTCTGATGTTCAAGCGATAAAAACTCGCCTCGAAAAAGATGGTGATGATTACATCCTAAATGGATCAAAAATGTTCATTACGGGGGCCGGTCATGCAGACTGGTTCTTTGTGTTAGGATATACTGACTCAGAAGCCGGCTACAAAGGTATGGCCGGAGTTATTGTTGAATCCGGTTGGGAAGGCGTTGAGTTGGGAAAGAAGGAAGCCAATATGGGGCAGCGATGTTCCGATACGCGCTCCGTCAATTTCACTGATGTCCGTGTTCCTGCTGCAAATTTAGTAGGGGGGAGCGAAGGTGGCGGTTGGTTCAATGCTATGGCTGCCTTCGACATGAGTCGGCCAAATATTGCCGCTCATGCAGTTGGTGTCGCTCAATCTGCATTTGAGCATGCACTACAGTATTCAGATGAGCGCGAGACATTCAATAAGAAATTGCACCAGCATCAAGCGATCCAATTCATGTTAGCCGATATGAAGACCAAGATTGAAGCAGCCCGCTTACTTACTTGGAAATCAGCCAGCATGGCTGATGCTGGTTTGCAAAATACCGAAGCCGCAGCGCATGCAAAGGTATTCGCCGCAGATACTGCAATGCAAGTGACTACCGATGCGGTGCAAATCTATGGCGGCTATGGATATTCAGAGGAATATCCTGTGGCTCGTCTAATGCGCGGCGCCAAGGTCATCCAAATCTACGAGGGAAGTAGCCAAGTTCAACGAATGATTATTGGTAGAGAAATAACTCGAAATTTGTAAACAAAGTGAAGGAGTGGGTGCACAAATGGGGCGCGCAATACCAGCAATCATTCTCGCTGCAGGAGCAAGTAGCCGTCTTGGCCAGCCCAAGGCCCTAGTTGAAGTCAGACAGCACCCACTTATTTTTCATATGGTTTCGGCGTTGGAATCAACAGGTTGCTCTCCAATTGTAATTGTCACTAGAAGGGAATTGCTCGTTGACATCATGCTATCTTGTCCAAGTGCTTCAGTAGTTGTCAATTCAAATCCCGAAGCAGGACGCACAGGTAGCCTACAAGTGGGGCTAATTGCAATCGGAGAAACCCAAGGCCGTCTGCCAAAAAGGGTAATTATTTGTCCCATTGATAGGCCGGGGTGGAGCATTTCAACATTGGAGAAACTTTTGTCTGGTGAAGGTGATTTAAAGCCAGCCAAAGATGGACGTGGCGGCCATCCACTCCTCCTCTCTCGAGATTCTATAGAGGCCGTTATGGCGTCTAAACGTGACGAACCTCTGCGGGATATAATTTCGGCAAATCAAATTGAGGTTGATGACCCTTTTCTGCACTTGAATATTGATAATCCTGATGATTTGGTGGTCCTTGAATCATGGAATGGCTATGGCGACGATTTATTGCCCAAAGGCGCCTCGGGTGATTCATGACCCAAAGAGTAATCCAGTGGATTAACCAAAGGTTAACTTTCGGTCATCCTGTTGCAGTAGCAACTGTGATTTCATCTTCTGGCTCAGTGCCCGGTAAAGCAGGAGCGCGCCTAGCGATGACAAGTGGTGATGACCGGTTTGGCACTGTTGGTGGGGCTGGGCTTGAATATCAAGTGATATCTGTATTAGATGAAATGTTGGAAAATGGCGATGGTCCAGGTGGAGATGTGATTACCTATGCATTATTCAAAGATGCCAAGGGCTATGAGGCAGTTCCTCTGGACAGTCTTTGTGGGGGCAGGGTTACCTTGTCTCTTGAGGTGATTTTTCCGGTGCCACATTTGCTATTGATGGGAGGAGGGCATGTTGCTGCCTCGATTGCTGACTTTTGCGGAGGAATGGGTTGGGATTACAGTGTACAAGATACCCGTGATGACTATGCAGACAATGAAGCCTATCCTGATGCTAGGGAATTGCATGCTGGCTCAGTTACTGACTTTTTCGAGGGTGAAAATAAGGATACCCTTTCACGATTCACCCATATTTACCTTCTTGGTCACGATTGGAAAGAGGACCAAGACCGCTTCACGAA
>Ga0315334_10002249_pt1 | contig 12048 bp, 13 predicted proteins | sample M150034915metaG_FD_205555 | JGI IMG/M metagenome (GOLD analysis project Ga0315334, IMG submission 205555) | Ammonia-oxidizing marine archaeal communities from Monterey Bay, California, United States - M1 500m 34915 | ecosystem: Environmental > Aquatic > Marine > Intertidal zone | place: USA... | reverse complement strand
GACTCGATTTAAATATGGACGTCCCGTGATCGCTACGTAGGTACTCTCATCGAGAGTATCAAGTGAAACGTTGATCGTTCTTACTCCAGCTTTCGAAAGGGCTTGGGCTGCAGTATCATATCCTTCTATCCGGTTTGATAATAAGGTCCCGTTAGTAGAAATTCCCAGATCCTGAATCCCTTCTATTTTGCTTAAGCGTTTAATAAATGGAATGACGTCCCTCCTTGTCAGGGGCTCACCTCCAGTAACTCTTATCTTAGTTACACCCAAGTCAGCAGCGATCCTAACCACTCGCAATATTTCTTCATAAGTCATTATTCCATCTCTAGGCAACCATTCCTGAAACTCATTAGGCATACAGTATGCGCATCTCTCGTTACAACGATCTGTTACTGAAATCCGTAAATAAGAAATATGATGTCCAAAACTATCTTCCACTTGTATATCGTATTGTTAGAATATTGTTATTGAATATATTAAGAATTAGTTTATTCCAGAATCTACATAAAAGTTATGCATTTAAAAATTATCTTTATTTTTATATCAACTTTATTGCTCTGCAATTGTTCATCAACAATTCAATCAAGAATTGATGAAAACCCTAAAATGTTTGCTACTCTGACAGGCACCCATAAAAATGCCGTTTCTAAGGGGAGAATTCTAAAAGGGATGCCGATGGATGCCGTTTATCTAGCGTGGGGAAAACCGAACGGGATCAAAGAAGGTAACATTAACGGGAAAAGTGTTGAGAAATGGAGATACTCCTCTCATATGCCAGTATGGAATCAAAATATAATATATAGTGACTACCACTACTACCCTCATGATTATTGCGGTCCATTCTATAATTCAACTAGTGTCGGATACATCCCATACACATCCGCAATCGTTGAGTTCGAAAAAAACAAAGTGACAGCTTGGGAACAGGAGCGCTAATTAATATTTACTTACTTTTTAAAGTAACTGACCGAAGATGCATCAATTGGCCTAATTGCTGGTCAATAGAGATTCCTGAAATTATTATTCTGTAAGTCCCCGGATCTTTAATTTCAAAAGCCCCTATTGAAATGTCAGCATATTGATTATTCTTTGCAGTTCTTGCAGTTCCCCTTCCTCCAGCTAAGACAACCTCAAATTCTCCTCCTCCTCCGGAAGGAGTCGCCGCATTAACTGAGATGTCATAAGAACCAGAATCCGGAAAATTAACCGGCCATACTATGTAATACTGAGGATTACTCCAACCCTTAACTGCCCCGTCAGTTGCATCAACTTCAAATGCACCTTCCCCAAATACCAGCGCCTCACTAGAAGACAGGACAGTTGAAACCCCTTTTACAGTAGACAACTTACTTAGGTTCTTTGAAATATGCTTAGATGCAAGATCCCCATAGGAAGAAAACCTATCGTCTTTATCAGCAAGAGAAGTTGCAAACTGTTGTGCCCCCTCAGTCGCAAGCAATGCAAGGACACCAATCAATTTGCGTTTATCATTGCTGCTAGAATTCATCTGAAAAAGCTCCTTGATACTTTCTGTTTTCAACTCATCAGAAACGTAAGAAGGTGCCGAGAGTAATGGCGTGTAAGCTCTGAGAGCCATTGCCCGAATAATGTTATCTTTTTCGTTCTTAATTAAATTATATAGTGTCTCCAAAGGGTCCCCATTAGGCCACGAACCCAAGCTTTGAAGGACTGATTTTCTTGCTTCCTGATCATCACTTTTTAAAATGTGTTTTAGATCATCCCATGCGCTCTTACCTCCTAAATAGCCTAGTATTCTTAAAATTCTTTGCCTATACTCTTCGGCAGGACCCTCTTCTATTAGGACACGACGGACCTCCTTGTTCCGATTTTCTAAATCCGAATTCTTCAGTGAAATTCTTACAATGGAGCTTTCAAGAGCATCAGCTTTTTTCCCTGTTGCCGTTTCGAGCTCTACAAGCAAAGCTACAAGACTTTTCCCATCATCAAGTTCCCCGACTGCATATATTGCAGCATTTGAAACGTTAGAACTCTTGTCATTGATCTGCTTCATTAATACAGGCACTCCCTCAGTGTAACCTCGATCAGTAATAATCCCTATCAGTCCCGCTCTAATCTTGGACTCATTATTAGAAAGATTGGATAATTGACTCACTATTTCCTGATCAACTCCATCTCCCTTTAATCTCATCAATGTAGTAATCGCGCCACTTAAATTATTCTTACCTTTTTCCGTATCTGGCTGCATCTTCATGAATGTAATAAATTCCTTAACAATCGTTTGATTGCCTTCGGGATCTTCTGACTCATTCAAAGAGAGAATTAAAGTGTTCCGCTGATCCACAATTTTCTTTTTCCCGGACCTCTCTATAACGACAAACAAGAGAACAATCAGAAAAACCGGAACGGTAATGAGAACCCATACCGGGACAGGGAATTTCTTTTCCTCTGCTTCATCCATCGATACATCAACTTCCTGAAAATCATCTGCACTAGGCAAAGACACATTAGCTGGATCCCCATCTACTGATGGTTGTTTCATGACATTGTCTGAAACTACTGGAGATGTTATCATGTTATTCTGAGGAGCTACTACTAATTTCTTTTGTGGAATCATTGCTGCAGAAGTTGTATCTTCTGATTTTGTATTAGCCTGCAATTGCTTATTAAACATATCTAGAGCCTGCCTAGAGGATTGCGGCCTGTTCTCAGGGCTCCTATTCATAAGCCACATAATCCAATCACTAATCCAATTAGAAAGTTCAGGTCTTATTTCGCCTATCGGTCTTACTTTGCCCTGAAGGTGAGCAGCCATTACTTCTGGAGCATTGCGCCCATCAAAAGGATACTGACCAGTCAAACAATAGTGATAAATAGCCCCCATCGAATAAAGATCAGTCCTCTCATCCAATTTAATCCTTTCGAACTGTTCAGGGGCCATAAAATAAATTGATCCAAGGATACCGTCACCGTGATCTGTGGTTTGAACGGCAGGTTTATTACTGAATTTAGCCAATCCGAAATCAAGAATCTTAATTTGAAACTTTCCACTAGGTAACCAATTCACCATTAAATTACTCGGCTTAAGATCTCTATGAATGATTCCAGCGTGATGAGCTGCAACCAACCCTTCCATTGTCTGCACTACAAACCTTTGGAAATCTATTTCAGTAAGCGCTCCTCTCTCGACAGTTTTATCAAATGTTTCACCTCTCAGTAATTCCATCACAACAAAAAAACCATCGGAATCCATTCCAGCATCATAAACGGTAACAATGTTTGGATGCTGAAGTGCTGATAATGTCGTGGCTTCACCTAACAAGTTTGAAGGTGAGACCCCTCCGTATGATTTAGCAATGTCATCCTCATCTAATGGAATTAACCGCTTCACAGCAACTTCTCTCTTTAATTGCAGATCAGTTGCTCTATACACTTCCCCTAAGCCGCCCTTGCCTATTTTTTCATGAAACTGGTAGCGTTCTGTCATAATTAATGCTGACCTCATGTTGAAAAAATGCGAAGCCCAATTAATCTTACACAAGAGCCTCAGGCTTGACCACAGAGAATCTGCATTTAGATATAAAATGATTCATCTATCATGAATATGCAACCGTTTGACATTATTGCAGTGCTAATCTCACTAGCCGCTATTTTCGGTTATTTAAATTACCGATACATTAAGCTGCCAACAACGATAGGCTTAATGCTCCTTGGGCTAGTATTCTCCTTCGCAATAATTATTACAGGACAGTTCAAGCCTGAACTATCAGAATACGCTAAAAGTTTTGTAGAGAATGTAGAACTGGATGAAACTTTGCTTGGCATCATGCTCAGCTATCTGCTCTTCGCCGGAGCCCTGCATGTAAAGTTACAAGACTTGTCCAACCAACGATGGATAATTGGGATCCTTTCCACATTCGGGGTCATTATTTCCACTTTCCTCGTAGGCAGCGCCAGCTATTTCATACTTAAAATATTAAATATCGAGATAACCTATTCATATTGCCTCTTATTTGGTGCGCTCATTTCACCGACTGATCCGGTCGCTGTTCTAGGCATACTAAAAAAAGCAGGTGCTCCAAAATCACTAGAAACAAAAATAACTGGCGAGTCCCTATTCAATGATGGAGTAGGGGTCGTTGTTTTCATTAGCATACTTGGAGTCATCAATGGCGACATGAACCCTAACGGGTCAGAAATAGCCAAATTGTTTCTATTTGAAGTTTTTGGAGGCCTTGGATTAGGCTTCTTATTGGGCCTGATCGCTTTCTTGATGCTGAGAAATATTGATCAATATCAGGTTGAAATTCTTATCACGTTAGCTCTTGTGACTGGCGGCTATTCACTGGCTCAACATCTACACACCTCGGGACCTCTAGCGATGGTAGTCGCTGGTCTCATGATTGGAAATCAAGGCAGATTACTAGCAATGTCATCCAAGACAGAAGAGCACGTGGACTCGTTCTGGGAACTGATCGACGAAATCCTTAATGCCCTACTCTTCCTAATAATCGGACTGGAAATTCTGGCTCTTGAATTCAATTCCCTTTTTCTTGTTTTTGGAATCATCGCCATACCACTTATCCTAGCCACTAGAATGTTCGCTGTTTCATTGCCTGTCCTTTTACTGAAGAAACGAAGGACATTCACTAAAGGAGTCATTCGCGCCCTTACTTGGGGAGGCCTTCGTGGAGGAATTTCATTGGCCCTGGCCCTTTCAATACCCAAGGGAGCCGAACGTGACTTGCTCCTGACCGCTACTTATGTCGTTGTTATTTTTAGTATTGCCGTGCAAGGCATGACATTAAAATATGTCTTACCAAAAGCCAAAAACTCATCGTAAGGAAAACTGAGACACTATTCGACCTCGATCTCAAGCACAACATTCCCTTCCTCAACATAGACAGGATAGGCATTAATGTTTTCACATGCCGGAGGAGTCATCACATTACCTGTTCTTAAATCAAACTCTGCCCCATGCCATGAACAAGCGACACAAAGCTCCCTCTTATGTACATATCCATTAGAAATAGGAACATTCATGTGGCTACAACGGTCTTCTAAAGCATAGAACTCTCCATCCACATTAAACAAAGCAACACTCAGGCCGTTCACTTTAAAAGCTTTACCTTGCCCCTCAGGTACCTCATCTGGTTCACAGATAATGTGACGCTCTAAAGCCATCGTAAATTTAATTAAGGACCTTATTCCATTCTTCGATTTTTGATGATTCCTGAGCAAATAGTGCGTCCGTTGAATCATGCACATCAATACCTAGAATGGAATCTCCTCCTTCAATAGCATCGACAACATCCTGCCCCTCTGTCACATGGCCGAAAACAGTATGCATACCATCTAAGTGCGATTGTGGCCCATGCGTGATGAAAAATTGACTGCCATTAGTTCCAGGCCCAGCATTAGCCATCGAAAGTATTCCTGGCTTATCATGCTTAAGAGAACTCAAGCATTCATCATCAAACTGATAACCAGGACCACCAGAACCAGTCCCGGTAGGATCACCTCCCTGAACCATGAAATTCGGTATGACTCGATGAAAAATAATACCATCATAATATCCGCGAGAAGCAAGATTCAAAAAACTGGCTGCAGTCATTGGGGTGTCTGCCGCATAGATTGTAATGGACAAATTTCCCTTGTCCGTCTTCATCGTTATTTTAATATTTTCTATCATAGTATTTCTGAAAAGTGATTTTAGCTTCTATACAAAAGTTAGCAAAGAAAAGGTGCATTAAGTGGGAAATTAATTGATAGAATAGATTGGAAAAATTAAAAACCCAATTCACTCTTCAAATCCTCAGCTCTAACACCAGAATCCCTCATTTCTTTCAAGGTTAAGCTATCTTCACGCTTAGAAAAACGTTTGCCTTCAGGATTTTTAATTAACCTGTGATGGCACCATTGAGGAACAGGAAGGTCCAGAAGACACTGCAATAAACGATGGACATGGGTTGATTCTATTAAATCCTCTCCACGAGAAATCAACGAAACTCCTTGCTCCGCATCATCCAATGTCACTGCTAGATGATAGCTCGTTCCAATATCCTTTCTGGAAATAATAACATCACCTAGAATTGATGGGTTGACATTTACATTTCCAGCTAATCTGTCAAACCATTGCAATTCACCAGTAATAGAAAATGCTTTGGAACAATCTAATCTCCAGGAATGTGGTTCTTCTTCAGCGATTCGATTCTTTCCTTCTTCTGGGTTTATTTTACGACAATTTCCAGAATATTTTGTTAAGCCTGTGCCATGAGGAGCTAGTCCCACATTAGATTGCTCCACTATAATTTTTTTCCGACTGCAAAAGCACGGATACAGGACTCCCAATTCGCGAAGTATATTTATTGATTTCTCGTATTCATCGAACCGAGTCGATTGAATTAAAATCACAGGATCCCAACGAAGCCCTAACCATTTAAGATCCTCATAGATGCCTTCAGTATATTCTTCTCTACAACGATTCGTATCAATATCCTCAATTCTAAGAAGAAATTTACCTCCCTCTTTAATGGCCAAAGACTCCGAAAATAATGCAGAATAAGCATGCCCCATATGCAAACGACCCGTTGGACTAGGAGCAAATCTGGTTATAAGCATTTTTTATGTTTGAGGGCATCATTTTCCGTATCATTGTGAGCGCATGGGAAAAGCAAAACGTAACCCATTCTTTGATAATTCGCTTCTACTATTCAGTATTGTAATTATTTTCTGGATCATCACAACTATCGACCAGAACACCCCTGACTGGAATTTCACACAGCATTACGGCATTCGGGCAAGGGACATGAATGGTATTTTGGGAATATTTTTAGCCCCTTTCCTTCACGTCAATTATCCGCATCTGATAGGCAATACTCTCCCCTTTCTTGCGCTTGGAGGTCTTGTATTATTGAGTGGACGAGGGCGTTTTATTTTTACCAGTATTTTATCAGGAGCCATTTCAGGGATTGGAATATGGACATTCGCAGAGAAAGGAACAGTTCATGTCGGTTCGAGTATACTTATTTTTAGCTATCTTGGTTTTCTAATAATGCAGGCATGGTTTACTCGAAGCATCCGCTGGGGCCTAGTCGCATTAGTTGCCGGTATCTTCTACGGAGCATTAATACTGACATTACTTTATCAGAAAAATGGCATTTCGTGGCACGGTCACTTCTTTGGATTCATTACCGGAATCATCTCAGCTATTCTCGTCACACCTACACCAGCAAAGAAAAAGCGAAAAGCCATTATAAAAATCTAAATCTCAAATAGGATGAACGACTAAGCAACCTTACCCTCACCCTGGCGCAACAAAGCTACCATCACACCCTGAATAACAAGTTCTCGTACCGGAACCAAATCAGGGTACAGCTCATTTTCTGCCTGTAAATATGGCAACCCGTCTTTAATAACATAGCGCTTCAAAGTTGTTTCACCGTCAATGAGTGCAGCAACTACATCTCCCCTTCTAGGCTCTCGCAACTCTAATATCACACAATCACCAGAAACAATATGTGCATCAATCATTGAATCTCCTCGAACCTTGAGTGCAAAGGTTTTGGCATTTCGTGTGACACCCAAGGAGGTAACGTCAATAGATACACAACCTTCCTGTTCTTGCTCCGTTTCCGAAGACATGCCTGCCGCAATGTGCCCATAGATAGGAACGTCTACAATCTCCTCCCTTTCTAATTGTTCTGGGAACACCAGGGCCCTTGCCTTACCAGCTACCCGCTGGATGACTCCCTTCTTTTCAAGAGCACGCAAATGACTAACCGCTGCCGTTTGACTGGCAAAACCAAAATGATTTTGGATTTCTCTGGTCGATGGCATTAGCCCATTCTCTAAATGATATTGCCTTAAAAAATCGAGTAATTGCTGTTGTCTATCAGTAAGCATAAGAACAGTGTTCTGAAGAACAGTAATTAAAATTATACTTTCTGCAAGCGTTTTTTTGTTTTACTTATTATTATTAAGGATAACGTGAAATTTAACTTATATTAAGTACTTATCCTCGGTACTGAGAAATAACCAAAATTTTAACCAATAGAAATTCATCACAAAAGTGAACAAATGCAAAAAATGGATGGGGACGGCAATAATTCTAACACTTTCCTTCGTTCCAATTGCCAACGCACAATCAAATAAATCGCCAGGCAAATCAATCTTAGCTGCTAATCGAAGTGCAGCTAATGCATTAAGAGTCATACGCCCCGATGCTCCTGTTCCTCGCATTGTTGGCAAAGCAGCAATTGTAATCGATGCCAGAACAGGAAAATCTTTATACGCAAAAAAGGCCGACGAGAAACGGTCAGTGGCAAGCACTCAAAAACTTCTCACAGCACTTCTATCTTTAGAGAAAGGACACATGAATGGAAGTGTTACCGTTTCCAAAAGTGATACATGGGTCGAACCTTCAAAAATCTATATTCGATCCGGACAAACCTATAGAAAATCCGACCTCATCGCAGCTCTTCTCGTCCGAAGCGGAAATGATGTGGCTCGATGTCTTGCCAGGAACCATTCTGGTTCACAGGAAGCATTTGCACAGGCAATGAACTCTAAGGCTAGAAGATTAGGAATGAGTAATTCGAATTTTAAAAATCCTCATGGCCTCACAGTCACGGGTCAATATTCCACTGCCCGAGACATGGGAAGATTAGCGAGAGCTGCTTATTATCATCGGACCATAAGATCAATAACTCGAATAAAAAGACTCCCCTTCCGATTCGCCAATGGTAAAAGAGCCACATTCAATAATACCAATAAACTTCTGCACCGGTCCAAATATTGCAATGGACTCAAGACAGGTTACACCAGCGCCAGCGGACGGTGCCTCATCAGTTCTGGAAAGAATGGTCACAAAGAAGTGATCGTGGTTATACTTGGCAGCACCTCAACCAGTATCTGGAATGATTCAGAAAAACTTTTGCACTGGGGATTAGGAATAAAGTCTTAATCTGCTATAAAGCTGATATTTTCCTGCCTTAATAGTCCTTTTCATCTGCAATAATAGGGATTAAATGGCAATATTTTACATTGCTTAATCTTTAATATTATTTAAATATTTAGTGATATTAAAAAGGGACTTTTCTGACATGCAACAAACTAGTGATAGCTCAATCACTTTCCATTGCCGAAAATGCAATGCGAAATTGAGAATCCCGACCAAGCTTGCAGGGGTCGAAGGCCCATGCCCAAAATGCAAAGCTAAAATCACAGCTCCACTGTCAACGGAGCAACTTAATCCATCAGATCAGGATGACCCTTCTGTAGAAAATAATCATCCTAACGAAATTATACGGAAAAAAGTTTCACCTCAAAACAAACATACACATTCATCAGCACGCGAAAGTCTAGATGACATTTTCAGTGAAAATAAGAATACTGATATTGATCCGAGTCCCGTTCCGAAACCGTTCAGGAAAGGTAAAAAGAAAATAGCAAATAAAGCTCTATTCTTAGCATCCATATCTCTAGTTATTATATTCGCCATAATTGCATACAAACAATGGAAGGAAACTGCGCAAGAAAGCCAACTAGGAAATGTTTCCACAAAAATTATTGCTCCCATTGATCCCACCTTAAATTCAAATGTTAAATCTCCACAGAAAGTTCAAATTGATCAAGAAAATGCCAACCCCGCTGAACAAGAGGACGTTATTACTCCTGTCATCCAGATTGATGCCGCTCACCTCACTCTAGAAAAATTCCTTAAAGCATCCAATCTGAATGAAAGGACACGTCACATACTGAATGCCCAAAAACTCTTACCGCAAATTATTGAATATTATAAAGAAAATCCAATCACTATAAAAGAAGCTGCAATCCTATCAAATACAACCAACACTGCCTTATCGAGTGGCGATTCCTATTTCAGAATCTTTCAAGTTACCACCGATCAACAAAAAGAACCTTTCCCAGTTTATTTAGAAAACACTGAATCCGGTTGGAAGGTCAGCTGGTCCTCCTTCATTCAATTTAATGAAAATGCATTAGGTAAATTCATTCAGAATTACCACCCTGAAGAAATATCCTTCTATACAAAACTAGAAAGAGCACATTTTTTTGGATCAGGAGTTCCTCAAATTGGCTCAAAAATATGCTTCAAAATTCAACCTCCTATCCGTGGAGATCAGGGTTTTGTTTTCGCAGCAAGAGATTCAAAAATAGCCGAATTTGCAGAAAAAGAATTTGAGTGGGGCGAAGAGTATTTTCCAATCATACGACTCAAATGGATTAAAACTGAAGATGGGCATCAGTTCATTGAGATAACTGAAATTGAGCAAAAAACATGGAGGTCCAACCAAAGGCAGCCATCAACTGTAACCTCCACTAGATAACAATTAATTAATAAGGCCCGCATTTCGGAGAACCTCATCGCCTCCACTAAGTATGTAAACTTCTGCAATTCCAATAGAATCACGAAGTCTATTGGCCACTTTCCGACTAGTCGCGCAAGCCTCTGAACCGCAGTAAACAACGAAGGGAAGATCAGATAAATTCTGAATCTCGGACCAAATCGGTTCTAATAGTGCAAAAAAATCTTCCTGCTCATTTAACAGAAAAGCCCCTTTGACATGCCCCTGTCGATAGTCTGTTCCTTTCCGGGCATCGATCCAGACAACACGCTTACTCTTTTCCCATTCTAGGACTTTGCTTAAAATTACCTCATCAGATCGCAGGTGCCCGGCCACAAGATAAAGGGCAGGACTCTTAGGATGCCACTTATAAATTAATAAGGCGACTCCAAGAGAAAGAAGCGTAATTATCCCTAGCTGCTTAATAGTTGTCACTATCTTCTTTTTCTAGCAATACTAAAGAATGCAAGTTTGCGAGCGTATTTCTTCAATTTTGAATCCGTTTCAATCTTGATCATTCCAAGCATCGGCTTTGATGTTGCCTGAGGTTTTAATTTAATTTCATATTCTCTTCCCTCTTTCTTCTTTACCACAGAAACATCAAAACCTTCTCTGGTACAAGTAACATTCGTTATTTTGATTGGATCCACATAGGGAACTTTAAATGTGAAAACCTTTTCGACAGGCTCTTCTCCAACGTTCCATTTGATAAGTTCCGGCTCAATCGTAACAACATCCGGTATCGTTAGAATGGCTAATAGAGAATCTCTAACCTTCTCCTTGCCTTCATCCTGACTGATAACAGTCATCGATTTACGTTGAATTCCAGTGAAGCTACCTATTGAGAAAATTGCCTTGAGATACCCCTCTTCTCCAGGACTATAGGATTCTTTGTCAGTTGTGGCACTTAAACAAGAACAGGTAAGATTTACATCAATGACAGACACTGACTCCTTCCCAACATTTTTAAAAGGAAACACAAAGGACACCACTTCATCAGATGGCTTTGATTTAATTTCAATTTCTTTATTGCCGAATTTAAGCTCAGCAAAAGCCATTAAAGACATAAAAAACAAAAGTGAAATCAGGATGAAATAATGACGCATAACAATTTTTATTATGATTTATCTCCTTCCATTTTACAAGATTCAGATCACTAGGTTCCCGTAGCTGGAAACCACACATAGAGCATAAGATAAACGAGAACACCCGTAACCGAAACATAAATCCAGACCGGATACGTCCACTTCGCAAGTCTCTTATGTTTTTCAAACTTTCTGCGAATGGCTGGAATAACAGTAAGAATAATCAGAGGCAAGGACAATGCCGCGAGTGGAATATGTGTAAAAAGAATAATGAAATATAAAATCTTAGGCCACCCTTCGTGAGTGAATTTAGTAGTTGGGTTCGAATAGTGGTAAATCAGATAACAGGTCAGAAACGCCGCAGAGACAATTAGCGCTATAATCATGCAAGCCGCATGTGCTCTTTTGTTCCCTCTTTTAATGAGAATAATCCCACCCACAATAAAACAGGTGGCAATGGCATTAAGTATAGCATTAACGACTGGAAGGTCCTGAACGATCATGTTTTAAAAAAATTAGGATCCTCTTGAAGACTTCTTATCATTAATAGCTAAAAGTAAATTTTTCCGCAAAGACTTATTACTGCTTTCATCAAATGGATCATACCATCCACGAAT
>Ga0315334_10002248_pt1 | contig 12050 bp, 10 predicted proteins | sample M150034915metaG_FD_205555 | JGI IMG/M metagenome (GOLD analysis project Ga0315334, IMG submission 205555) | Ammonia-oxidizing marine archaeal communities from Monterey Bay, California, United States - M1 500m 34915 | ecosystem: Environmental > Aquatic > Marine > Intertidal zone | place: USA... | reverse complement strand
CCAGGACGGCACGGTGGCGATCCGCATCATGATGAACCGGGATGTCTCGGAGAACGCCGACGACCCCGGCATCAATCGAGTTCTTGATGCCGCCGCCCGCCATGGCCTGCCGGTCAATCTGCTGGCCTGGGGCCGCCTGGAGCAAGCCGCCAAAATGGCCGCCAGCAAGCCGGACACCAGCCTGGTGATCGACCACCTGGGCCTGCAACAACCGTTCGTACCGCCGGCCCCGCCGGACCCGTTCGCGGATTTGCCCAAAGTTCTGGATCTGGCGCAATACAAAAACGTCGCCATCAAAATCACCGGCGCCTGCACCCTGTCCCACGCGCCCGATCCCTACGACGATATCTGGGACCCCCTGGGCCGCATCTTCGATGCTTTTGGCATCGACCGCTGCCTCTGGGGCACCGACTGGACCCGCGCCACCAACCTGTTGACCTACAGCCAGGGCGTCGAGCCCTTCCGCCTCACCAACCGGCTATCGGACAGTGACCGCGCCGCGCTTATGGGTGGATCGGCGGCGCGGGTTTATGATTGGGCGCCAGGGCGGATTTAAGCCCTGGCTTCTGGAATTCATCGGCCCGATGGTTAACTACCGTGGCAGTGTTTATACTTCTTGCCTGACCCACACGGGCACGGTGCGTTTCTCGGCACCTTGCCCCAGGTGCCGGGGTCCAGGGGGTTCATGGTCGCCGCCGCTTGCCGCGTTCTTGCCGGCAAGGGCGCGTGCGCCCCGTTGGCTCCGTGACCTCTATCATCGCCGCCGGCCATGGCGAACTCCTCTTCATCGGCCATTTCATTGTAGCCGGTGGTTGGATCCAGGTGCTCTTCTTCCAGCATCATGGGCGTGGCCCGTTGCTCGGCGAACAACTCCTGGCCGGGCTCTGACTGGAGTTCAATGTGGGCCAGAACCCGGGTGGTGGTGGTGCGCAATTCGGCCAGCATGGCTTCGAACAGGGTGAAGGCTTCCGTCTTGTATTCGTTCAACGGGTCGCGCTGGCCGTAGGCGCGCAGGACGATGCCGGCGCGCAGATGATCCAGGGTCAGCAGATGATCCTTCCAGGTCTGGTCCAGCAATTGCAACAACAGGCCCTTTTCCACCATGCGCAAGACGTCCGGGCCGTAATTGGCGGCTTTCTCGGCCATGCGGCGGTCGGCGGCGCCATTGATGCGCTTGCGGATTTCCTCTTCCGCGATGCCTTCCTCGGCCGCCCATTCGGGGATCGGCAGGTCCAGGCCGAAGATCTCGCCCACCGCCAGGCGCAGGCCGTCCGCGTCCCATTGCTCGGCGTAGGCTTTTTCAGGGATGTGGTGGGCCACCAGGCCGTCGACCACGTCGCCGCGCATGTCGGCCACGGTTTCGGCTACGTCTTCGGCGTCCATCAGCTCCAACCGCTGTTCGTAGATCACGGTGCGTTGATCGTTCATCACGTCGTCGTATTTCAGTAGATTCTTGCGCAGATCGAAGTTTCGCGCCTCTACCTTTTCCTGGGCCTTTTCCAATGCCTTGTTGACCCAGGGGTGGATGATCGCCTCGCCTTCTTCCAGCCCCAATTTGCGCAGCATGCCGTCCATGCGTTCGGAGCCGAAGATGCGCATCAGATCATCTTCCAGGGAGAGGAAGAACTTCGAGGCGCCGGGATCACCCTGACGGCCGGAGCGGCCGCGAAGCTGGTTGTCGATGCGCCGGCTTTCATGGCGTTCCGTGCCAATGATGTACAGACCGCCCGCCGCCAGCACCTTGGCCTTTTCCGCCTCGATCTCGGCCTCGATGGCCTTGGCCTTGACCTCATCGACCGTGCCGTCCTCGGCCGTCGCGTCGGCGGCAATGCTCATGTCCAGGTTGCCGCCCAACTGGATGTCCGTGCCGCGGCCCGCCATGTTGGTGGCGATGGTCAGCGCGCCGATGCGACCGGCCTGGCCAATGATATAGGCCTCCTGCTCATGGTGGCGGGCATTGAGGACGTTGTGTTTGACCTTCTTCTTCGTCAACAGCTCCGACAGCGCCTCGGATTTCTCAATAGACACGGTGCCGATCAGGGCCGGCTGGCCGCTTTTCTGGCATTCGGCGATCAATTCGGCGATGGCGGTGAATTTTTCCTCTTCGCTGCGATAAACCTCGTCGTCCTGGTCGTCGCGCACCATGTCCAGATGGGTCGGCACCTCGACCACCGCCAGCTTATAGATCTCCAAAAACTCGCCGGCTTCGGTCATGGCGGTGCCGGTCATGCCCGACAATTTCGGGAACAGGCGGAAGTAGTTTTGGAAAGTAATGGACGCCATGGTCTGGTTTTCCGGCTGCACCTCGACGCCTTCCTTGGCTTCGAGGGCCTGATGCAGACCTTCGGAATAACGCCGCCCCTCCATGGCCCGGCCGGTGAATTCGTCAATTATGACGATCTTGCCGTCCTTGACCATATAGTCCACGTCGCGCTGGAACATATGATGGGCGCGGAGTGCCTGGTTGACGTGATGCACGATGGTCACGTTCTCCATGTCGTACAGGGTTTCCCCCTTCAACATGTCGACCTCGCGGAGAAGGTCTTCCATGGACTCGGCCCCGTCCTCTGTGAAGTTTACCGTGCGGGCCTTTTCGTCCTTTTCATAGTCGCTTTCCGCCAGCTTCGGCATCAGCACGTCGACGGATTGATACAAATCGGAGGAATCCTCCGCCTGGCCGGAAATGATCAGGGGCGTACGCGCCTCGTCGATCAGAATGGAATCCACTTCGTCGACGATGGCGAAATTGAACGGCCGCTGCACCATGGAGGGCCGTTCAAACTTCATATTATCCCGCAGATAGTCGAAGCCGTATTCGTTGTTGGTGCCGTAGGTGATGTCGCAAGCATAGGCGGCGCGGCGCTCGTCATCATCCAGGCCATGCACGATACAGCCCGTACTAAGCCCCAGTTTGGCAAAGACAACGCTCATCCAGTTGGCATCACGCTGGGCCAGATAATCATTGACCGTGACCACGTGGGCGCCCTTGCCCGGCAGGCCATTCAAATAGGCCGGCAGGGTGGCGACCAGGGTCTTGCCTTCGCCCGTGCGCATCTCGGCGATCTTGCCCTGGTGCAAGACCATGCCGCCCATCAACTGCACGTCGAAATGACGCTGGCCCAGGGTCCGCTTGGCGGCCTCGCGCACGGCGGCGAAGGCCTCCGCCAGCAGGTCGTCCAGGCTTTCGCCATTTTCGTGACGCTGGCGGAACTCGATGGTTTTGGCCGCCAGTTCCTCGTCCGACAGGGCCTCGAAGGCCGGCTCCAGAACATTAATATCGGCGACCGGTTTTTCCAGCCCCTTCAGCACACGGTCATTGGACGAGCCCAAAAGGCGCTTGGCGATACCGCCGAAAATAGCCATCAAAATTTCCAAAAATCCTAAAATACCAACAAACAGGGCGGGCCCCGCGGGGCAAGGGCCGCGGTGATTTTGCGACCAGTGAGACATAAGCGCCACTCGGCTTTCTGTCAACGGAACGGGGCGCGAGAATATGTGGCCAACATTATGTGAGAATATGGCTTAACGACTTGTGTGCAACCGCACAATAATCGATATTGCGCCGCGAACGCTCTTGGCGTTTTCTCCCCAACGGCAAATGAAAGCCCATCTCCATGATCAAATTTATTCCGACGCCGTTAGCGGCCTGTTTATCCGTCATCACATTATTTGCCGCCACCACCGCCATGGCGCAAAGCCAGGCCAAGCCGGCGATGACCCCGCCCACCGATGACCAGGTTGTGGCGGAGGTGAACGGCTCCAAGGTGCTGTTCCGCGATGTGCGCCTGGCCTATGAAAACCTGCCCAAGGAATACCGAGGCATGCCGGTGAATGAGATCTATTTGCCCTTGGTGAAACAATTGACCGAACGGCGCCTGGTCCTGATGGCCGCGGAGGCCGCCAAACTGGCTGACCAGCCGGACGTGGCCAGCCAGATCACGCAGGCCCGCGCCAGAATACTGGAGCAGGCCTATGTCTCGACGAAAGTCAACAAAGCCGCCACTGAAAAGGCCTTGCGCGCCCGTTATGAAGCAGAGAGGGGCAAACTGGCCAGCGCGGCGGACGAGGTGCGGGCCAGCCATATCCTGGTGGAGACAAAGGAAGAGGCCGACGCCATTGTTGCCGAGCTGCAAAAGGGCGGTGATTTCGCAGCCATCGCCAAGGTGAAGTCAAAGGGGCCCAGCGGCGCCAAGGGCGGTGATTTGGGCTATTTCGCCAAGGACAAGATGGTGCCCGCCTTCGCCAACGCCGCCTTCGCTCTGAAAGTTGGCGATGTCTCGGCCCCGGTGAAGACCGGTTTTGGCTGGCATATCATCACCGCGGTGGACCGCCGCCAGGGCGAGGGGCCGTCATTTGCCAAGCGAGCGCCGGAACTGCGCCAGGCCATGGCGGCGCAGATCGTGGCCGAGTTGCTGGCGGATTTGTCCAAGGGCGCGAATATCAAATTCTTCGATCTGGACGGCAGCCCCGTGGATATGATCATGGAGCAGAAGAAAGCCAAGTAGCGGATCTGGTTTGGCGCCACTTGTTTGACATTGGCGGCCTGGGTACCATGCGGCGCTTTCACAGTATGGATTTGCTATGCTCAAACTTACGCTTTCGCCCTTGGCCCCGGCCGGGTTTCCAAAATTGCCCGTCATCGCCGGCCTGCGCCTGGCCGCCCGTGGGGCCGGTGAACGCTATCGCCGGCGGGCCGATCTGACCCTGGCGGAACTGGCGCCCGGCAGCACCATAGCCGGCGTCTTCACCCGCTCCACCATGCCCGGCGCCCCGGTCCTGTGGTGCCGCAAGCATGTCGCCAAGGGCAAGGCCCGGGCCATTGTCATCAATGCCGGCAATGCGAATGTTTTCACCGGCCGCCAGGGCATGGATGATGTGGCCGCCACCGCCAAGGCTATCGCCGGGGCCGTGGGCTGCAACCCGGGCGAGGTCATGGTCGCCTCCACCGGCGTGATCGGCGAAACCCTGTCCGTGGACCGCCTGGTGCGCGCGGTGCCCGCCCTGCACGGCATGCTGAAACCCCAGGGCTGGCTGGCGGCGGCCAAGGCCATTTGCACCACCGATACTTATCCAAAAGGCGCCCACGCCCAGGCCGAGATCGATGGCCAGGTGGTCCAAATCGCCGGCATCGCCAAGGGCAGCGGCATGATCGCGCCGGACATGGCGACGATGTTGAGCTTCCTGTTCACCGACGCCAAATTGCCGGCCGCGGTGCTGGATGATCTGTTGCGCTGGGCCAACGGCCAAACCTTCAACTGCATCACCGTGGATGGCGATACCTCGACCTCGGACACAGTGCTGTTGGCGGCTACGGGGCAAGGTCCGAAACATGCACGCATCACCCATGCCAAGGATAGGCGCCTGACCTCGTTCAAGGCAGCGCTGTTATCGGTCATGCTGGATCTGGCCCATCAGGTGGTGCGCGATGGCGAGGGAGCGACGAAATTCATTACCGTCTCCGTCAGTGGCGCCGCCTCCGCCCGGGCGGCCCGGCAAATCGCCCTGACCATCGCCAACTCCCCCCTGGTAAAGACCGCCATTGCCGGCGAGGACGCCAATTGGGGCCGCATCATCATGGCCGTGGGCCGGGCCGGGGAACGGGCGGACCGGGACAAACTTTCCATCAGCATCGGCGGTGTAACGATCGCCGATCAGGGCCACCCCCAACCCGATTACCGCGAGGCACAGGTGGTGCCACATATGAAAGGCGCGGAAATTGATATTGCCGTGGACGTGGGCGTGGGCCGGGGCAAGGCCACGGTCTGGACCTGTGATCTGACCCACGGCTACATCTCCATCAACGCCGACTACCGGTCATAATGAGCAACCAAGGTTTACTGCTGGTCGCCGCCGCCGCCCTGGTGGATGTGGACGGCCGTGTGCTGGTGCAGCAACGGCCCGAGGGCAAGGCCATGGCCGGCCTGTGGGAATTTCCCGGCGGCAAGGTCGAGGGCGATGAAAGCCTGGAACAGACCCTGATCCGGGAGCTCAAGGAAGAGCTGGATATTGACGTCACCGCGGCTTGTCTGGCGCCCTTCACTTTCGCCTCCCACGCCTATGACGACTTTCGCCTGCTCATGCCCCTGTTCGTCTGTCGGGTTTGGGAGGGCACGCCGAAATCCGTCGAGGGTCAAGCCTTGCAATGGCTGCGCCCCATGCGCATGGGGGACCTTGCCATGCCGCCCGCCGACCGCCCCCTTGTCGCCATGCTGCGCGATCTGCTGTAGGCCGCCCGATGCAAATGCGGCGCAAGCCTCCCCTGCCGTTTCGCCCGCCCTTGCGCAGCGATAATTTGATCCTGCGCCCACTGGAGCGTACCGACGCCCCGGTTATCACTAGGCTGGCCGGGGATTGGGAGGTGGCGCGCTGGACCCTGGACATCCCCCATCCCTACGACACCAACATGGCTCGGGACTTCATCGCCTGGGCCGAGGGCGAATTGAACAGCCAGCGGCGGTTCTTTTTCGCCATGGTGGCACGCGCCAACGGCGCCTTGGTCGGCGTCATATCCCTGACCCGCAACGGCGCGGACGAAGGCGAGATCGGCTATTGGGTCGGCCGGCTCTACCAGGGCCGCGGCCATGCCCGTGAAGCCGCGGCCGTGATCATCGCCTTGGGGTTCGAAGCCCTGGCCCTGCGCCGCGTCGTCGCCGCCTGCCGTCCCGACAACGAGCCGTCATGGCGGGTCATGGAACATTGCGGCATGACCTATGTGGAGCCCATCCAGCGCTGGTCCATCGCCCGCCGGGAAACTTTCAATTTATCGCTTTATGCCATCGAACGTCCACCGCAAGTTCCTAATACGGTGACGTAATGCGTATTAACACCGCTAAATACTGCAAACTGCGGTGTAAATAGGTATTACGTCACCGTACAAAAAATACTAGCGCTTGTAGAGGCCCATCAAGGCGGTTTTTTCGATGGTGTTGAAGTGCAGCATGAAGCCGACCACGGCGGCGGAGGTATCCGCCTCCACCGGCAGGGCGTCCAGGCCGACGGCGTGCAGGGTAAACAGATAACGGTGGGGGTGATCGCCTTCCGGTGGGCAGGGGCCGCCATAGCCAACCGCGCCGAAGTCCGTGCGGGTTTGCAGGGTGCCTTCGGGCATGCCGCCGCCACCCGCGCCCAGGGCCAACTCGGTCACGTTGGCGGGAATGTTCACGGCGACCCAATGCCAGAAACCACTGCCCGTGGGGGCGTCGGGGTCGAAACAGGTCAGGGCGAAGCTATTCGTGCCCTCCGGCGCGCCGGACCAGGAAAACTGTGGTGATTGATTGCCGCCCGCGCAACCGAAGCCATAGGCCTCGGAAAGCACATGGTCATTGCCCAGATAGTCGCCGTCGTTGAAGCTTTGGCTGGTGAGTACGAGTGCCATATTCCAATCCTCCCTAATTTTATTCGCTCACGTAGATTTCACCCAACGGGCCCGGATTGCAAGTATAGTGTGCCCATCAACGATTGAATGGGAATGAACATGACCGAAATCAGCTATCAAAAGCTGCCCTGGGAGGTGCGCGACGACATCACCGCCGCCCACCGGCGGGCCTGGCAACGGTTGGGACAGGCCGGCATCTGGCTGACCGGGGCGCAAAGAATTGCCGTCGCCGGGGAAACACGCACGGCGCTGGATTGCCAGTTATGCCGGGACAGAAAGGATGCCCTGTCGCCGAACGCGGTGCAGGGCAGCCACGACCACACCGGCCAGTTGTCCGACCTTGAGGTGGAACAAATCCACCGTATCGCCACCGATCCCGGCCGCCTCGGCCGGGACTGGTACGAGGGTTTGCTTGCCAGCGGCATGGTCGAGGAACGCTATGTGGAGACGCTGGGCGTGATCGCCAACATCGTCGCCATCGATACATTTACTCATGGCCTTGGGCTTGACCCGTGGCCCCTGCCCGAAGCGCGGCCAGGCGAACCGACGCGCAAGCGGCCCGCGGCAAGGCGGCAACTGGCCTGGGTGCCTACCTTGGCGCCGGAAGATGCGATCGGCACCGATGACCAGGACCTGTACGCCGGCCGGCCCACGGCGGCGAATATTTACCAGGCCATGAGTTTGGTGCCGGCGGCGGTCAAGGGGTTCTTTGATCTGGTGGTAAACCAGTATCTTCCGCCCCAGGCGATGCGGGATTTCGATAACGAATACCGCGCCATCAACCATGCGCAAATCGAACTGGTGGCCGGCAGGGTCTCGGCCCTGAACCAGTGCGTTTATTGAACCACCAGCCATGGGCAGCTGCTCCGTGCGAGCGGCAACAATGATGGTGGTGACTTCGATCTTTCGATTATGGTCGGGAACGGCGACCCGCGCGACGGCGGCATTGAAAATGGTGCGAGACTGATTCGTTTCGCAACGGCCGTATTGGGTGATGACGCGGGCGAACTAAAGGCAGCGCGAGAGGATATCGCGGCTGTCATGGGCGGGGCGGCGCTGACCGATACGGCGGCGGTGGCGGCGCTGTTCAATGCCATCGACCGAGTAGCCGATGCGACCGGAATCCCCTTGGAAGACGTGAAGGCGGAGGCCACGGCGGACTTCCGCGCGGATATCGGTATCGATGCCTTCGCCGCCGCCGACGAGAAGGGACACGCGGCCTAGACCGGGCATGGCGGGACAAGGTGAACACAACACCTTGTCCCCACCCCGCTGACATGCCACAAGCGGTTGCGGTACGTCGATATGACGAGGTAAAATTTTTGTTGAATACAGCCCGAACCCTAGCAATTTTTTCGCTCGTGTTCCTGTTCTCCCCTTTTGCGGGCGCACAGGAATTCCAGACCTGGCTGCAGGAATTGCGGGCCGAAGCCCATGCCAAGGGCATTTCCGCCGCAATACTGGATGAGGCCCTGGGCCAGATCAAACCCATCCCCAGGGTCATCGAACTGGACCGGCGGCAACCGGAATTCACCCTGACCTTCACGCAGTATCGCGACCGTGTGGTGCCCCGCGCCCGCATCCGCAAAGGCCGGGCCAAATTCTTGGCCAATCGGGCCCTGCTGGAGGAGATCGGCCAGAAGATCGGCGTGCAGCCCCGTTTCATAGTCGCCTTGTGGGGGATCGAGACGGATTTCGGCCGGGTGACCGGGGGCTTCAAGGTTATTCCGGCGCTCGCCACCCTGGCTTACGACGGCCGGCGCAGCGCCTATTTCCGCAAGGAATTGTTGAACGCCCTGCGAATCCTCAACGAAGGCCATATTGCGCCCAAGGACATGGTGGGGTCCTGGGCCGGTGCCATGGGGCAGTGTCAGTTCATGCCGTCCTCGTTCCTGGCCCACGCCATTGATTATGACGGCGACGGCCGGCGGGATATCTGGACCACGCGGCAGGACGTCTTTGCCTCCGCCGCCAATTATCTGGCCAAATCCGGTTGGCGGTCGGACCAGACCTGGGGCCGGGAAGTCACCCTGCCCGCCGATTTCGATCGCGCCATGGCGGATCTGAAGGTACGCAAACCCATTGGCGCATGGCAGGCATTGGGCGTGCGCCGGGCCGACGGCGGTGACCTGCCCAGCCGCCAGCTCGCCGCCTCCATCGTGCTGCCGGAAAAGGGCAAAATGTCGCCCGCCTACATGGTCTATAACAATTACCGCACCACGCTATTATGGAACCGGTCAACCTATTTTGCCTTGGCGGTGGGACTGTTGGCGGATGGAATTGGCGCCGATGGCTGAGATTTTTTCCCGCCGGAGCATTTTCCGGCCGATTATCTGGCTGTTGGCGGCTTTTGCACTGACCGCCTGCGCGGAAAGCCAGCTGGCTGTTCACGTGGCCAAGAAATTGGGCCAGGCGGGGTCTGAAAAACCCAGTCCCTCCGCCGGCGTCTATAAGGTCGGCAAGCCCTACGCGGTCAAGGGCATTTGGTATTACCCCCAGGAAGACCCGCAGTATGACGAAACCGGCATCGCCTCGTGGTATGGCAATCCGTTTCATGGCCGGCGCACGGCGAATGGCGAAATCTACGATATGAACGCCCTGACGGCGGCCCACAAAACCTTGCCCATGCCGGTGCGGGTCCGGGTCACCAATCTGGATAATGGCCGTTCCCTAGTGCTGATGGTCAATGACCGGGGCCCCTTCGTCAATGGCCGCATCATTGATGTTTCACGACGGGCGGCACAATTATTGGGGTTCCATGGGCAGGGCACGGCAAAGGTACGGGTGACCATGATCGGCATCCAGCCCGGCAAGGTCGTGGCCAAGCGGGTGGCGACACCGCCCGAACAGCAGAACGCCCTGCCCGCCCTGCCCCGCGGCGATGTCACGGCGCAAATACTGGCCCCGCCGCCGGGCGTAAAATCCGCCGCCGCCCCATCCAAGCCGGGAACCACGCCGATACAGGTCGCCAACGCGGATCCGATTACGGCGGTCAAACCAATTGCCGGCAAGGTGGTGCAAAAGCCGGTGGGTCCGTCGAGCATTTTTATCCAGGCGGGCTCCTTTTCCCTGGCCCGAAACGCCAACCGCCTGCGCGCCCAATTGGCCTACATTGGGCCCAGTACCATTACCAACGTCTTCATCAAGGGGCAGGAAATGTTCCGCGTCCGACTTGGCCCCATATTCTCGGTCGAGGCCGCCGACGAAGCCCTGCGGCAGATATTGCAAAACGGCGTCAAAAGCGCCCGAATTATCGTCGAATAAATTTCCGGTCTTAAATGACCGCCCGGGGCCGGTTGGGTCCACGCCCCAGGATCCGGCGCAGGGTCGATAGGGCCTTGGCCAGGATGTCGTGATCGGCCACTTGGGTGAGGGTGATACGCACCGCCTGGCCGGCATAATCGGCGCCCGCGTCAAAGGCCGAGATGGGCTGAATGGTGATGCCGGCCTGACGGGCGGCGGCGGCGAAAACATCGCCGGTCCAGGGCGGCGGCAAATGCAGCATGACGTGAAAGGCCGATGGGTGGCCGCGCCAGTCCAGGCCGTCCAAGGCCTGCCGGGCGATCTTGAAACGCGCGGCGATTTCCCGACGCTGCCATTGCAACAGGGTTTCGGCCCGCCCCTCCAGAATCCATTGCGAGGCGATGGCGCCCATGACCGCCGGTTGGGTCACCGTCGTGATGCGGGCAGCCTCGGCCAATTGGGGACGCAGGTTGGTGGGGGCGGCCACCCAGGCCACGCGCAAGCCCGGCGCCAGGCATTTCGAGGCGGAGGTGACATAGATCGTCCGCTCGGGCGCCAGGGCCGCGATGGGAAGGGGGCGTTCGGCCATCAGGTAGCCATAGACATCGTCCTCCACCACCAGCAGATCATGACGCCGGGCCACTTCGACAATATCCCGCCGCCGATCCTGGGACATCACGGCATTGGTGGGGTTCTGCAAGGTGGGCATCACGAACAGCAACTTCGCCCCGCTGGCCCGGCAGGCCGCATCCAGGGCGTCGGGCTGCAAACCCTCCCCGTCCAAGGTGACGGAGACGGCCCGGCGTTGAGCGAAGTGCACTTCATCGATCAGCTGGCTATAGGTCAATTGCTCCAACAACACCGGATCATCGGCCCGGGTGAAGGTCATCATGGCCGACAGCAGGGCCAATTGCGCCCCGCCCATGATGATGATGTCGTCGGCCGCCACATCCCAGCCCGGCCGGGTCAGCCAGGCGGCGCCGGCCCGACGATGCACTTCGGGTCCGACTTCGGTGTTGTAGCCCAGCAACGCATTGGTATTCGGCAAATCGGCCAGGGTCCGCAGGCTGTCGGACAAGGCGGCGCCATGGGGACCGAGGGGCGGGCTGTTTTGGGTCATTTCGATCAGATGGCTTGGCGTCAGCGCCAGACTGGGGAGGTCCGCCCGGGCCGCGTCCAGCACATATGTGCCCCGCCCCACTTCACCGCCGACTAGATGTAACCGCGCCGCCTCGCCATAGGCCCGGCTGACCGTGCCCACGGTAACGCCGAGGCGCCAGGCCAGGTCCCGGTGCGTGGGCAGGCGCATGCCGGGCGCCAATTTACCATTGGCAATATCCTCGCCAATAGCTTGGGCGATGGCGCGATACTTGGGCTCGGGACGACGAGAGATATCTGGCTGATAAATTGCCATGGTGACAATATCGTAATT
>Ga0315334_10002246_pt1 | contig 12056 bp, 9 predicted proteins | sample M150034915metaG_FD_205555 | JGI IMG/M metagenome (GOLD analysis project Ga0315334, IMG submission 205555) | Ammonia-oxidizing marine archaeal communities from Monterey Bay, California, United States - M1 500m 34915 | ecosystem: Environmental > Aquatic > Marine > Intertidal zone | place: USA... | reverse complement strand
ATTTGCGCCTGTTTAAGCATAGCTCTAGATTCTTCAATTTCGTGTGAATCTCGCGTCCTGATATTGATCATCAGTTGTTTTATCGCCTTTTGCCATAATGGGAGTTGGGGCATTGGGGCCTGCTTTAGGTTCAATTTTTCAACATCTTCTGCTTTGGTTAGAATTGCCATTTGCAGTGCATGGTCCATCATTCGTTCTAAAGAGCGCGCTAAATTAGAGTGCTCGACTGCTTGGTTGCGCCCGATTTTAAGGGACGTTGCAACTAGATGAGAATCTAGAGTTATGCAGACTTGCCTTTCAACTAAATACAGTAATGCATCAACTTCTGCTTCGCGCTCATCAGCATCGCTCAAGAGTTCAATATCATCTCCTTCGAGAACTGAAATGATGTCCCTGACAAGAGAAGATAATTGCAAGTACATACGATTGATACTAGCACTAAGTGGCATCTCTGCAGCGCTAATTAAACAAATTAGACCAACGCTCGATTCAGATTCATCCATGATTTCAAAACCACGTGTATTTCGTAAAAAACGACGGATTTGTTTTCTAAAAGTTCGCTCTTCGCCCGATGGAAATTTGATTTTAATATGGTCTACTCCTGATAAATAGGCTCCCATCAAATGGTCGTGGAGAGACTCATTAGGTAAACTACCTGCATCGAGGGTTACTCTCTTTTCTTGGCGGTCTAACAAATCGATTGGAGTGAGCCTCAACGCCCCACTTGGCCTCCAATCAACCCTGATGCTATCACGGGGACTGAGTGCCATTTCATCAGCCCATGGTTTGGGTATACTAAGCGTATATGTCGAACCCCCTGTAAGTTGGACTTTTCGTACATCGATATCGCCTGGGCCAAATGACATTTCTCTCAAAATCCTCGAATATTTACTTCTATATAGATTACGGGGGCGTCAGGTGATATACCGTCTCGGTGTAGAAAGCCACATGGAGCCTTCTACGATTATTTTGACTGCCGGGTTTGCAGTCTGCGTATATATGGCATGGAATATCGGCGCCAACGACGTTGCGAATGCAATGGGGACAAGTGTTGGTAGCGGCGCTCTAACTTTGAGAAGGGCGATTGTCGTTGCTGCTGTATTCGAGTTCTGTGGGGCTGTGTTCTTTGGTAGCCACGTCACAGATACCATCCGGAAAGGGGTTCTAGATTTTGGTGATGAAGGGTTTGACCGGGAATTAAGTCAAAAACTAATGTATGGATTTATGGCAGCGCTATTAGCAGCTGCAATCTGGTTAACTATTGCCACAAAATACGGCTTGCCGGTCTCCACTACACACAGTATAGTCGGCGGTGTTATTGGAATGGGTCTGTTTATTCAACCAGATTCAGTAAACTGGGGAAAGGTGCTTGAGATCGTAATAAGTTGGATTGCATCGCCATTGCTTGGAGCAATCCTTGCATTCGTTTCTTTCAGTCTGATTAGAAAGGTGATATTCAATCATCCAAATCCGCTCGAACAAACCAAGAAAATCGCACCTCTCCTCGCTCTTCCTACATTCTTTGTACTAGGTTTAGCATTGCAATTCAAGGGCCTGAAAGGTTTCTACAGTAACCTTGATTCAAAGGGTTATATCAACAAATCTGAATGGCTACCGTGTGACCCATCCGGGTACAGTTGTACTACGTTCAATCCCTTCGTAGAAGGCGCCTGGATTCCATTGAACAGTTTCTTAGTTGCATTATTAATTGGGATGATGGCCAGTTCTGTTTTGTGGTTTGTACTAAGGCGATATGAATTCAAAGAAGAAGGTTATGAAGGCGTAGAAAGAGTATTCATCTGGCTACAAATAATCACTGCATGTTACGTGGCATTCGCCCATGGTGCTAACGATGTAGCCAACGCTATTGGTCCAATGGCTGCAATATATGACATCGCATCTTCAACTACCGGCATATTGTCTCCTGACAAAGTCGATGTACCGATTTGGCTTCTCTTAATTGGTGGAGCAGGAATTACAGTTGGTGTAGCAACTTGGGGCTACAAAGTAATGGACACAATCGGAACAAAAATCACACACATTACTCCGTCACGTGGGTTTGCTGCAGAATTTGGAGCAGCGACAACGGTGTTGATTTTCTCAATGCCATTCCTTGCCGTCCCTATTTCCACAACTCACACTTTAGTCGGTGCAGTGGTTGGAGTGGGATTAGCAGGTGGAGCTGCCGCAGTAGATTTCAGAGTGTTTGGGAAAATAGCCGCTAGTTGGGTTGCCAGCCTACCGGTTGCTGGATTTGGGGCTATACTATTCTACATCCTCTTTGCAGGCAGTCCTGTCAATGTTATCATCGTGGTATTACTTTCGATTATAGCAACCATAGTGGTAATTATAAAAACTGAAAATATTGAAGATGAATCTCTGGAATCGGTCATTACTTCCGCACCATTTGAAAAATTCCATGACCACGCTAAAGCTGTTCTGAAAACTGTTGAATGCATGAATAAGGCAATTGATGTCGCATCCTCTGGCAAAGACCCAAGTGAATTTATCAAGGCTACTATTGCCGCAGAATTGGAAGCTGATATTATCAAATCTGATATTCAAGGCCATATTGGAACGGGTGTAAGGTTTGTAATAGGCAGAGATACATTCTTGCATATGCTTTCACGACAAGATCGAATCGCAGATTACGCACAAAATGTTGCTGAACAATTATCGTTTAGAAAATTGTATGATAATAAAAAGGCTCGAAGTAATCTCAAGAGGATGGCGGATGCTGTTGTCGCAACAGTGGTCAGTTATGAAAAGGCAGTCGATTCATTGAAAGAATTATCACAATCTGGGTTCAGTAGCAAAGAGAAAACTGCTCTACTAGAATGTATTCGTGAAGTGAATATTAAAGAACACTTAGCCGATGAAATTGAAGCAGAATCCGCAGGACATGTATTCTCCACTGGTGATGACAATGCCCTCGCTGCTATGCACATGTATCGTGTCTTGCAGAGAATGGATGATGTCGCTAATGCTTGTGAGAAGGCAGCAAATGCATTCTTACCAAGTCTTTCAAAATGATCGGTTTTGAATTTCATCGAGACGCTTGCCCATTACTCGCTTCCAAAGTGGAGGTAATACTGCTAGCCAAAAGCATGCATAGTACCCACTAGGCAGTTGGGGTGAGCCTTCGTGTGCTCTTAGATCCCACATCGGAGTACTAGCCATTAAATGGTGGGAAGGGTGAAGTGGTAACTCGAGTAAAGTCCAGCGAGACCATGCACCACGGTGCTCCCAGGAATGCATGATAGTATGACGCTCATCGTCACCTTTGCGCAGACCATAATGTTGCAAATAATTCACATATTCCAACAAAATAATTGCAAGGATCGCCTGTATAATGAATGCGAGTAACATATCTTGAGAATACCACCAAATGACGGCTAGAAGGGCTATTTGCAAAACTATTCCATGAAAAATAGGGTTCGAAACTATCGTTCGCCCCTTTTTTGAATGCGTCTTCCATGATGAAATATATTGTAATGGAATTGTCATCAATAGTTGAGTCCAAAATCCTCTGCCTCGAGGAGATGATGCTGGGTCTTTATCTGTAGCATAATGGCGGTGGTGGCCGTGATTATGCTCTGTTGTAAAGTGTAAATATAATACAAGTAATAGATTCAGTCTTGCGATTCTCCAAATCCATGAACCTTTTTTGCGATGTCCGGCTTCATGCGCATTAACAATTCCAGAGACGCCGCCAACAATACCTACCGAAAGCGCACCTAGAATTACAGATAACCCAAATCCGTCAAGATTCGTTCTCCAGAATAAAACAAATATCGAGGCGTACATGAAAATTCCATGCCCTAATAGCAAAAAATTCCATGCTGTAGGAGATGATTTTTTGCGGGTAGGGGTTCTTTCAGGGAACACAAAATCTAGGATTGGGCATAGGCCAAGAGCATATACAAAGCCTGCAAAACACCACAACCCACCCTGATACAATCCTGCAATTGTTACAATCGGTAAAATGAACCCGAGTAAATGAGGGTGCCACGATTCCTCGGTTTCATCCATGTATAGGCGAACAACTACTCACTCATGAAGCGTGGGGTTGAAATCAATAACACTGGTCCGAAGACTGATGGACCAGTTGTTGAAGGCTAAGTTGCAGAAGCAACGATACCATATCGTAGGTGAACACGGAGGTGTCAAAATATGCCATTGGACCAAGGAATCTTTACTGAGAGGTCGCCAATGCTACAAAGGCCGTTTCTATGGTATTGCAAGCCATAATTGTATGCAAATGTCACCTGTTGTAGACCAATGTAACCTAGCATGTTCTTACTGTTGGAGAGAGCCTCATATGGACACATTAGAACTAACCGAGCAAGACCCCTTGGAGATGCTTTACGACTCTGCGAAGGCCCAAAGAAGACTTCTGTCTGGATTTGGCGGAAATCCTAAGGTTCCTAAAGAAAAATTCTTGGATGCTCAAAATCCCAAACATGTTGCTATTTCTCTAAATGGAGAACCAACACTTTACAACCGATTATCAGAATATATCGAGTTGTGTCATTCGCATGGAATGACTACAATGTTAGTTACCAATGGAACACTTCCAAGGGTGCTAGAACGGTTGGACACATTACCTACTCAACTTTACGTTTCAGTAGATGCCCCCAACAAGGAAGTATTCGATGAAATCTGCCGGCCAAAATGGAACTCAGCAGCATGGAATAAACTCGAGGAAACCATCGATTTACTACCAAGCCTCGACACTAGGATTGTGTGCCGTCATACATTGATTAAGGGAAGGAATATGAAACCTGAACATATTCCACAATATGCTGCACTTGACAACAGAGCTGACCCTGATTGGATCGAATGTAAAGGATATGTTCACGTCGGCAATTCCCGTGAGAATTTAACCGCTGAAAACATGCCATTCCACGAGGATATTCTCGATTTTGCAAATACTCTTGCACCACTTACTGACCGTGAACTGCTTGATGATTCTCCACCGAGTAGAGTCGCGTTAGTCGGAAGAGAAATCGTCCCTATTCCAATTCCAGAAGCAACTATGTTCTTCCCAGAAGACTTAGGGATTGCTGAATCGGTAAAACATCTACGAATTGTACAATGAGGTGGATAACTTGCGGAAAGTAATGCTAGCGAGAGGTGGCGTTTTATCGCCTTACTCAGGACTAGGTAGTACTCACGCTGCTCTTGTTGAAAGATTGCAATCTGGAAGTGTTGAAGGTTATGAACTTGGAGATGTTCATGAATTTGAAATAAGTAAAAACCCGATTAAACGCCTTTGGAGAAGATGGAAAAGTGGCCCTGCCAAAGTCCAAAACAACAAATCTGATAATGACATAATCCACATTACAGACCAAGAGCAAGCCGGTTTAGTCCCCCGGATTGGACGAACGGTTGTTACTGTACACGATTTATTCCACCTATTTCCTAGCAAAAGAAATGGTGTTGATATTGGAGAACAAAGACCTTCACTAATACGCAAAAATGACCTAAGCCGTATCAAGAAAGGGTTGGCTAGGTCAGATTTACTAATCTGTGTCTCGAAAGATACACAACAAGAATGTGAAATGAGATTCCCAGGAGTCACTACCGCTTGGATACCACATGCGATTGATATCGAGGAATACGCTATCGAAACTGACCGCCCGACTTGGTTTAGAGAAGGATGTAACTTACTTGTAATCGGCAGTGAAGAAGCCAGGAAGAGGGTTGATTTTGCGGTTAGGGTTTGTGGAGAAATGAATGTTACGCTTCACAAAATAGGTGCTGAATCATCTAAAGTCGCCAAAGACAAACTAAGCACTCTGGCATCTAAAGTAGATTGCAACCTAAACTGGGTCGGTCGACTTGAACAAGATGAGATGATTGCGGCTCTTCAGCATGCTGATGCCCTACTTTTCCCTTCTATCGCAGAGGGATTCGGATTACCTCCTCTCGAAGCCTATGCTGCAGGCACGGTGGCCTTGGTTGCAGATGCTCCTGCCCATAACGAAATTCCATTAGAACATCATATATTACCACACGATGATATCGAGATGTGGCGGACGGCAATTTTAGAGTTGGATGATGAAAGTTCAGAAGTCAGAACTCGTGCTGAGGATTTTTCAATTAAAAACTGGGCTGAAAGACTTCGCCAAGCGTATGATTCATTATTTTGAATTGAAAGTATTTCGCCGTTGACTTCATGGAGGAGTTTGAGGTGGCGAGTAATATGCAGCCTGTTCAGAGTGTAGCAATAATTGGTGCCGGTAACATGGGGTCTGGTATCGCTCAGAAAACCGCTCAAGAAGAATTTGATGTTCAAATGGTAGACCGCGAGGCTCAATGGGTTGAGCGCGGTCAGTCAATAATCGCAAATTTCCTATCTGAGGCTGTTGAAAGGAGAATATTTTCACAACAGCAAGTCGAAGATATACAAGGAAGAATTACCGGGGTTGTTGGAACGGAAAATACCGCACCTGATACCGACTTGGTTATCGAAGCGGTTTTCGAAGATTTCGACATCAAAACAGCGGTATTCAATGCTCTAAACAAAGCATGTGGAGAAAAAACTATTCTCGCATCTAACACATCATCCCTTTCTGTTAACGACCTTGCTGCTGCATCTGGAAGACCTGACCGTTTTGTCGGGCTGCATTTCTTTTACCATCCAGCCAAAAATCGCTTGGTCGAAGTAATTCCCGGAAATGATTCATCGCCTGAAACAATTGCAAGAACGGTACAATATTGTCGTGGACTTGGTAAAGTAGTAATTCTATGTAAGGACCGCCCTGGATTCGTGGTAAACCGATTCTTTGTACCTTGGCTCAATGAAGCCTGCCTACTTCTACAGGAAGGTGTTGCAAGCGCAGCAGCGATAGATGCGGTCGCAATGAAAGCATTCCGAATCGGAATGGGCCCGTTTGCTTTGATGAATCTAACCGGACCTCCAATCGCACTTCATGCAACAGACTACCTTGCAGAACAACTCGAAACACCGAGATATGTTGGTGCTGAAAATCTACGTGAAATGGTTGGTGAAGGAAACCAATGGGTGATCGGGGACGATACCGAATGTAGTGATGAATCCGCTGAAAAAATTAGTGTCAGATTACTAGGTCAAGTATTAGCGGTTGCTGGACAAATTGTCGACGAGGAAATTTGTACTCTTGAAGACGTGGATAGAGGTGCAAAGGTAGGATTACGCTGGGCTCAGGGTCCATTTGAGTTAGCAAACCGTCTTGGTATTCCACAAGCTAAAGCAATGGCTGAAGATTACTGTGAACTTGCTAATTTCCCAGTTCCTGAAGCATGGATGCGAGATGAAGTGTTTGATTTCAATTATGTTGACCTTCAGGTGGACAATGGAATTGCTACGGTCACTATCAATCGCCCAGAAGCAATGAACGCTCTGAATGAAACTGTGGTAAATCAACTTGGTTCTGCACTGGATAAGGCAAATGCCGATGATTCGGTCAGAACTATTGTCGTAGATGGAGCAGGTAAGGCATTCGTTGCAGGTGCTGATGTCAAATTCTTTGTTGACAAAATTCGTGCAGATTCATTCCCAGATATTTACGACTTTACCGCCAATGGTCATGCTGTCCAAAATAAATTAGAATCTTCATCAAAGACTACCATTGCCCTCACAACAGGACTTGCGCTTGGTGGCGGCCTCGAATTAGCGTTATCTTGTGACTACAGAATTGGAACTCGCAAAACACAATTTCGATTCCCTGAAACTAGCATCGGTATATTTCCCGGACTTGGTGGTACTCAGCGACCAGCACGTATCTGTGGAATTCCTGCAGCTCGTTGGGCTGTACTAGCAGGCAATTTCATGGATTCCAATACCGCTGCAGATTTAGGTCTTGTAACCCATTTGGTAGATATATCCGAAGTGGATTCTACAATTTTGTCGATTGCTGCTATGGGCAAACCTAGCAATAAATATCCAGGTAAACCTTCCAATCCAGATTCTAAAGTCGCAATGTTTGCTGAAGCATTTTACAGTGATGCTAACCTTGAATCGGTATTATCAGGAAATTGCCCTGATGGATTTGATAGTGAAGATAGAAATGTTAGTCGCCAAATCAAATCATTGTCTCGGACTGCTCCAATCGCACTTGCAATGGCTAGTGATTTGATCAATATTGCAAGTGATACCAACCTTGCAGAAGGCTTGGCAAAGGAGTTGGAAAACCTTGAAAAGATATTTTCTACAGATGATGCACTCGAAGGTTTGAGTGCATTAATCGAAGGCAGGAAGCCAACATATCAGAACTCTTGACGGTGTTTCTGTTACACTATGTTTTATTTCCCACACCTCATGCGAGTTATATGCCCGAGCCGCCACTTACTCTTCCTGAAGACGTTCTGAGTGATGTAGTGGGCCATATTGAAAAAACAATCGATAATGGGACACATATTCGAAATGTTCTGGCTGAACATTCTTCAAAAGGACCGTGGAGTACCGATTGGGAAGTAGAAGCCGCTGTAGAGGCATTGCATGTATTTGGCAGTAGATGGACTATTGAACTTCTATCAACACTGTATATTGCTGGGCCAAGAAGGTTCAATCAACTCAAGAATTTGCTAGCGGGTATCTCAAGTCGCACCTTATCTGACAAATTACGGTTTTTGGTTGAAGAAGGCCTTGTGATTCGCCAAGTGGATGAGGGGCCTCCTGTAAGAGTCAAATATCTCCTTTCAGAACATGGAATTACATGTGGAAGATTACTCTCTCCATTGGTCGCCCATCTCAAGATTTGTAATGGGTCATTAAAGACAAAGTGATGATTCAACCAACCGAATCCATTACAAGTGAGTAAGGAGGGATATAGGCTATGGCACTACTAAAGCAGTGGATTACTCAGCGCCCGTGGCTGGCTGCTGGTATCGCTGGTGCCACTGGAGGATTGCTTGGCCTCGGCACAAGCATCTCCGCACTTGCCTTCGCTAGAGGTGGAGTTGATGCTAAGATTAGCGACTTTGAACATCCTCTGCGACGTAGAATCCTTCGCACTCTCGATAAGAGTCCTGGGCTTTGCTACCGTGAATTACAATCTAATCTATCTGCAGCAAATGGAACTCTACGCCATCATCTAGATGTATTGACTGGCCGCAAAGCTATCACAATAATTTCAGTAAATGGAAGAACATGCTATTTCGCAGGCGCTCCATCACAAGTAGAAGTACTACGAGGAATGAATGTTGGAGAAAATGAGGCTGCTAGGAAAATGCCAATTGGCCTCTCCTTAGTTCAGCGAACAATCATCGAAGACATCAAGGTCAACGGTATTCCACGCTCCCAAGCATCCCTCGCAAGAAGAATCGGCCGCTCTCGGGCAACTGTTCATTCCGCAATCAAAGTATTGCGACGACGCGGAATCATGCGCGAGGATAGAATAGAAATGGCACCACACTTGATCGATGCTGAAGAATGGCAAAACTCTAGGCCGCTCGATTACGAATGGTCCGATGAAAGACGGTGATTCAGTAATCGCCTCTCAGGCGGCGTTTGTTGCGCATTGTTCAAGACCTCTCGTCAGCCGGTAGTGGGTATGTTCGACTTACGTCTCGATGAAATCCCCTTGCCCGCAAGCAAGAATAATCGTGATAATTTGATTTCTTGGATGATTGACACTCTTTGCCTACATAGGCGAAGGGGTGAGCCTACCACCGATGATGGAGTGTATTCACCGATTCATCGCATATTGGCTGAACATTTGTTCAAAGACCCAAGTCGTGGCTATGAAACTCGTGAATTAGCCGAAGAATTAGGTCTAACCCCTGCTGCGATTCACCATCATTTTGCAAGGTTGGTTTCCGCAGGTCTGGTTTCAACATCATCGGGGAAGGGATGGAGATCTTACTATTTGGTTGGCGGCTCGATTACAAAAGCAGTATCGAGCATGAAGGTACGCTCTCAACTAATTCATTCTCAGCGATTAGAACTTCTAGATGAGGTATGGAATCGTGGTAAGAAAGTCGCAATGACAATCGAATTGCCACCTGATGGAAAGCCAAGTGCACTAATTCGAATCAAGGAATGGGGTCCTTTGGAAGAAGGTGAAAATGACCTTTCTCGATTCATGGCCGACATGGGTTTGCTTGGAGAAAGACCTGGAAAAGAAATCAACCCAGAATCGCTTTCTGTTAGAATTTTTGAGATGTTACTAAACTCGGGGCCACCAATTTCTATCGATGAAGCTGCTAGGGTGCTTAAAGGCCCTAAGCCACGCATAGGTAGAATCCTTGAGAGATTCCGTAGCACAGGACTTGTTGAACGTGTTGCAAGGACTGACCGCCTATCGACCTCTCTCTGGTCGGCAATGACGACACAGCACATGAGGAGAGGCGAAGATTGGCTACTGAAGAAAGGCGGGTTTGAACGGCTTTCGGTTCCTAATTCGCTACTGAAGAATCTCAAGAAAGGTAACTGTAAACCTGAAACAATTGAGAAGGCCCTCAAAGGAATGGAAGCAAGAGAACAGATGTTACTTCTGAATTTACTTGGAGGTCGCCTTCCGCTTGGACACAGATTGATTGGTATGGACGTAAGTATGCTAAAGAGAAAATCAATCGGTGACCTCGATAGAATCCTTCGCCGCATCGAGAAGGTTGGCAAATTATTGGATGATTAGTTTCTTAGAAATCATAATTACAATAAGCCAATACGGTGTCGGTTAACTATGAAATCTCAAAAATTGACTGGATTACTCTTTGCAATAATATTATCGCTGGCAGGATGCACAGGCGATGTGGAAGCCGATGAACCTGCAGATGATGATGATGATGATGAGCCTTCGGGGTCACTCTCTATATATCATTTTGACACCTCAGATTCATCAGATAATTTGACAAATAGTACAGGTGATAATATGATAGACATAGTTCTTAACCAAGGACAACAAGGTTCTCTTAATTGGTCTTCAGTTGAAATAAGGATTTCTATTGATAGTACTGCCCCCGTATATTGCGTAGCTGATGATTCATCAGCATCGTGTACATATGCTAGTGATAGTGATCTGACATGGGATGTTGGTGAAAGTATCACAATCTCTGAAGGTTCAAACGAAGATCTCTGTGACGGTTCTACTGACTGTATTGTTGAAGTTACCATCATGAAAACAGAAAATGGAACAAGTCATATAATAGCCGATGAAGAAGTCGATGTAGAATGAACTGTTTTACTATCAGGAGTATTGATTTTTGATTTTGCGGTCTAATTTGAAAGGAGTTGCCGTAGTTCAGCGTATTTCACATATTCATCACGGTCTGAGAAGTTACTCATAGCCCAATCAATCCAGTATGTATGTACATGCGGAGTTCTAACTTGGACCTCCTTCAAGAATGCCGATACTTCACTACTAGCGCTATCGGTGATTTCCAAATACTGTGCAATGAAGGAACGCGCCTGTTCCTCGGACGGGAATAATGTCGGATCTGGTTCAAACCAGCGGCTAGATTCGTGGTCATACATCCACTCACAGAAGAAGTTGGCAACATCTCGGGGTGGATCTAGTGGACCGGCGTATTCGAAGTCGAGAAGGTGAGTGGTGGCAACATCTAGGCTGTAGGACACCAGAACATTGGTGAAGTTTAGGTCGTTATGATTTCGACCAGTAACCGTATGCAAGCGGCGTAATTCATTGGCGAGTTCCGCTAACACCTGACTATTGTCACAATCTTCGCGCCGCATCGCCCTGCCTGGTAACCACATCTCAAGACGACCCCATTCAAGACGCCGGGCCACCTTCGCGCCGAATCCATAATCCTGAATGTGTTCCTCATCCGGGTTGGTATTGCCACCGGTAGGCCCGAACACCTTCAGAAGAAGGGGGCCATCATCGCCGCAGGAAATTTTGTAATTGCTATTGCTGAGCCCCAACGGACAGGCCTCGATATGTAGTGGGGCTAAGAGATTCCAACCAATCTCCGTAAGCGCTGAGGTAAGGGCGTTGCTCCTATCTTTCGTTATTTCCCCCTCACTATTGTAGAGGTAACTTGCACCGGTAGCACGACCGGTTTTGGTATTGGACGCCTCTTCCACGAAGCAAGTTACTACCCTCATAATT
>Ga0315334_10002244_pt1 | contig 12066 bp, 9 predicted proteins | sample M150034915metaG_FD_205555 | JGI IMG/M metagenome (GOLD analysis project Ga0315334, IMG submission 205555) | Ammonia-oxidizing marine archaeal communities from Monterey Bay, California, United States - M1 500m 34915 | ecosystem: Environmental > Aquatic > Marine > Intertidal zone | place: USA... | reverse complement strand
CTCTGGCGAGGCTTGCTGGACGCGTATCGCTGTGCTTGGGATCGTGGGGCTGGTTGGTGATCAGTGCTTTTGCAGTCGGCACTGTGGTGACGTTCTTTGCACGCCAGCATTGGATCGCTGACCTCTGTGCCAACCTTCGCGTTCAGCAGGTCTTTGCCATCTCATTGGTGCTGTTGCTGGCGGTTTTGATCAGAAGATGGTGGCTCGCCGTCACGGCTGGTCTGCTGATCGCCATTCATTTGCCATGGTTTGTAAATGCGTTTCCATCGACAGGGCAGAAGGTTGCGTCTGCTGAGGGGATTACGGTGACATCGGTCAACGTCTTGAGTGGGAACCATGAATATGACCGGATAATAGCTGATGTGCTTGATCATGATCCCGATGTTGTGGCTGTGATCGAGTTGACACCTGAGTTGGATGTGAGGCTGAGGCTGGATCTTGACAAATATCCTCATGCAATTGCGCTGCCACAACAATTCGGTAACTTTGGGATTGGAATTTACTCAAAGTATCCCACCAGTAATTTGCAGGTTTTTCAGTCGATTGCTGAAATTAGCTCCATCGCAGTGACCGTTGCTGTTCAGGAACAGGGCTCCGTTGTCAGGAACTTTCGAGTGTTCGCAACTCATCCCTTGCCACCGATGAACCGTTCCCAGTTTGCGCAGAGAAATGACCAACTGCGGGATGTGGCAAGACGTGTCAAAGAGCACCGTCAGCAGTTGCCGGGTGTACCTGCCATGTTGGTCGGGGATTTGAATCTGACCCCGTGGTCACCTTGGTTTACCGAGTTGCAATCGCAAAGCGGTCTGATACGTGGTATCAACACTTTTACTCTGACACCAACCTGGTACCGATACAGTGGGTTTCCGTTTGGTCTGGTGTTGGATCATGGTTTGGTTGATCAATCGCTGGTGTGTACCGATTACAAGGTTGGCCCGTCGATCGGATCGGATCATCGGTCCATCACGATCAGACTCGCTCTCAGTGAACCCCAGAGCCAGTGAACCCCAGAGCCAGTGAATGCCGGGTTGTAACGGAGATGATATTGACTCGAATCAGGGGGACTCCAACGTCAGCGACTCGGCAAGAGAATGGTGTGCGAGTCGGTCAGCAAAGTGGTGGCTCTCGGTCAGCAGTTCGTGCGAGTTACTGATCTATTCTGGGATGCCGGTCTTCGGCGTTAGGGAATGCACGGATTTGGGATCGGGTATGACCTCATCTTGTTCGGGTTGTCCCCGGTACATCATGAGGCAGGACACACTTACTAACGCGACTGCGACGAGTCGCTTGAAGCGTGTCGGTGAGATTCGACGGCTTGCCAGCACACCAGCCTGCACGCCCAGGATCGAGACCGCCGCAATTAACGTGATGGACCACCCGAAATCGACGGTTACGTGTTCTCGCAGAATCAATAAGCCAACCTTGTAGAAGGCGATGATCAGCAGGCACTGGGTGACAAAGGCTTTGAAACGGTTCTGGCTCCAATCCTGTTTTAGACCAAAGGCTGCCACCGGTGGCCCGGCAATGCTGACGGCACCAGCTAGGAATCCACCGGCTGCCCCAGCAAAAAAGCAGGCAGCGGTCTGTCTGTCTGATGCAGACTTTGGCTCATGTTTCCGCAGGCTCATCCAGACCATACCGAGGATTCCGAGTCCCGTGCCACGCACCAACCAGTCGAGGGGAAGCCATTCGAACAGGGCGAAACCCAGAGGCAAAAAAATGGCAGCTCCCAGCAGAGCTGGGCGGAGCGATTTCCAGTCGACTCCATCACGGTAGGCCCACGCTGCCATCATCAGCATCGGAACGCTGCTGACCGAAACGATGACATGGGCAGAACGGCCATCGACAAAAAATGGCAGCAGCGAGATTGCGACGATACCAAAACCAAATCCAATCGCACTATGAATGAACCCGGCAAAAAATGCGATCGCTGCAAGGATTCCGAGTAAAGCGAGGTCAATCTCCACTACTCGGGAAGCTCCTCACCGCGGGTTTCTTTACCAAACAGGACAACTACCGCACCGAGCAGGTACAACGGAGACAAAAGCAGAGCCTGCGATTCAGGTGCGATCTTGACCGCAAACCCGAAAATTAAAAACGCTGCTGCAGTACCAAGTCGGCCCATGTTGAAACAGAATCCTGCTCCGGTTCCCCGCAGACGGGTTGGATAAAGTTCGGGGAAATAGACTGCGTATCCGGCGTGCATCCCCAGAGTAAAGAATCCAAAAATCGGCAACGTGATGGCGAGCACGGTCGGTGAGGCCTTGTTGGGAAGCAGGTACCAGAACATCAGCAACACCATGCCGAAGGCAATTGCCTGGTAAAAAATGAACGCACCCCTTCGGCCGAGTTTGTTGGAAATCCAGCCGAACATCAGGAGGCCCAAACCTCCCCCAATTGTGTTCAGAGTCATGCTAAGCATTTCCGCTTGCTTGATTCTGGACTTATTCTCTTCGAGAACCACATCCTTGGCACTTTGATAGGATTCCTTTTCCTCTATGGTCGCACTTGCGACAGGCTCAGTCAGGCTGGCCTCCACAAGCACGTCCTCTTGCGCCCGCCGCAGCAATGCATTTTTTCCGTAAATATGGATTCCCCAAAAAGTCACTAGGCCGATCGTTGCCAGCGAAACACCAACGAGTGTCGCTCTGAGGTTTTGTTGCGAAAACAAATCCATCAATCGACCAGGGGCTTGGCTGGGGTCAGTTGCGGCACGCGTTTTGGCTTTCTGCCACGAATCAGGTTCACGTAATTTCAAGCGAATCCAAACTGTTAGCAGTGCGGGGAAAACACCGATGGCGAATCCGATACGCCAGGGGTCCCAGCCATCCGCTATCAACTGTTCGTTAAGTTCCTGATTGCCAATCAACATGGCGATGGTTGCAGCAGCCAGCAACGTGCCAAAAACACTGGATGCGTGAAAGATGGAACTCATCACGGGACGGGATCGGGTCGGCATGACCTCAGCCACCATTGCCGATGCAACTGCCCATTCACCTCCCACTCCCATAGCAACCAGAAAACGCAGCAGCACCATTTGCCAGGGATCCTGTGCGAACGCACTCAGGCAGGTGAACAGAGAATAAAACAGTATCGTGTAAATCATGGTTTTCGAACGACCGATGCGATCACTCACGACACCAAAGAAGACGCCTCCCACCGCACCACCGAGCAGGAAAAACCCGAAGGCGATGTTGTTCCAGGCGCTTACCGACTGGTCGTCGGGTTGAACTCCCAGTAGATCTGGCATCGCTTCCCGCATCGAGGCGACAAAAATCTGGCCCTCAAAAACGTCAAAAATCCATCCCAGAGACGCGATCAAAAGCACAAGCCATTGATATTTGGTGATCCCCTCGTACCACTTCAGTTTTGATTCGTCGGTGCTCATGGGTAGGTCTGTTTGTCAGGAGGTGGAAGGACGGGAAAGAACGTGCCAATTCCTAATTGGCAATGAGGCAATGGCTCGTTAACATTTGGCCGGGAACGCCTGCCTTTGCATCTCGGCGAGTGATGCCACAACTTTGCGGCGACCTTGGAAAGGTCTTCTCGCATGCATGGCGATTGTATTGTCAATCAACGCCACGTCCCCGACTTGCCACTCCAAGTCGAATGCCAGTTCCTCTGCTATTTCGGTAGCGGCCAGCACTGCTTCAGTATCGAGTGGTGTTCCGTCGCCGTGGCGGATGGACTTGGAAGGATCGTTTCTGGCATCTTTCCATCCGCAGAACGCGGCAATCAACTGATTGAAAAAAACCATTCGGCCACCGGATGCATCAACCACGGCTGGAAGCGGAGGGGTGGTCGCTTTCAGGCAACCATCGTTTTGCCATTCCCACGTATAATTCAATTCAGCGAGTCGTTGTTCGGCAGCTTCTCTGCAATCAACTCCCAATGTGCTGCGCCAACTTCGTCCCATGCCAGAGTTGGCATCGTCGAAATCGGGCATCACGTTCGTGTACATCAGACCTGTCTCTTCACAGGCGTTGGCGAACGCAGGTCGGTCTGCCAAGAGACGTTCGTAAAGGACATCCGAACGGCACAATGGGGTTGCCCCACCACGCTCTGCAGCCACTTCGCAGCTGAAAAAAATCCAGCGTGGATAAAGTGGTGTCTGAGCCATTTCATGGTGAAAGAAAATTTGCACCTCAGGTGGGGCTTCATTGGCCGAGAATACCCTTTCGGTGCGATTAATGCGAACTGCATTGGAAAGGGATTTCTCGTACGGAAAGTTCGTGACTCCCAGTGCCGAGACGACCGCATCAAAGTCATTCGCATCGGTTACCGGAAAGTCACGGAGTAGGACTGCACCGTGCCGATTGGTCAGGCTCAACAGTTCTTCACGCTGTTGATTGACCCACGAAACGGCATCCGACAGCGAAGCAGTTGCATCGCCACCTACAAATGCATAGGGAAAGACCGTGTCACCGTGTTGCTGTTGCTTCTCGACAGCGGTCTCAATCGCCTGAAAGGGGTTCATGGATTTCATCGCAATCATTCATAGATCGGAAAGAACGTGTTGAATGCCGATTCGCAGAAGTCGCCAGGGTCATTGAATCTTCGATTTCGATTCAAGCCAGCGATGGCTGACATGTCTTCGTCGCTCAGCGAAAAATCGTAGACGGCCATGTTCTCTCTCAGACGGTCAACATTCGCCGTCTTGGGGACCACTGAGGTTCCACGCTGAACACCCCAACGCAGCAGAATCTGTGCGGGCGAACGCTGGTGCTGTGCTGCAATACCTTTGATCAAGTCATGCTTTAGCAGCGATTCGTTGTCTTCGGCCATGTTCAGTTGAAAGTAGGACTGCGCACCAAGCGGCGAAAAAGCTGTCACGCCGATGTTGGATTCATGACAGAAGCGGGTCAGTTTTTCCTGTGTTAAATAAGGGTGCATCTCGATTTGCAGCATTGCTGGCGGGATCTCGGCCTGATTCATCAGATCCCGAAGCAGCGAACAACCGAAATTACAGACGCCGATTTCCTTGACCAGTCCGGTCTGTACCAAATCTTCCATCGCTCGCCATGTTTCGATGATCGGAACGCGATCGGCTTCGACAACAGGATACGCCGCCTCAGGATCAGTGAACCAGCCTGGTGGATACCGTTCTTCGATCGGCACGTAATTCTGAGCGATCGGGAAATGCACCAGATAAAGATCAAGGTAGTCGAGTTGCAGGTCATGCAGTGACTTTTCCAACGCTGGTCGAACGTGTTCCTTGCGATGGTAAGTATTCCACAATTTGGATGTGACCCAAAGGTCTTCGCGTTTCACAATGCCCTTTGACAATGACGCAGCAAGTCCCTCGCCGGTTTGCACCTCGTTGCCGTAATCACACGCGCTGTCGAAGTGCCTGTACCCGCAGTCAATTGCTTGCTGCACGACCTGTGCTGTGGCATCCTGCTCAATTTTCCACAGTCCGAGCCCCACCGAGGGTACCTGCTGTCCGCTTGCAAGTTGGATCATTTCCTGTTCGATGACGGTATTTCCTGTGATGGGTAGCCTTGTGTTCACCAATGTGAGCTATTGAAGCGTCAGACTTCCGCATTAATGTAACGGATCGCGGGGCTATCGAGTCATTGGAACAATGATTTGTTGAACAGATCCCGCTCAAAACTTGTTGTTAGACTATCCACATTGATTGGTGGATCGATTGATGAACCCCCATAATGCAAAGGTTTGGTTATCTCGATGAGATGGTTCGTTTTTTTGGTGGTTTTGCCTGGTCTGCATTTGCCGTTGTGTTTCTCGCAACAGACCGAAACCACCCGGCAAGAGAATGGCAATTTCCTGTCCCCGCAAACACTGCGAGAGGCCGGTTTTCGCACTCTGTTCACAGGTGAAAGTTTGTCGCAGTGGCGGGTCGAGCCAGGGCACCGGGGACACTGGACCGTGAACGAGGGTGTGCTGCATTACGATGGGCAAGCCGAGCAACGCAGTAATTTTGACAAGAGTCTTTGGACCCGAGAGTCATTTGGCGAAGTCGAACTCTATGTCGAATGGTGTCTGTCTGCCGAGCCGAAAATGAAAGAGCATCCGATCGTTCTTTGGAACGGCGACTTTTTACGGGACTTGGCGGGCAAACGCATCACCCGTCCTCATTTGGATGCCGGTGACAGCGGTATCTATTTTCGCGGTCACTTTCCCTGTCAGGCCAATATCTGGAGCCAAGCTTTGGGCTCGGGCGAGGTAAATGGCTACCGCACGAACCGCAATTTGCCGGTCAAATTGCGACAATCCTGCCTGCCGTTTGAAAATGCTGATCGTCCGTTGGGTGATTGGAACATTTTTCGAATCCGGTTACAAAATGATCGGATGTCCGTGAATCTTAACGGTCGTCTGGTTCTGCAGACGGAACCACTGCCCGATCTGCCCAAGACTGGGCCGATAGGCTTGCAGCATCATGGGGATCCACTTGAGTTTCGCAATATTTGGGTAAAGGAAGTTGCTGCCGATGAGTGATGAAAGAGTACGAGCAGGATTGGTTGGCTTCGGCGCTTGGGGGCAACATCATGCCAATGCAATCAAGGTGACCGAAGGAGTCGATCTTGTCGCCATCGCTGCTCGCAGCGATGCATCAGTCGCGGCTGCCAAAGAAGCGTACTCGGATGCGGAAGTTTACAACGACTTTCACAAACTGGTTGAGCGGGATGATCTGGATTTCATTGATGTCGTGGTTCCGAGCCACCTGCATCACGAGGTCGCCATGGCTGTGCTCGGATCAGGAAAGCATTTGTTGTTGGAAAAGCCGATGGGGGTTTCTCTGGACGAGTGCGATGACATGATCCGGGTTGCCACTGAAAAGAAATGTCTGTTTGCGGTGGGGCATGAATTGCGTTTGTCTTCGATGTGGGGCAAGGCAAAATCAATGATCGATGAAGGATTTATCGGGGACCCCCTCTATGCCTTGGTCGAGTTGTCGCGAAACCCTTACCGTCAGGGGGCTGACGGTTGGCGATATGACATTGATCGGGTGGGCAGTTGGATCCTCGAAGAACCAATCCATTTCTTTGATCTTGCCCGTTGGTATCTCGAGGCTTCCGGACAACCCGAGAGCATTTACGCCACCGCTAATTCGCGTCAGAAAGATCACCCCGAATTGCACGACAATTTCAGTGCAATTATGCATTTCACGGGTGGTGCCTATGCAGTCGTTTCACAAACACTTGCTGCCTTTGAACATCATCAGACAATCAAAGTGACCGGCACCAGCGGAGCCCTCTGGGCATCCTGGAGTGGTGCGATGGACCGCACGCGACACCCGACCTTTGCATTGCGTGCTTTCAATGGTGACGAGGTGGTCAATGTTCCCATCGAAAAACCGACCGGTGAACTATTCGAGTTGGAAGATCAGATCGCGCGGATGGTGGATGCGATTCGGAAAGACGTTCCCCTGCACTGTTCAGCAGCAGACGGTCGGTGGTCTGTAGCGATGTGCTTGGCTGCTGAAGCTTCGGTCGATTCAGGGCGAAAGGTTTTGATGGCAGACTATCTGTAGGTTATCCCGGTCAAGGATCGGTCGTGGTGCCATTGGCGTTGCCAGTCGTCTATCGCCGGGATTTGGACCTGTGTCGGCAGTTCATTTTCTGAACAACTTGTTGAGTGTTCACGATCTGGCATCGAACCCTAATCGATCGTACCTGACCATGGCGAGTCTCGCACCCACATTTTCCCCTGCACGCTTGCTCCGTTTGGGGAGCCGCCGGCGACAAAGAGTTTGCCCCGAATGATAGCGGCGGCAGGCGACGAAAGAGGCATGGGCAGCTTGCCGACTACCTCCCATGCGCTGCCCGGAGCGAGTGCCAAAATATCAGCATCGATTTGTTTTCTGCCGCCTTCTGGTGTTGTGTGGCCGCCGACAATATAGATCCGGCCACCGTTTATAAACGTTCCTCCTTCGGAGTGGGAATGTCCTTTGGGAAGTTGTGGACCGCGAGAAAACGAGTCTGTCTTCGGATCATAAATATCGACTCGCGCTTGATCGATCTGAACGCTGTCGTGATGTAATTGACCGCCGATCACATGAATTTTTCCGTCGAGAGTAACTGTTGAGAACTGGTTGCGAGGCGCTGGCAGTGGAGCAGCATTTTCCCATCGTGCTGCACCTTTGGCCCATTTGTCGAGGTCGAGCACCCAGTGATCTTCAGCATCCGTGTCCCGATCCGCCTTGACGCCTCCCATGTAGTGCAGTTTGCGGTCCACCAACGCGAGACCGCCTCCACCGCGTGTTTCCGGCAGCAGGGGGGCTGCAGTGAAGCGGTCTTTGTCAATATCGTAGCTCCACACTTCGGCAATGGTGTGCCCTTTGTAACCGTCCTTGAAACCACCGGCAAACCATACGGTTCGGCCATCAAGCACCATGTTCATATGAGTTATGGCACTGGGCAAATCCTGGAGCCGTCTCCAACTCTTAGCTTTCGGGTCAAACACATCACAACGTTTGCTCGACTTCACTCCCGCCGTGTAACCTCCAAAGAAGTACAGTTTATCGTCCAGAACGACTGTGCCAGCTTCCCACTTTCCCACTGGCATGTCTTGAAGCTGTTGCCACTGGTCTTGAGCAAGAGCATGGGTTGCGCTGAGTAAAACCATGGTGAATAGGGCTGGCAGAATCCCCGTGATCAACAAGGCGTTTGCTCTACACACTCTGCTTGTTGATCGGCAAAAGCGACCGAATGCATGGCTTGTTGTCTTGGTGGCAGAAACGCATGCTGGCTCGTTATTCTGAGCCGCATAAGTAATTCTTAATCGACCACGTTCACCGACACCCAAGCTTCCACTTGGGCCAACCAGCATAAGAGGCGAGGAAACAGTGGATAGGTAACGTTTTGAAAACATTGCTCTACTCTCAGTGCGGCAGCCTTCGCTGCAACCAATCGGTCGCTCGGTCGGTCCATGATCCGATGTTCGAATTGGGACGGTCTCTCGTTCCGTAGCCATGACCCCCGTTTTCGTAAATGTGCAGTTCGGCCGGTACTTTTTGTCGTTTCATGTCTGCATACAGCAGCACGCTGCCAAGTGATGTCGAGCCGTCGTCATGGGTGTGGATGATGAACGATGGAGGAGTGTTCCCGGTGACCTTGATGACCGGCATCAATTTGTCCGTCTTTTTGTCGTACATGTTCCATGGATAAACCAACATCGCAAAGTCGGGACGGAATGACTGTTCGTCAACTTTGTCGATCGGCTCATAGGACGCATTTTCATCCGTGATCAAAATCGCACCCACTTGTCCACCGGCAGAAAAGGCCAGTAGACCAATTTGATCACGATCCAGATTCCATTTCTCTGCATTGGCGCGAATCCATCGCATCGCTCGTTGAGCATCTTGCAGAGGACGTTTCCAACCCGGTTCCTCAGCATTGTTGGGCAGACGAGTGCGGTAGTTCAGCACGAAACAGGTGACGCCCATTTCGCAGAGCCATTCCGCAGCTTCAGAACCCTCAAGATTCGGCACTACTTTGCCGAAGCCTCCACCCGGCAGAATCAAGACGGCTGCACCGTTCGGATTCTTGGTAGCGGAGTAGACGTTCATCGGTGGACGCCTGATCTTCTCGATACGAATGATCGGAGGTTTGTCCACAGCCCGCATCGGTAATTGGGTGCCGGTGGTTCGTTCCGTTTCTCCAGGAGCCAGATCAGGCCAGACAAAGATCTGTTTGGAAGTCGGGGGTTCCAGGGCAAGACTGCTGAGAGCAGGCACGCCCAACAGTGAAGCCAAAAAGACTGTGAACAAACATTTCATTAGATCGTTGCAGGGGTTTGAGGTGTCATCAGGTCTAGCTATGAGATTACTGCGTTGCGTCAGTCGGATGCCAGCATGGTGCGGAGCGTTGCCAGGTCTGCTTTGATGGCCGCAAGATGCTGGGGAACCAGATCTGGCTTGCGGTGGTCAAGGTATTCTTCGTGCAGTGAGATTGGCCCCGAGAACCCGCTAGCCCCGAGCATCTTGAAGAACTTTGGATCGATGCGGCCACTGCCCAGAGGGACGTTGGTGGGCTTGTTGCCCTCTTTCCATTCAAAGTCTTTGATGTAAACGGTATCGATCGATGGCTGGATCATGTTGAATGTGACCGGCCAACTCATGCCCGCTTCTGCTGTTGCATGGCGGATGTCGTAGGCAACGCCGATGTCACCGGGGTCGATGTCCTGCAACGCAAGTCGAAGGTCCCACAGCGGAGCTCCGAGGTAATTGATGCCAGCATGGTTTTGGTAGACGCCGGTCAGACCGAAGTCATGATTCATCGCGGCCAGTTGTTTGAGTTTTGGTCGCCATGCTTCAATTTGGGCAAGGACACTTTCATTGAGGTCGTATTTGTAATACTTCATCCGATAGCGTTTGATGCCCAGCGTTGCGGCGGTTCTCAACACGCGTGTCGTCAACGGATCGTCAGGATCGTTGACATCCGAGGTCAGGACCGTGATTTCGAGATCGCGTTTCTTGAGAGCTTCGACCAATTCTGGCAGTTTCTGTTCTACCTGTTCGGGTTCAACATGACCCCCGCTTCGAATGGGGGCTTCGATTCCATCGAATCCCAATTCGGCAATGCGGTCCGCAAGTTCGTCAAACGAAAGCGAATTGAACGGTTTGGTGAATACGCAGAGGGGATTCTTGCCGATTGGTTTTGAATCGGCGGCCTGTCCCGTTTCGACTTGTGTCACCAAGGGGCTAGCAGTCATTGCAGCGGCCACCCCCATGAATCGCCGCCGGTTGGGATGGTTTTTTGAGAATGGTTGGTCGGTCATTTCGTTGCTCCCAGCGATAAATAGGCGAACAGGTCGCGCAGTTCATTCGGTTTCATGTCTTTGAGTACATCGATTGGCATCAGCGAGGTGCGAATCGCCTTGAGTGTTTCGATGTTGTCACGGCTGATTACCGACAGCTGATTGTCAGCGTTTCGAAGCGTGACTGTTTTAGGATCCTGCGCTGCGATCATTCCATTGAGGACTCGACCGTCGTTGGTCAGGACCAGATAGGACTGAAAACCTTCGCGAATTTCAAGGCTTGGGTCGACGATCGAATTTAGCCAGAAGGTCAAGTTTCCTCGTTCATAACCATCGAGTGGCGGCCCCACTTTTTTTCCTTCACCAAAGAGTTGGTGGCAGTTCCCGCAGCGTTTCGTGAAATGAGCCTTGCCTTTGTCATGATCGCCCGGGTTGGCTGTCAGGACTTCTCGCAGGCGTCTCATCTCGGCGATTTTTTCAGGTGCGGAATCAATAGCTTTTCCGAATGCCTGTTCCACGCGAGCCACTATCTTGGCGTCCTCGTAGGTTCGTAATTGTTGTATCACGTCGGCAGGTATCTGGTCACGTCGCAACCGCCAGGCGTTCAATTCTGCTAACAGGACATTGGCCCATGCAGGGCGGCTTGCCAGCGTGCGACAGGCAGTCGCTCTGAGCCCGTGTTCTCCGGAAATCCGGCTACCAAATGCGGACACCAGCGTTTTGGGAATCGAAGCATCGTCATACTGCGTCAGTGACCGCATGGCGACTCGTTGCAAGGCAGGCTCTGAAGTGTATTGGCCTGTCGCCAGTCGCAGCAGCGTCGGTACAGCGGTTGGGTATTTGACTTCCCCCAATGTCTTCGCGATTTCAATCTGTATGCCCAGGTCCGTTGAACTGTTGCGCAATGCGGCAACCGCTTTGTCAGTCGCGTCGGCTTGTCCCTGTCGGATACCAAGTACGAGTCCCGAGTCTCCCAGACTTGACTGATAAGTAATCAGGGCGGCCTCGAGGCTTTTGGGGAGCGTCGGTAATGATTGGCCCTGGAACGCGCGGTTGAGACCGGTCATCAGTCGATCGCGGTCTGCTTTGAAGGGAGCGATCGCGAGTAGTTCAGCACAGTGTTGCAGTTCTGAGGGGCTTCCCCCGGCGGCGTAGCGCTGCATCAGCCGACTGGCGATGTGATCCCGGAAAATTGGCAGATTCCATACCCTCTGATCCCTAAGCATTGCCTCGATTTCTGTCCAAGCATCTGAATGGGATTCGATGGCCCACCAGATCATCAGCGGCATGTGTGGATCTGTTGTGTCAGCATCATTTGCCAGTAGAGCTCGGATGATCGGCAAG
>Ga0315334_10002243_pt1 | contig 12067 bp, 11 predicted proteins | sample M150034915metaG_FD_205555 | JGI IMG/M metagenome (GOLD analysis project Ga0315334, IMG submission 205555) | Ammonia-oxidizing marine archaeal communities from Monterey Bay, California, United States - M1 500m 34915 | ecosystem: Environmental > Aquatic > Marine > Intertidal zone | place: USA... | reverse complement strand
TCAGGGTGCCGATGTGGTGAAACTGGTAGACACGTGCGCTTGAGGGGCGTATGGAGCAATCCGTGGGAGTTCGACTCTCCCCATCGGCACCAAATTTTAATACCCCTTTAAAATTTTAGGTTGTGATTGTTTGACAGCGTTTCAGTTTCCCCTTTGTCTTTTGTTGTTCTCATACTAAATGCCACCCGCCACTTTAGAAGAACTATTCTCATCCCCTGGATTTCTGGCTATTTTTCTGGCGATACTCTTTACCATTGCAAACATTATGGTGGGAGTCAGCATCCTTCCCCACGACCATCGTGAAAAAGGTTACCGAATCCATCGCATACTTTTCGGTGCTGTTATCCTGAGTTATGTCTTGTTTTTGTTTCACCTGCAACAAATTTCACAAACCTCAATATTTGCATATATTGTTTTTACCTATCTTCTTTTTGTTGTTCCTGTTACTAGAAGGCTTAATGTTACACTGCACGCAGTTATTGCTTCTTTAGGCTTGGTTCTTATTACTTTGGTTGCGGTGTTCAACTTGATGTGATTAAATCTCATTAAGTTGTCATTAGAACTAGAGTGAACGAATTGGTTTTTCAGTGTTCTTTTATGGTTTTTAAATTGGGATTTCATGGATCAGTTTGATGTGTTGGTTTTAGGTGGGGGATTAGCAGGCATTACAGCTGCTCTCAGGGCGGCGGAGCTTGGAAGCAGGGTCTGCCTGATTGAAAAAAAAGAAATAGGGCTGGCTGGTTTTTTAAGAAGGAATTCGCTGCATATCAAAAACCATTCTCTTACATCCAACAGTTGGAAGGAATACAAGGCGGTTCTTCACTCTGAGGCCATGTCCTACCATCAACTCATGAAAGACAAACTGGAAACATCTGGTGTGACGGTTATTGAAGGCGAGGGGCGACTTGCAAATCAGGCCGAAATAAGTGTCCATAAAAAGGATGGAGAAAATATTTTATTAAAAGGCAAGTCGGTCATCCTGGCTTTTGGCTCAGTACCACGCTTTCCCTCAACTTTGCCTGGTGAGGATGGGGTCGTGATATCTATCGATGAGATATCTCAGCTACAGGAGTTGCCTGAGAGAATCCTAGTCATAGGGACAGGTCTTTTTGCTCTTGAGACAGTATTTGGACTACAGAAAATCGGGTGTAAAGTTTTTCTTTGTTCTGAACGGAAGGAATTAGTTCCAGAGATGGATGTGGATTTTAATGCTGAAATCGAACGCCAGTTAAAACAACAGAAAATTAAAATTTTAACAGGTAAGAAATTAATTTCTTTTTACAAGAAGGGAGACGAGCTTGGTGTAACTTTAGAGACAGGTATCAAGTTCTCAGTTCAGCAAATTATTATTGCTGATGCAAGGTCAGGTATAAAAGAAGTTTCCGAGCTTAAGAGCCTAGGAATTCGTTTGGGCGAACACCAAAAAGTCTTTGTAGACGAAGGTATGATGACCAGTATGCCCGGAGTCTATGCGGTGGGTAGCATAACAGGCGAATTGACTTCTGATACTATTTCCCAGGAAGCGGGCAAAATTGCTGTCGAAAATGCATTAGGTAAAAAAAGAAGATTTAATTTAGAGTGGGTTCCACAAACGATCCGCCTCTGTCCTGATCTGGCTTATGTGGGATGTAATATGATGACAGCTGGTCATCAGGGGTTCCATCCCGTTGAAGGTGTTTTCGAAGGGGGGCTCAATTCCATTATGAATTCAAGTTATTCACAAAAGGGGAAAAGGTTCAAAATTGTTGCTGATAAAAGGTCACGTTTGATTGTTGGGGCTCAGCTTATTTCGGATCACTCTTCGGAGTGGATTTCGATGATTTTATTGTTGATTAAAAAGGGTGTCACAGTTGCTAATTTGGCTAATTCCACTTATCCCGAAGGGGCTGAAATAAATGGGTTTTGCAGGGCTGCGCAAAATTGTTTGCGGGCTCTAAAGTCCTCATAATTAAAGCGCTTTTAGGCCAATTACTTCTTACCTTGACTCGATATTTTAATTATGTTAGAAATCAACACTTTGAGGGAGTATTAAGGTTTCTCAGCAAGGCCTAAAAGAAAAAAGGATCCTTAAATTAAATTAGGAATTATTTAGTTTTATGGCTGATACAAAAGAAAAGCCCTCATCCAAGGGCGCTAAGGGAAAAGAGGATAAGATTGAAACAATCTGGTCGCGTAGAGAGTTCTTCTCACTTGCGGGTTGGGCTGGTTTTTTAGCTTCATTAGGATTATCTTCACTTTATTTTGCCAGATTACTTTTTCCCCGCGTGCTTTTTGAACCTTCCCCTATTTTCAAGGCTGGCAACCCCAGTGATTATACGGTGGGGGAGGTAAGCACAAAGTGGGTCAAGGATCAGCGTGTCTGGATTGTTCGAGACGATGAAGGTATTTACGTCATTTTTGCATTTTGTACACATTTGGGATGTACTCCCCGTTGGTTAAAATCAGAAAGTAAATATAAATGTCCCTGTCATGGTAGTGGTTTTACCAAACAAGGAGTGAACTTTGAGGGCCCGGCCCCAAGACCTTTGGAGCGGTTGAAGGTTGGTTTGGCTCCAGATGGTCAGATTTTAATAGACAAAAGCAAGAAATTTCTTTTTGAAAAGGATGAGTGGACCAAGCCAGGCGCTAAGCTTTTTGTCTGATTGTCCCCGTTAGGTTTTGAAATTTTCAGATGTAAATGTGTTGATAAAAGACTGTGCAATTCCACTTTGATGGAGGTTTGAGTTTTGGCAAATAAGTCACCACAAATTCCGAGTATAGCGGAGTTGATGGATAAAGTTAAAAGTGGCAAGATTTTCACTGATATTGCTAAGGAAATTACGGAGTCACAAATATGGACCTCCACCTTCCGCCATGGATACGCTGATACTCCTCGTAACCGTGTTCTACAGATTGCCAGTAATGTTTGGCTTCACCTCCACCCGGTAAAAATTCAACGTCATGCCTTGCGTATTAAGTTCACTTGGTGCATGGGTGGAATCACTTTCCTTTTGTTTCTTTCCACTGTGGTGACGGGTGTGATCCTGATGTTTTACTATCGACCTGTTGGGGAGTATGCATACTATGATATGAAATATCTGCAATACGATGTCCCATTCGGTATGCTCATGAGAAATATGCATAGATGGGCGGCACACGCCATGGTTATTACTGTGTGGTTGCATATGTTTCGGGTCTTTTTAACTGGTTCCTATAAGCCCCCAAGGGAATTTAACTGGGTTATTGGGGTGCTATTGGTGACATTTACCCTATTACTCAGTTTTACTGGCTACCTTCTTCCTTGGGATCAATTGGCGATGTGGGCAGTTACGGTAGGTACCAATATGGCGCGTGCAACACCGTTTTTGGGTAATGAGGGCCCCTTTGCCGAATATGTTGGGGCGACGCCAAGGTATGATGTGCGTGCCTTGCTGATTGGAGGTAGTGTTGTAGGGCCTCCGGCGCTATTAAGGTTTTACGTTTTACATTGTATTTTTATCCCTTTGGTTGCTGGGGCCTTGATGATTGTGCATTTTTGGCGAATCCGTAAAGATGGTGGAATTTCCGGCCCTCTTTAAAAAGACAGATCTTGTGATAGAGGATAAGAGAAAATGGCTCAAGCAGCGGTAATAAAGAAAAAAGTAGAAGGAATACCAGAAAAACTTCATGTCTGGCCTTATTTGGTCCGATTGGAGTTTCTTTGTGCGATTCTTACTATTATTGCCCTTACGGTGTGGTCCATCGTTATTGATGCTCCACTGGAAGAAGCGGCGAATCCAACAAAAACTCCCAATCCTTCCAAAGCGCCCTGGTATTTCCTTGGGCTGCAGGACATTCTTGTTTATTTCGACCCATGGTTTGCTGGGGTTGTGGCTCCCGTTCTTATTATTGTTGGATTGATGCTGATCCCGTATTTGGATGTGAATCCCTTGGGCAATGGTTATTACACGTACCACGAAAGAAAAGCAGCGATTTGGGTTTATTGTTTTGGTTTTCTGGTTCTCTGGATTGCTTTGATCATCATGGGAGTTTTTCTGAGGGGGCCAGGTTGGAACCTTTTTATGCCTTGGCAATACTGGGACCCACATAAAGTGGTGGCTTTAGTTAATGTGGATCTTCCCTATGCATTTGGGGTGCGAACGTACAATGGGGCTATGTTGTTTGGTGGTGCTGTGATATTAGGATATTTTGCAGTGGGGACAGCGATCTATTTCTTCATGGAACGCAAGGCGCTCAAGGCCGTTGGCTTTCTGAGAATGTTTCTTAAAATTGAACTTTTTCTCATCATGATGGGTATTGTCATAAAAATTGTTCTTAGGTTGGGTTTCAATATCAAGTATGTGTGGGTGACACCTTGGTTTAATATTTAATCGCTTTAGGATCGGGAAATAAATTGGCAGAAGAAGAAAATAAAAAAGAATATAAAGAAGGGGAGTTTGACGAGCATACCTCGTACAGCTTTCTGTTTTTTCTGGTGTCAGCTGCAGCTCTTTTTGTGACGCTTTGGGCATTCTGGGATGATGAGTATGCTCGCCGCGGTTATAAAATGTATCAGGATGTATTCCACAAGGAACAATTTGCTGTAGCAGAAGCAAGTTGGAAAAAGGTCAACGATGAAATCAAGGGGACTGAAAAAAAGATTAAAGAAAATTTAGCCCAGACCTTAGATAGACTGGACTCATCCGAATCCTTTGAAGAGTTGGTTGAGGAGGTACGGCTAAAACAGGTTGCGCTTGATGAACAGAAAGAGTTGAAAAAATTTGCCGGTAGTATGGTCGATGAAGCATATTACTGGTATAAAAAAGCCATGCATGAAGGCGAAAACTTCGATGTTGAGTTGGCGTCCCTCAACTCTAAGCAAGTTGAGGTGGAGTTGTTTAATCCTGTCATTGCTGAAAAACAACTGATCTTGGAGGAAGCGGAAGGCAGACTTTTAAAAGTAAAGGCTGAACAAATAAGCCTTGAAAAGGAATTGGCCAGCCTAAGTACTGAACGACAGAAGTATGAATTGACGATGGATTATTACAAATGGTTTCCTTTTTTCTGGAAGCCTGCGGAAATTCTTCAAACCGTTATTCCAGGATTTGGAAAAAATAGTTTTAAAGAAATTATTTACCGGGTAGACCGGTGTATGACATGCCACATTGCGTATGACAACGAGCATTATAAAGATTTTGGTCAGCCTTTAAAATCTCACCCTAACCCCGAAATTCTGATTAATAAACATCCCCCTAAAGTGACAGGTTGCACATGGTGCCACTTAGGGCAGGGAACAGTAACATCCCCGCCAGAGCATGCGCATGGTTCCCATCATGAAACGGACCAAACGGTGGAAGTGAACGAGCCAATACTTAGAGGGGATTACCAACAGGCAACTTGTAGAAACTGCCATGCTGAAGTGGTTAATTTAGAAGGTGCCCCACTTTTATCAAAAGGTAAAAGACTCTTTATGAAGCTGGGGTGTCATGGTTGTCATTTGGTGGATGGTTATTCTGCAGAGGCCAAAGTTGGGCCTAGACTATATAGAATAGCTGATAAAGTTGACCCTAGCTGGTTATATCGTTGGGTCAAAAAACCCAGAGACTATCTCCCTAAAACCCGAATGCCAGAATTTCAGTTTAATGAAAAAGATGCCATGGGGGTTACGGCTTATCTTTTAGCATCGTCAGAAAAAAACTATAAATTGCGTTTGAAATTTAAAGCAGGCGATCCGGATAAAGGCAAAAAACTATTTGAAACTGTAGGTTGCCAGGGGTGCCACGAGTTAAATGGCAAAGGTGAAACTCATGGGCCTGACCTGAGTAATATTGGTAAAAAGGTTAATGCCGATTGGTTGGTCACATGGATCAGCAGCCCCCATAGCTATAATGCGACGAGCAAAATGCCCGATCTTCGACTGGGAGATGCGCAGGCTACCGATATTGCCTCTTACCTGATTCAATTTGGTAAGAAACAAATTATTCCAGGGCTTGAGGCTAAATTGGCAGATGCTGAGTTAATCAAACATGGAAAAAAGGTAGTTCGTCGTAGAGGTTGTTTTGCCTGCCATGATATCAAAGGCATGGAGAGCGAAGGTCGAATAGCACCAGAACTATCCTCCTTTGGTCGGAAAATGACTGTGGAGCTAGAATTCGGTGATTCGCATATTCCCCATAGTTGGGATTCTTGGGTTCGGACCAAGTTAAAGAAACCTGATTCTTTCAAAACTGAACGGGTTCTTGACAAGATGCCAAATTTTCATCTTGCACCGGATGAAATTGATGCTTTAGTTGTCCTCCTTAAAGGTTTTAATGGAACCAAGGTACCTCCAAATTACCGCAAGATTCTTACGGATAGAGAGCAAACAATTGAAACGGGTCGTCGTTTAATCACTAAATACAATTGTCGAGCTTGTCACAATGTTGAAGGTGAAGGCGGTAAAATTCAAAAATACCTTAAAGCAAAGGCGCAATATCCTCCACCACTTGACATGGGTACGTATCATGTAGGAGAACGGCTAAAAAGCTCATGGTTGTATTCTTTCTTAAAAGATCCAACTCCTGTAAGAACATGGATCAAAGTTAAAATGCCTACCTTCTCATTTAGTGATAAAGAGGTAGCAGATTTGACTGCGTACTTTGAAGCGTTATCCCCACAGAGTGGATATGAGGCTGGTATCAATGTTGGTAAAGATAGTGCTGTGGCGCAAAAAGGTGTTGAAATGGTCAACTACATGGATTGTGGACGTTGCCATGATGATGGGCAAAAAGGAATTGAGTTTTCACTGGCGAGTCAGCGTCTTCGAGAGAACTGGATACCAAAATGGTTGAAAAATACCCGCGAAATGATTCCTTGGACTCCGATGCCTTCTCATTGGGTTAAGAAAGGGGAGCAATACACGGTCCCAACTAAATACAGTGAGATAGAAACAGTGGGTGATGTTGATACGCAAATAGATACACTGAAAGACCTGATTGTAGCCTATAATACCACTGAACTGGACTTTGATATTAGTTTAGGTGAAGGTGATGGCGATGAAGAGGGTGATGAAGAAGGTAGTGGGGATGACGAAGAAGATGAAGATGAAGATGACGAATAAGTTCAATAGTCAGGTTCAAGTTTTCTTATGATTATTACTAACCACAAATAGGGACCAAAATGGAAAATTCAGGACTAGCAAACTTTCTTTTAATTGCAACCAAACCGGATAATATCCCCATTGGAACCATGTTATTATTTGTAGGTTGGGTATTTTGGGTAGCTGTTGCCCAGATGATCAAACATGATCGCTGGATAAAAGAAGGTAAAAAAGAAAAAGTTTGGGATGAAATGATTAAATAAGTGGCTATTTTCGGGATTGTACTCATTGCATTTATTGTAGGCATTATCCTGATTGTATTCCTAAAAAAAACCTCACCTCCCGCCCCACAAGAGCAAATCCATTTCGATAACCCTTCGGATATACCAATCTATCTTTCGGATAGAGATGCGTTTAAATCAAAATGTGTTGAGTTTCTAGAAAGTTTTCATCTTCAATACATTCACTCTGTTTGGGCGGATAATCATGAGTTAGAAATTACAATGAATGATGAGACTCCGGTAGTTGGGGGACGTTATCTTGCTCTCTGTATTATTGAACCGCCAGGCCAAACGGTTAATGCAATTAAAGTTAAGGGCTTTCTTGACACGGTCAAGGGGGAAGGAGCATCGCGCGGGATTTTTATCACTACTGGTTATTTTACCAACGAAGCAATGAATCTGATTGAAGATGAGCCTGTCGAATTGGTGAATATAGTTTCATTTATTTCTTACCTCAAAAAATTTGGTCTTTATGAAGACACACCTAATCCCTCCTGAATTTTTGTTTTATAGCCAGCCTATTTTATTGTTCACGTTTATTTTCAATAGTTCATTTGGCCAAAGGGCATGTGTTATTATTAAATAATGAAAATTAGCGAAAAATTAAACTCCTCATCTCCGATTTTTTCTTTTGAGTTTTTTCCTCCCAAAGATTCTGATGGTTTTGCCACACTATTTGAAACAATTGCTCGGTTAAAACCATCTGCACCCGGGTATGTGTCTGTGACCTATGGAGCCGGAGGCAGCACACGGTCAAAAACGGTAGATTTAGTTGGTAAGATTAAAAACTTTATAGGTCTTGAAAGTATGGCCCATTTAACTTGTGTCGGGCATAACGAACAGGAAATCCAATCGGTACTTGAAAATTTACAGGCCCAAAATATTGAAAATGTGCTTGCACTTAGAGGCGATCCTCCCCAGGGAGAGCAAAAATTTATCAAAACCGAAGGGGGTTTTGAATATGCCAATGAACTTGTACATTTTATCAAGAAAAATTTTTCGTTTTGTATTGGAGCGGCTTGTTACCCTGAAGGCCACGTGGAATGCCAGAACCTGGATAAAGATATAGAAAACTTACAACGCAAAGTTGATAGCGGGGTCGATTTTCTTATTACGCAATTATTTTTTGATAATTACTACTACTTTAAATTTCTTGATAAGGTTCAAAAGAAAAATATCAATATTCCTGTGATACCAGGAATCATGCCCATTTTAAATCTCAAGCAGATTCAGCGGTTTACTAAAATGTGTGGGGCAAAACTTTCTGAATCGTTAATTTCTAAATTTGATGGAACACAAAATGATAAAGAAAGAGTTCGACAGATTGGTATAGAACATGCTGTTGAGCAGTGCGGAGAGTTATTGAAGAATAATGTTCCTGGTATTCATTTTTATACATTAAATCGGTCTAAAGCGACATTGGCAATTTTAGAAGAACTTAAAGAATTCGTATAAAACCCTCCAGATAAAATTCAATGGCTAAACTGGTAAATATTTTACGCATATGTTTACTGCTATGTATAATTTTTATGTCTTTGAAATTTTCAGTTTTGGCTCAAGAACTGGAAGTCAGTATCACCGAAAGCATGGTTTTTATTCAAGGTGGATCCTTTAAGAGAGGTTGTGATAGTTTCGGCCCACAGCATGGGGCTCCCGAACAGCAGGTTCACTTGGATAGTTATTGGATCGATAAATATGAAGTTACCAACAAAAACTTTGAAAAAATAATTCCAGACCATTTATTGCGGCGTAGCAAGTTTTCAGGTTGTGATGAGTGCCCGGTTTCAAAGGTCAGTTGGTACGAAGCGGCTGACTATTGTCACTTGATCGGGAAGTCACTCCCAAGTGAAGCTCAATGGGAAAAAGCGGCAAGTAGGGGAGATGGTTGTCAATTTCCATGGGGCGAAGGATTCGACTTGGAGAATCCCCTTGCGAGAGGTGGGTTGAAATTGAATGAAAAAGCTTCAAAGGTGGGATCATTTCCGTCCAATAAGAATGGTCTATATGATGTAGCTGGAAATGTATGGGAATGGGTTGGGGATTGGTTTTCAATAAGATTTTATCATACCGATATTCTTCATAATCCAAGAGGTCCAGTTCGTGGTTTAATGAAGGTTAGACGTGGAGGAGCATGGTCAGACTCTGTTAATGCAATGGCAACGGGTTATAGGGACTGGAGTTACCCTTTATCAAGAGGGTTTAATGATATTGGTTTTCGGTGTGCTATTAACTTAATAACACAGAGGAAATAATTTGATCACACAAATTAAGCTGGATTATATAAATCGAGTCATTGATGAATGCCTTGATGAAGATTCATTAGAATTGAAAGGTAAATTTCTCGGAGATGAAGGGGTGGAAGCTCTGGTTCAAACGAATCGTCAATTTGACGTTGAAAATCTGGACTTGTCGCACAATAAATTGACTTGGCGTGGTGCTCACCATCTGTTTCATTGTGGTCAATTTAAAAATTTGAAGCGTTTGTATCTAGGTGATAATAATATTTCTGATAAAGGGGTGAAGGAACTTCCCTCGTCCAATTTTGTGGAGAATCTTTCTCTACTTGATTTACGTTACAATAATATTGGGCCTGTAGGGGGGTTGGCTGTAGTTGGTTCACCAAAATTCAGAAAACTGCAGGTTTTGATTTTCCAGGAAAACCCCGTTGGGGATGCAACGTTAATAGCGCTAGCAAAAGCTCCCGCTTTTGCTAATTTAAGAAAATTAAATTTCTATCGAACCGATATAACACCCATTGGTATTAAAGTTTTAGCTAAATCAAAAGTTTTGCAAAGGGTTAAGCAGTTAAATATTGCAAGAAATTACCTGCATTTGGAGTCGGCTCGACTTTTGGGGAATACAAAAACATTGACCAATATTGAAACCCTGTTGATGTATGACACGGGTATAGGCGATGCTGGAGTAAAAGCTATCATGGAATCTGAGGCATTTGCTAAATTGAAGACGTTACGGGTTACCTGATAACATTCCCTTCTTTAGATTAAGAGTGTCGGTCATTCAGCCATGGCTCGGCGGTATTGGAATAGCCTCTTTTTTCCCAAAATCCCAGCTCATCATAATCGCGAAAAATAATTTCGCCTATCCATTTGGCTCCCTTCCAAGCGTACAGTTGTGGCGTGATCATTCTTACCGGGCCACCATGTTCAAGGGGCAGGGGATTGTTTTCCCATTGGTGGACCAGTAAGACATCGTATTTCATGGCTTCTTCTAATGGTAAATTAGTTGAATATCCATCCCATGCTTTAATGTATACAAACTTAGCGCTTGGGAGCACTTCGCAATGTTTGGCGATATCTGAAAATTTAACCCCCTTCCAACGGTTATTTAACCTGCTCCATGTGGTAACACAGTGAAAGTCGGAAACATCTGACGTTTGAGGTAATCTCAGAAAATCGTCCCATGTAAATGTTTTAACCGTTTTCACCAATCCTGAAACGGTTAGGTTCCAGGTGTGTTCACCCAGTTCAGGCGTCACCCCCAAGTCCAATACGGGCCAATTTTCTACCAATCGTTGGCCTGGCGGTGTAGTCGGATTCCCATCTCGGTTCAATTCGCCCTGACCTTGGGGAATTTCACCTTTTAAAGCTTGTTTTTGAACAAAAGCTTTACGGTATTCAATTAGCCGCTCACGGCCTTTTATTCTTTTGGAATCAGGATCGTATAACATTGAGTCTGTATAGTTATGTTTAAACTAATAATAAAACATGTTTCATGACTAATTAAGAAGACGTTTTGTGTTTATTTTTATAAATGGGTTATAAACTTATGGTTGTAGGTCCTGAAATTCCTCCAGTCAATGCTGTGCTTTGGAAGATAATATACGGTCTGTTCCCGAATTTAATACTAAAATTTCTGAGTTAAATTTATTCGAAACAATTTTTGATTTAACTGAAATAATTATATTAAGAACTTTCATCAGACATAAACTATTAATGAGTGATATTTTTCCTGCTTCTTGTTATGTCGTGTGTCGAGAAAAACTGATGACAAAAAAGGAGCGATTGAAAATTTAAAGGAGTTTTAAATATTTGCTCAGTAAATAATATTCTTTCTCCCTGAAAGGTTTTACGTGATCTGGAATTTATTTTCCTGCATACATTTTCTTCTGCATCATGAGCTGATTTTATCAATCACTTTTTCGGTGAATTCACATTCCTCTTTGATTACACAATTTTGGCAAGCGAAGTTTTTTGCCGTACAGATGTATCTACCATGAAGTATGAGGTAACGATGGGCATTTTTTAACCAATTTGTTGGTGGTATCTCTAAAAGTTTTAATTCTGTTTCTAACACAGATTTTCCAGGACCTAATCTAGTGCGGTTTGCGACTCGAAAAACATGGGTGTCTACAGCGATCGTCGGTTTTCCAAATCCTTCATTCAAAACAACATTTGCCGTTTTACGACCCACTCCTGGTAAAGATTCCAAACTTTCACGTGAATTAGGTACCTTTCCATTAAATTTATTTAGAAGGATTTCACAGGTTCTAATAATATTTTTTGACTTTGCTGGAGCTAGTCCGATGGGTTTGATGATTACAGCTAATTTTGATACTCCCAAATTTAGAATTTTAATTGGGGTAGGGCAGGAAGCAAAAAGAGCTGATGTAACTCTATTGACGGTTTTATCTGTTGATTGCGCGCTTAAAATAACTGCTATTAGGAGTTCAAAATGGTTCTTGAATGACAGTTCTGATTTAGCATCAGACAAGTGATAAGCAAGTTTTTGA
>Ga0315334_10002240_pt1 | contig 12073 bp, 9 predicted proteins | sample M150034915metaG_FD_205555 | JGI IMG/M metagenome (GOLD analysis project Ga0315334, IMG submission 205555) | Ammonia-oxidizing marine archaeal communities from Monterey Bay, California, United States - M1 500m 34915 | ecosystem: Environmental > Aquatic > Marine > Intertidal zone | place: USA... | reverse complement strand
CAGAATATACCTTTAATGTTTTAGCCTTATCAAATGTTAATTCTGATTTTTTTATAATTTTCCAGTCTGGATGGCCTTTGTAAAGATCTGATGCCCTCCACATTTGAAATTTAACAGCGTCTGCACCCGCATTTTTGCATTCTTTAATTAATTTTTTAGCTTTGGAAATACTTCCTTCCCAATTAGATGCAATTTCCGCTACTATGAATATCTTCATTAAATTATCAAAACACGGAGTATTATTAATCTAATATTTTTTCAATATAGTAACTATAAGCTTTGTTATTTTTGTATATTATTTTTTTTTTAACCCATCCAAGTTTTTCTTCAAAACTAAATGGGATCGGTCGTTCAACTTTAATAGTTGCAGTAAGTTTTTTTAGTCCTAATTGTTTCGCCTTGTTGAAGATTAATTCGTAAGCTTTTGTTCCAATTCCCTTGCCTTTGTATCCATCTAAAAGAAAAGAGCCAAGTTCGGAATTTACAATTTTGATATAACCAACAGCCTTTCTATCATACATTACAACCCAATGAAATGAATTGGGATCATCACGGAGTTTAGCCATGTATTTCCTATGAGTATCAATTGATGCTATAGTAGTATCATGAAAGGCAATTCTGTTACTGTGCTGATTTCTTATTTTTAGAATAAAATCCCAATCTTTTTCAATTACATCTCTAATTTCAACTTTCAGTTCTGATTTTCTAGATTTTTTGTTAAAAAACTCATTTATTTGTGAGATTAATTTCTGAGTAGAATTTTTTGTTAGGCCATGCATTTTACAACCTTCTTCAATGTTTTCACCTATTGATGCATCACAACTAGAACAATAAAGACCGAATTGTTCAAAAATTGCATTAACTTCTTTTCCACCTTTTTCAAGTAACGTAGCAATTGCCGCGGTTTTATTAACAAAATCAGATTTGTCTATAGAAATATTTTTCCTTGCTTCCCATGGAGCATGCATAATTTTCCAAAATGCAATATTATATTCATCATTCTCTCTAGAATACTCCGACCAATATTGAATTTCATCCCATGAAAAATCTTTTTCAATAATATCTTGAATTATCGCTCCAGGACAAATCATTTTCATTGCAACATCATCAGAGGTTGGGTCTGGTTCATATTCAACTAAACCGTCAGCAAAAGAGATTTTACCATCAAGTTTTCTTTTTTTATCACGTGCAGACAATATTACAGAGTATTTCCCAACTTGTTTTGAAAGTTCAGAACCACTAAACTCTTCAAAATAATTTCTCAGATCATTATGTGTGAGAGTAAAGTTTTTTGGCATAAATTCTTGATTTGTATCGTCATGATAATTTTCATCCAAAAATTTTATAGTGTTTACTCTATCAAAGAGTTTTTCATGATCATGTCTTTTAGAAATTTTTCTAGATTTTCCATCCCAAGATTCAGATGGAAACATTTCTAAAACATCTATACTTTGATTTTCAAAGAATTTAGTAACTGTTCTTGGAGTGTTTTTTACTTGTAATTTTGCGATGCTTCGTAGTTCTGTAGGTCCTAATTCATTAAAATTTGCAAACGGTAAAAGATATTTTGCACTACATAATTCAGTTATCTGTTTTAACATTTTTAGCATACCAAGATTTTTCGTTTTCATAATTTCTTTCTTTGATATTATATCCAAATGTGTCCAATTTAGTGGATAAGCGCTAGCACCAAATGAAAATGCTGAACAAACAAGATCAACATTTCCTACTAACCTGGGAATATTCCAATTAAATCCCGCATCATTTACATCAAGGATTTTAAAATTGCCTAGCTGAAGGTAGATTACGCTATCATTCCAAAGACTGTTTGATTTGAAGAAGACTAATTTTATATCGTCTGTTAAGTTAATTGCTTCTTCAGATGGTATGCTGAAAACATTGTTAAAACCTAGATTTTTTGCTCTTTGTTCTAATCTACCAGTTTTGTTATGAGGGACGTAAATATGGATGTCCTTATTCAAAAGTGATAGTGTTTTTTCATTGAAATGATCCGAGTGCTCATGACTAATTAATATGAAATCGATTTTTGGAAGATCTTTTACCTGAAGTTTAGTTGGAGGGTAATGAATCCATGAGGAATAAACCGCTGGACCCTCGATCCATGGATCAGTGAGAATATTTTTCCCATTCCATTCAATTAAAAGACATGCGTTACTAACAAGTGTAATTTTAGGAATGATTTTTTTGCCACTAGTAGATAATGCTTGGATTTTTTTATTTTCTGGTAATTCAGCAAATAATTTATTTTTCTCAATAGCCACAGGAAAAGGTTGGAGACATGCTTGTGGTGCATTAATGGATTTACCATTACTAGGATTGAAAGTCCATCCATGATTAGGGCAACGCCATGAATCATCATTCAATTCTTCAACTATGCCATGTTGATGAGGACAATCTGCACTAAATAAAATCGGAGAACCATCAGCATTTTTTGATAAAATATAGAATTCAGTATCAATTTTGACTAATTTTGGAGTAGAATCTAAGAGGATTTTATCTCCAATTTCCGTTTTCATTACATACTTTCTTGATTTTTTGAATAAAAAGTTATGGCAGAATTAATTTTTTGAAATTAACTATTTGAGAATTTTGTATGTAGAAGTGAATCATATAATTTGCCATCAATTAAAATATGTTTTTTCAATCTTTTTTCTATTTTAAAATCTAAATTTTCCAGAACCTCAATTGTCCAAGGTCTAACATCATAAGTTTCAGTGATAAGTTTGTTTAAGTTCATATCATCGAATACAATCTTAAAAAGAAGCTTCAGGAATATGGAAAAATCTTTTTGGTAGATAGTTTTTGATTTAGTCCTATTTGTATTATTAACAAATGATACCTCACCACTTTTTGAATTCCAATCCATATGTACCAAACCCCCGTATCCGATACAATCTTTATTATGTAAGAAACTAAATAAAATTATATCAGGTTTACTTTTGTAAAAAGATTGTTTGATTGTATTATTATAATAAATTGATTGATCCTCTTTTGTCAAAGAAATTTTTTGCCTTAAAATATTAATTTGTTCATTTCTCCATTTTCTTATATTTTGAATATCATGTTTTCTTAAAGGAACTAATGAATATTTTTGAAGGAAAATTTCATTATGATTCAGAAATGGATATTTTTTTAATTTCATAGATTAATGAAAATTGTTTTTCCTAATAATTGGTTATGTTCATAAAATCATTTTAGTAATAAGTTTTAAATCTATTAGGTAGGAATTAGATTATTCAATGACATTTCTCTTTTGTGCATATAGACATTGGGCAATAGACCTCTACAAATTATTATCTAAACGATATAAAAATATGGTACTATTAAACGACCCAAAAAAGCTCACGCTAAATCATGTAAAAAAAATTAATCCAAAATTCATCTTTTTTCCCGATTGGTCATGGATTGTTCCACAAACAATTATAGAAAATTACAAATGTGTTTGTTTTCATGAATCGGATTTACCAAAATTTAGAGGTGGAAGTCCAATTCAAAATCAAATTATCAGAGGAATTAAAAGGACCAAAACTACTGCATTTTTTATGAATAACAAGATTGATTCAGGAAATATTTTATTAAAAAAATCTCTTTCATTACATGGTACATTGGATGAAATTTTTCAACGGATGATAAAGAATGATTACGAAATGATAATTAAAATAATCAAAGGCAATTATAAAATTCAAAAACAGAAAGGACACCCCACATACTATAAACGAAGAAAACCTGAACAAAGTGAATTAAGTTTAAACAAATCAAAAGAGTATATCTATAATTTTATCCGGATGTTGTCAGATCCTTATCCTAATGCATTTACAAAAATTGGAGAGCATAAAATTATTTTCAAATCAGCAAAACTTGAAAATAATAAATTGTACATCAATGGTGAGATAGAATGAAGATTTTAGTGCTGGCTGCTCATCCGGATGATGAAGTACTTGGAATGGGTGGATTACTCAAAAAGTTTTCAAAAAGAGAGCATGAGATCAAAGTTGTTTTTTTGGCAACAGGAATTATGGCTAGAAGATCAAACGATTACAACAATTCAGCTAAATACAATATTAATGATAAATTGGTAAATGATATGGGAAAACAGATAAGCAATCTGCAGGAAGATGCTAAAAAAGCATTATCGTTTTTAGATATTAAAAATATTCAATTTGAAGACTTTCCTGATAATGAAATGGATAAAGTTTCAAATTTAGAAATTACAAAAAAAATTGAAACCATAATTGATAAGTTTGGACCAGATACTATCTATACTCATTCTCAACATGACATTAATGTAGATCATAGAAAGATCTATGAAGCCACCATTACAGCATCAAGACCTAAAAAAAATTCCAATGTAAAAGATGTAATTTCTTTTGAAGTTCCTTCTTCTACAGAATGGTACTTTCCACAGCAGTTTTCACCTAATATTTTTGTAGATATTTCTAAGGAATTAAAGTTTAAGTTAAAAGCTATGCAAGCCTACAAAAATGAATTACAAGAATTTCCACATCCAAGATCAATAGAAGCTCTTGAAATTATAGCAAAAAGATGGGGTACAGTATGTGGCTTTGATGCGGCAGAAGCATTCTGTTTAGTACGGAGTTTAATTAAAAATAATTAAATGATCATTCCGTATTTTGAAATGATGTTTTTTAATTCATCTTTTTCCATTCTTTTAGCGTGTTCTGAAGAATAAAGTTCCAAATCAGTTACTTTTTTAATATTATCATATGAGGATTGAATTTGTTCAGCTGTGGAATATGCATTTGGAATTATATATTGATTATCAAGTTCCCAGGTTTTACGTATTTCATCTTTATTTATCAAGACTTCATGAATTTTTTCACCAGGCCTAATGCCAATTATTTCTTCACCAGTATTATCTAATAGTTCAAAGAGAGTATCACGTACAGTTTGAATTGAATAAGATTTTAACTTAGGAACAAAAATTTCGGAACCTTTACCTAATTCCATTGCATTTAGAATTAAATCTAATGCTTCATCCATAGTAATACTGAATCTTGTCATATTTGGATCAGTAATTGTTATCTTTTGTTTACTCTGTATCTGCTGAATAAATCTTGGTATTACAGAACCACTGCTTCCAAAAACATTTCCATATCTTACAGCAATGAAGTTTGTAGGATGTTTTTTTGGATTTGAATAGTGCATCGCAGATACAAATAATTTTTCCGTTAATAATTTAGTTGCACCATAAGTATTAAGAGGAGAAACAGCTTTATCAGTTCCTATACAAATGGCTTTTTTAACATTATTATGTAAACATGCATCGATTACATTTTGAGAACCGTTAACATTGGTTTTGATAGCTTCAAACGGATTATATTCTATTTTATCAACGTGTTTAAGAGCAGCCGCATGGAAAACGAAATCCACATCTTCTGTTGCTCTAATTAATCTATCCAATTCTCTAATGTCACCAATTAGAAAACGTAATCTTGAATCTGAGAATTTTGAGTCAGCTTCTACTTGTTTTAGTTCATTTCTACTAAAAATACGAATTTGCTCTACATCCAAAGATAACAATCGTTCAACTAATGCAGTTCCTAAGGAACCTGTACCACCAGTTATTAGTATTTTTTTGCCCTTAAACATACAGAAATATTTTTTTGTGATATTAAAAAACTTGCTATACAAAATGGTTTTAGAAGTTTAGAATAAACAGTCAAGTATCATTTTTGATGATTTGGCAATATTAACAACATTTTCTTCCATTATTTTGTTTGATTTTTGAATGACATTTTGAAGGCGTTCAGCATCTGATAGAAGATTAGAAAAATCTTTCTCAAAGTTTTCAATTGTAGTCACAAGACATGATTTAGAAATACTCATTGGTATACCATGAATATCATGATCCGCAACAATGGAAATTACTGGTTTTCCAATTAATTGCGCTTCAAACACCACTGATGATACCCCAACAGAAATAACAATTTTTGATCTTAACAACAAATCCAAAATTTTGCCATTTTTCAAAATTTTTACATTAGGAAATTTTTTAGATATACTGTTAGATAGATTAGATTCTGATATGTCAGGATGTCTCTTTATAATCAAATTTTGTTCATGTTTAGTTACGATAGAACAAATTTTTTGAATTAATTTTTCGTATTTATGCCATTCATTAACGTCATGCCCAACAGATTGCTGATCTCGCGGTCCAGTAGCTAAGAGTAAAATCGAGTTAGGATTTTTTTTTGTTTTCTGTCCAGAAAATCTATCAAGATTAGGACTTCCTTTAATTTCAACTTTTTCAGAAGGTATACCTGACTGTATAGCATAATTTAGAAATGATTTTCCCCACACGAAAAACTTGTCTGTTAATATAGGTAAAACCCCGACAATTGTTTTATTATAATCAATTGCTTGCTGGCTATCCACCACTACTCCATGTTGAAGTAATATTGAGTGTATAGAAAATTTCTTTGCTAACTTTAACATTATTTGTTCAGTAAAACCGCTTTCAGATAGTACAATTATTGATGAAATTTTATTTTCTAATAAAAAATTTTTGGCAAGTTCAATTTCCATAATTGAATTTAATAATTTTTCATTAAAAATTTTTATTAAATGTGGCTTTAAACATAGCCAAAATGATATACCATTATACTGAAAAAACGATTCAAAGAATACTGAATCGTCTATAAATTTTTCGAATTTTTTTTTAGCACTATTGCACTTCAAATCAATATCTGATTCAATATCTTTAAACTCATTTTTAGAAGTGATAAATGGTAAAATATGAGAATTTCTTAAGATGTTTAGAGAATTAAGATTGTATGCTATTGGTCTATGTTTATTGTAAAGAAAAATTTTCCCATTAAATTCATTTGATTGTTGAAATATTCTTTCGTATTTTATCGGATCAAATTCTACTAAAACACATGATTTTTTTGTGAAGTTTTTATTATTTTTTTTCGAAAGAATAGATATCAATTTTTCAGAATATTTTTTAAATTTTTGATAGTTTTGCTTTGAAATTTTAATTGATATAGCAGACGTCAAATTATACTCTATTTTATCCCAAGTTAACTGTGGATGGATAGAACTTTTTCCTATTAAATTTACATCATGAGTCAATTTACTTGTAATCGAGAAAATAGTAGATGGACATGAAAATTTAGCCTTAGGGTATTTTTCAATAATTTTCGAAATAATTATAAAATTTCGAAGAAATACTATTAAAAAATTATAGAATTCCACTCTAAATAATGAACCAAGATTTATTCCTTCAAAAGAAAGAAGTTTATTTCCATTATTATGATTATACCATTGACAAAATTTTATGCATAGTGAATCTATTGATAATAATTCACTAGTGTTTAAAAAAATATCAGATATATTATGTTTAATTTTTTTTTCAGTTAAAATTTGATCTGTTTCAATATCAAATGAAATAATTTGTTTGTATTTTTTTGTTAATTGATCAATTTTTGAAGGTGTGATTGTAGAATCTATCAATAAAAATTCATTATTTAAAGCCATTTTATTAATTATTTTTTATTTCATTTATGACGATATTGAGTTCACGTTTACTAATTTTTGGGAATAATGGTAAAGATAGTATTTGATTGTATAATAATTTTGAATTATTTAATGTAGAATATGTTTTACAATTAACCTTATAGAGTGTAAATTCATGTAGAGGTTTATAATGTACAGATGTTCTAATCCCATTTTTCAATAACTTCTCAAATAATTTATTCCTAGACAAACCATATTTTTTTTGAATTTTTATAACATACAAATGACAGCTGTTATCAAACAGATTGGAGTGATCAGGAATAGATATTCCGTCTATATTTTTTAATTTTATGTTATAGTATTTGCACGCATTTTGTCGTAACCTATTCATTTTTTTTAATCGCTTTAATTGATTTAGTCCTAATGCAGATCGTATTTCGTCTAGTCTATAATTATATCCCATTTCATTAATATCAAAATCCCAAGGATGTCCTTTGGTAAATCGTTGTTTCAATGATATTGTAATACCATGATTTCTGACACTGCGTAAATTATCTGCAATTTTTTTTGTTTGCGTGATAATCATACCACCCTCGAAAGTCGTTAAATTTTTTGTAGGATAAAAACTAAAACATCCAGTATCACCAAATGTACCTACATGTTTTTTTTCACACTTTGTACCAATAGCATGCGCACAATCTTCAACAATTTTTAGATTGTATTTTTTTGCAATTTTGATAATATTTTTCATGTCGCATGATTTTCCTGCAAAATGTACAGGAATGATAGCTTTAGTTTTTTTAGTGATACTTTCTTTAATAGAATTTATGGAGATGTTAAAATCATCTTCATTTACATCTGCTAACACAGGAGTAGCACCAGTAAATAATACTGCGTTTGCAGTAGCAACAAACGTTATATCAGGAATAATTACTTCATCGCCTTTTCCTATTTTTAATGATTTTAATGATAATTGTAAAGCTGAAGTAGCATTAGATACACCTACTGCATATTTAGAACCAGTAAGATCACAAAAAGAATTTTCAAATTTCCTTAACACTGGACCGTCTGTTAGTAAATTGGATTGAAGAGCGGTGATAATTGCTTTCTTGTCAGAATTATCAATGTTGGGAACAACAAAAGGAACTTTAATTGATTTATCTTGAAATGCATCATTATGGTTTGATTTCATTTTATATACTTTTTTGGATTGGGATATTCTTTTATGAGTTGCTCATACATGCTTAATGTGTTTTTAGCCATCTGTTCTGAATTACAAGTTTCAAGAACTAATTTATGACCAGAATTACCTAGTTCAGCACATTTTTTTTCATCATTTATTAAATTCAAAATTGATTGTGATAATGAATTAGGATTATCAGGATCTACAAGAATACAGTTTCTATTATGATGAATGGTAAATGGAATACCATGGGCAGTAGTACTAATTACAGTTTTTTTAAATGCAAATGCCTCAAGAGGTGTAAGAGGAGAAAGCTCCCATCTAGAAGGATATACTAAAAATTTACATTCTCTATAAGCCTGAATTACATCAACACGTGGAGGATTCTTAATTACTTTAATTATATTTTTTAAATTTAATTTTTCAATCATATCCAACATTTCTAATTCAAAACCGAACTCTACTCCCATGATAATTAGTTTAATATTTTTAGATTCAATTGTGTCTTTAAGTAAATTTATTGATTCAATTAAAGTGTCTAAACCTTTAATTTTGCTAAATCTGCCTATAAATAATATAAAATCAGAGTCTATGTTATATTTTTTTTTGAAATCAAAATTTAACGAGTTTATAATATCTAGATTTATTCCGTTAGGTATAACAACAATTTTTGATTCATCACAAAACTCTAGAAATATTTTTTTTTCATAATCATTTGGAACACTAATTTTTCTTGCAGAATTTATAATATATTTTATAAATGGTTTCTGAAACGTGGTAAGAATTTTTTTAGTTAAACTAGATTTCTGATCTGGGTGTGTTGTTAAACCCCCCTGATCAGAAATTACCAAAGGAATTTTTTTCTTTCTTGCGATAAATGCAGCCACCAAAGATTGGAAACTTCTAATTCCTATTGTATGAATAATATCAAAATCATCTTTATTCAGCTGAAAATACATTCCTGGGTTTACAAAGAATAAGTATATTGAAAACCAAGTATGGCTTCGATTAATTTGAAAATCTTGATATTTTTCAATACGCGGTAATTTTTTATTAAATGTCTTTAGGTTATTTGCAAATGCTAAATCTGTAGTAAAAATTGTGATTTGATGCCCAATTTTTGATAATTCTTTGGCAATGTCTAATCCAAGAAATATTACACCGCCAAATTGAGTTGCAGGTAATGATGCAGGACAGGCTAAAGCAATTTTCATCTATTTGAAGTCCAAATTTCGAATATATAGTATTCACTTATAATAGATATACGCAATGAGATGAAATCCTTTCATTAGAATTCTACTTTATGTTTAAATTACAAGCCATTAACTCAAATTGAAATTGAAGAAATTCAAAGAAGTAGAAGAAACAAGGAAAAAGTATCATAAAGATCCATCTCTTAATTCAGTTCATAGATCATCATTAATGGTTCCAGAATTAGATAATTCGATTGCAGAAATTAGTTTTCTTAATCATTTTCTAATTAAAAGAAATCATAAAAAAATTGCATGTATAATCACAGCGATTGGGAAAAATGGGCAAAAAATTGAATCAAAACTACGTCATATAGAAGAACCTAGAGTTTACGTTTTTACATTAACTGGAATGGTTGAAGAACCTGTATCAAACTATATGGTTGAATTTTACTCTGTTGATAATCTGTTTATTCCATTTCCAGCTGTTATGGTTAATCATAGAAATAAAAAATTTTTAAATCAAGTGCATTCGTTTAATAGAGTTTTAAATGATATATTTGAAAATGATGATATTAATTCTAATCAAGTAAAAGAATCATCAATTGATTTAGTTGTCAATCAAAATACTGACACATGTCTTCTTTTTACTGCAGGTCCAATGGGTTGTAAGGGACCTCTTGAAATTGAAATTGAAAATTCTAATAAAACATTCAAAACTGTGCATGAATTAGATGTATCACGATTTGGTTCTAAAATGATTAGTATCCAGAAAACTTTCCATGATATACCAGATAATTTTAAGGGAATAATAAAAGCTAAACAACCTAATCAATTGCTTTTCTATGGAAGATTATTATCTGGACAATGGTTAAAAGATGATCAAGTTTTTACGGCAAACCACAGCTATTATGACTCATCAGCAGTGAAGGAATATTGGGATAATAACCAACCGTCAGAAAGACAATATCCATTTTTTTCGGAACTGAATAATAGCATCAAAATTTATCCTATTGCCTCACCATCACATCTAAAAATATCAGTCTACGCTAATTCAAAAGATGGTTCCAAAATTCTAGATGATGTGCATGTAAATGATTTAACTAGTCCAGGCAATGAATTTGTGGATTTTAGCGTGAATTCTGTAATAGAAAAATACGATATAAAAAAAGATGATATTTCATCATATGGTGTAAAAGCAGAAGTCATAGACTCTAGTAAAATGCCTACGCGTATTGGACACCAATTAGTTTTAGGTGGAGGAGGATTAGAAACTTCAATTAATGTAGTGTTAAGCAATCCCAACAAATTCATTCCTAAAGGGCGTAAAAGTTTGAAATGGGGTCAGATTGTAATAGGTGGAGGATTTGATTCATTCGTAGGATTTGCTGCGGATTCTAAAGAAAATCAAGAAATTGAAAAACATAATGTTAACATTGTATATTATAACAAAACTGGAAAGATTAAAGAAAAAAATGTTAATGTGATAAATGGAACTTCGTTAAGATTCTCTGCTGAAAAAGAATTACAAGACGTTATTAATTTTGAAAAACTTGAAAAGCCAGATTATGTATGGTGTATTGCAGAAAGTGAAAAACATGGTTTAAATTTCTTCTCCTGTGCAAAAAATAAGCATACAATGCATTGTTCAGGAGATCATGGATTTTAGATTTGATTTTGCAGAAAAATGATTTTCGGTAAGAGATTATTAACTTGATTTGCAGGTTATAACTATGGGAAAACTTTCAAAATATTTTTCCTTATTCAAATTTACAATTACTAATCCAAAAAATAGTATAAGTATGCTTGATAATGCACGGCAAACAGAAAAAGATTCCAAACAAACTATCCAAAAACATACAGCAAATTCATTAAACTTAGAAAAATGCTTAGAATTATATTTTCCAGATAAGGATTTTTCAAAAGAAGTATTAATTCAAAACACAAAATATTTGGAACTTCATTTTAAAAATTATTTTAAAAAGTTAGAGAGTAAAAAATTCCCGTCAAAAGAAAAACCATATCCAGTGGATTACTCGATTAGAAATGATTCCGGATTGCTCCTTTATGGATTATGTAAAATAATGAAACCAGATATCGTAGTTGAGACAGGAGTAGCCTATGGACAAAGTTCTTCATATATTCTACAGGCTATGAAGGAAAACAATAATGGAATTCTATATTCTATTGACAATATTTT
>Ga0315334_10002239_pt1 | contig 12075 bp, 15 predicted proteins | sample M150034915metaG_FD_205555 | JGI IMG/M metagenome (GOLD analysis project Ga0315334, IMG submission 205555) | Ammonia-oxidizing marine archaeal communities from Monterey Bay, California, United States - M1 500m 34915 | ecosystem: Environmental > Aquatic > Marine > Intertidal zone | place: USA... | reverse complement strand
TCGTTGAAGCTCCACGCAACGATGCCGAGCGGGATACCATGATTGGTGTAGTGGATAAACTAAGCAAAGCCCTGAACTTGACACAGGAAGAGGTTCAGGCAGTATGGTGGTTCTATGAGCAGCAACTATGGCAAGCCCTCGGGGCAAACGTCAAAAGCCTCACCTTCATCGACGGGGCCGAAGCGGTCCTCGAATCGAAAGGCATTCGACCCCCAAGGGTTAGAGGCTACAATCGGGCGGCTGCAAAAGGACGGCAAGCTGCCCAATCTAAAGCAATTTCTCGGGGCGGTAAACGCTCAGTCCAATCGGACCAAGTAAGCCCGGAGGCCCAGGCCAGGATCAATCATATTGAGGCCGGCGGTTCCTACCAGGCCCCTCCTCCAGAGGCAGAGCTGGCATACGGGTCTAGTTATATTTCCGACTTCCAGAAACGGCACCTTGCTCGACCATCACAGAAGCTGGTTTACTTTGCCGGCTCCAAGGGCTCCAAGGTTGGTGAAGAAAAGACCCGGCTCCAGATTGAAGAGGCCTACGCTGGCGCGGCAGTTCGTAAGGCCCAGGTTGAGATAAACCGGCAACTCACTGACCAGGCATACAATTCTCAGTCAGGCCTGAAGCTACCCAAGTGGATGAACACCGGCAAGTGGGCCAAGCGACTCAACGAGTTCCTCGATAAGAGCGTTCACCTGGCCGCTCACATCAACGCTACCAGCCGGGATACCAGGGGTAACCTGGTCTTCACTGACTTCGAGATGAGGGCTGGGCTGATGAAGGAAAAGGAATTTAATAGTGGGTCTCACCAGGTTGGCGATAGGATCGTGGTGATCAATCCTTTAACCCAGGAGAATGATGAGCTTACTATTGGCTCATTCATTACCACCCCGGACGGGCGCAGTGGCTACCAGCTACTGAGGGTTATGGAAGCTGCCAGGCAGGAGGAAATCTACAACCACTTCAAGACAGAGTACCCGGACCTGATCTGGGCTGTTGATATGTATGTTGACCCTGCCCTGAAGGATACCAGGGAGGTTATCAATGGGGTGGAGGTGCCGGCATTTAACAGGTTCAGTTTGGAGAGATTAATGGCAGAGGCTGACCCGGCATTTGAAGGGGTGCCAGGCTACACGCCAGACGTGATGGCCACCAGGTCTCTGATTGGGGGTATCCTTGGAATATTCAACCCAGGCGCGGGAAGCCGAAGTCCTGGGCGGAAGTACAAGACGGGTAAGGCCAGGGAGAGCGGCCTTGTCCAGGACTTGTTTAGCGGCCACTCGATAAGGGCATTCCAGGCTATCCAGGAGAAGCACCGGCAGAGGTTCAGGGACATAGTCTTGAAGGATGCGGCAGTTCCCCTGGAGGAGGGCGAAAGCCCTGGGAATCTTCGAGATGAGGGCTGGGTGATGCTGGATACCGGCATGAACGATCTAATCCAGAGGGTGAAACAATTCCGTGGGTTCATTGAGGATGAGGCTATTGATGGCAATGAGTTCTATCGGAAGTTTGTTGGCGAGCTATATGCCAAGCGGGGCCGGCAGTTAAAGATGCGGAAAGAGGCGGTCGAGGTTTTGATGCAGCAATATATCCGCATCCAGTTTAATAACAGGCTCTATAACATAGGCGGCTGGGCGATCCGCAACAGCAAGGCCCTGCTCCTGGCCCACCCTGGCACGATGTTTGTCAATGCCGCCACCAATGACCTATTCACATTCGAGGAAGCATTTCAGGAGCTGGTTAAAGGGGTCAGCCTCCTTCCCACTAATCCAACCGAAGGCAAGACATCACTCCGGATGGCTAAAGAGCTGGTGGTTGGAAACTTCCTCCACCGATTCCCAAGCCTTCGGAAGATGGCTGGACTTACCTCGTATTATGATGAGGTCGTGGAGGAAGCCATCCCGGTAGAAATCTTTGCCGGCTCGGTCAGTCTGCAAGACCTTGACGTTAAGTATGAGGTGGGTGCCGGGCAATACCTGAGAGAGGGAGAGATTGGCGCGGCCAGCTTGCAGCTTCTTCAGTACGGAAACATTGATGTGAGGGCCAAGCAGCGCATGACCTACGCATTCCTGAAGGCCCATGCGGTGCAAGGTGCGAAGGATCAGGGACTGAAAGGCCAGGCACTGAGGGACGCGGTGGATAGGTTTATGAAGAATCCCCCCAGGGATATCATGGTCAAGGCGGTTGACGCGGCCAACTTTGAGTTTCTAAATTACGCGGATAGCCCATCCTACTTGCAGTGGTTTGCTGCGACTCCATACACTGCACTGATCATGCCTTTCCCCAGGTTCGGGTATCACTTCCTGGCCAAGCAGATCACCAAGGCGGCGGCGGTTAAGGACTTACTGGGCAAGGTGCCGGCAGAGAAGAGGGCCGATGCCTTTGGTAAGCTGATGGCCTTCTCGATGTTTGGCCTGGGTGGCACCGGGCTTATCCTGGATATGTTGTTGAGGGATGACGACGATGACGACGATGAGGCCAGGGAAAGGATCGGGACCAGTTACATAAAGTACACTGACCCAGTTACTGGAGAGGCCAGGACCAAGCAGATTGAGCGGCAGATGATTACCACCGCCAGGGTGAATCTATCCTGGTACGCGCAGAAGATGGGCCTGGGCACTGAGTCTGAGCAGGACTTCTGGTGGCGGGTTCGGAATTTTCCAATGATCGCTATGGCCGGCAATGCAATCCTGGCCGAGAGCGATGCCAAGAATCATGGTGCCTGGGAAGGTGCCAAGACTTACATCAGGAGTACCACCGATTTATCTAAGGACTTTTTTAGCCTGGGCGCCGGGTTCAAGGTGCCAAGTAAGGTATGGGCTGAGATTCATAGTGAGCCTGGGCGACCCAAGAAGGAGCCAATATTTGATCCCTACGCGACCAATGTGCCTCTTGATTTTTACCTGGTTGAGCAGTCCTTAACCTCGTTCGTGCCTGGCGTTAGGCAGATGGGTGACCTGGCTGCTTTGATCCAGACAGATAGGCCAAAGAAAACGGCCAGCAAGACTTTGGGCTATGAGCCCGGTGCCTGGGAATCAATCCGGGCAAACCACCTTGGCGCGGTACTCAGTCGGTGGGCTGAGAATGAGGGCCTTATTGAGCCGCTACCACGTCAAGGCAGTGTGGTGAATATGAGTTTATTCGGCTCAAGGTCCGACTCTTTAGAGCGGAGAATGCAGAGGATGGAAGGACGCGCTAAGGAAGGTGGACCCGAGGCTAACATCTATCTTGATCTAAGAAGCGGTAAGCCTCGGCTGGCAACCATTCCGGAGTCATCAATTCCGGAGAGGACCAGGAGCCTTGAGCTTATGAGAATACTGGGCTTGAACCTCAAGCCTGTTCAACGGGGGGCATATGAACAACAAATCAGGCCGCTCCCGCAGTTCCCAGGCACCAGCCGTTAATCGCGGCTGGAAGCGTCTGTTTGCTGTTGGGTGTAGTCATGGCCATCTGGCCGATAAAGAGGCCTTAGAGACCGTCCTGGGCTTTAAGGAGAGGTGGAAACCGGAGCTTACCATTCATTTGGGAGACTTCATGGACCTGGGTGCCCTGATGGGCATGGGCCGGGCTGCTGATGAGGTGGCTGACGATTTGGCCTACGACTACACCAAAGGGATGGAGTTCCTCAATGCGTTGGAGCCTCAGACCGTGTTCCTGGGCAACCATGAGGACCGGGTTTGGAAGTTACTGAACCACCGCAATGAGCTGATCCGTTGGTGCGCTTCTAAGATCAAGAGTGACCTGGAGAAAGGGGTGAGAAAGCTCAAGTCTGAGCTGATCGAGTATGACCTCGATGAGGGCTGGCGGAAGTTTGGGGACTGCTCATTCGGTCACGGCTATATGTTCAATGAGTCAGCGATCCGGGATCATGCTGAGTTCGTTGGCAAGTGCTGCATCGCCCACCTCCACCGCCCAGGCATTGCCAGGGCCAGGAGACATGGCGGGGCAACCGGGATATGTGTTGGAACCCTGGCCAATATCCCAATGATGAAATATGCTAAACTGAATAAGGCCAGGGCCATGTGGAATCATGGATTCGTTTATGGTGAGTATTGTGAAGGGAAAAATCCGGAGACAGTTCTATGGCTTATAGAAAAAGGAAAAAGAGGGTGGAGACTTCCGGTGTAAAAGCCGAGTGGTTTGATCTCCTGGAAAAGCACGGGTCCTACCACCAGGCAGAGCCGGTGCCCGAGGGCTGGATGACCAGCGATGAGGTTGCGACAGCCTGGGACCTGGCAAAAGCAACAACGGTGCAGTATATCCGGAGGATGAAGGATCGTGGCCTGGTTGAGGTGAGGGATTTCAAGATTATGCGCGATAAAGTCAGGCCGGTGCCCCACTACAAGATTCTTGGCCCCAGGCCGGGCTCCAAATAGGGAGGCATTGCCTATTCGGCCTTTCTGGTTGATCTGAATTGGCTGGTAACCAAATAAGTACCGCTTCATGTGACAGCCTGGGATAATGCTTTGGGGGCATGAGCAGAGTTGTTGTAATCGAGAAAGACTTAAAGGGCGTTGGCGACCAGGGCGAAGACCTGTACGGCCAGGCCGATCTTGACACTAGAACCGTGTGGATCGATCCGCAGCAATCTTCCAGGATGTACCTGGGCACCCTCGTCCACGAACACATCCACCTCCTGGTGGGTGAGGTGAGATGTGAGTGTGGGGCTTGCCAGGATGAGTGGCCAGAGGAGAAGGTGGCTGAATGGGAGAACCTCATTGCAGACAATCTCTGGGCTGCTGGATACAGGAGAATACAACAATGAACACTTCGGAATTAGGGCTCATACTTGGGCTGGTGGATACGGCTTGCAAGATAATCACCGCGGTGGCGTTGGTGGTGTTGTGCTCCAAAGTTGGCCGAAAATGATCGGCAAATAATTTAGCCGCTCAGTGGTGATCGACAAAAAAGCCCCAGGCTTTCGCCTGGAGCTGGTGCCAACTCGATCCCGCCCCTCCGGAGCCTTAATCTGACGGGTTCCCTGGTGGCACAGGAATTTCTATCGGCTTCTCGTTCTGCTCAGTCTCCCATCGACGCATCTCAGCTATCCATTCGATGGCCGCGTTCACCTTGGCCTTGTACGCCTTTCCATCGTTGACGGCAGTAATGACCACCCTCGCACCCAGTGCGTAGGATGCTAAACATTCCAAGTTCTCCAGAGTCTTCATGGTGAATGGTGGTCGTCTCATTGGCTACCTCCCTCTATTGCAATGGTTCCAGGCAATGCCAGGGCCGGCTGTTTTATGTCAACCAGGTCAGCATAGTATTTATTGGTGATAACCGGGGAGCTATGTCCCAGGTACTTCTGGGCTGCATAGAGCCCGAGCTGAGTTGCAACCTGGGCACCGAAGAATTTCCGCATCTCATGTGCCTTGCCGTGCCGGTCCCAGCCATGGGACTTGAACCAGGCCCCCAGCTTACGCCAGACCATGTCTTTCCGGTTATTGTCTGAGCCTGGGACCAGGTAGCATCCATTCTCTGAGATGTTCCTGATTTCCTGGATAGCAGAAGGATGGACCGGGACCCGCCGGCCCTTCTTGTTCTTGGTCAGGTGCTGCCAGGTAGGCTGGATGATTGCCACCATCTGGCCGTCCTCCATGGATAGGTTTTCCCACTTTAACCAGGTAGCCTCGCCGCGGCGAATACCCAGTGCCAGGGTTAACAGGAACGCCACATAAACGTCAGGCTCTTCGTCCCGAATCCTGGCGGCATCACCCATTATCTTACCCATGACAATCGTGCTCGGTAGCTCGTAGGTGGCTTCAACCTCATCCTCAAATGGCTGGGACCTAAACTCAGCGAGAAGCTCCAGCGGTAATTCCAGGCCACCAAACACCCCCTTCTTAATCCCACGCTTGCCGAAGATAGACCGGGCGTTCCGGTAAATCTTGTTTGCAGTGACAGCGGCTGATGCCTTTGCCATTGCATCCTTCCCGGCCAGGCGATGGTTGTAGAAGGCCTGGACCAGGCCAGGGGTAAGCTCATCCAGGGAGTCCTGGTCGGTTAGCTCACCGCCCTCCCTCATCAAGGACCTGAGATCATGGACATAATCCGTTGCAGTGGACTGCTGGCATTTACGAAGGCCGCTGGCCAGGAATGCAGATATTGCCTCGCCTATGGTGGGCACTTCGCGCCTTCTGCCGGCTTTCCGGAGCACATCATTCTTGCCGGCAACCAGGCTCTTTATCCAGCCCTTGGCCAGGCCCATGGCCTCCTTCTGGTTGGTGGTGCCGGTGCACCAGGCCTTGCGCTTGCCGTCGATCATCTTCCGGACGTACCAGGAGCCGCGTGGGTCCTTCTTGTATAGTGTTGGTTGGTTCATTGTTTAATAAGCCTCCTTCCCCTCTGAAATGATTCGGTCGATTGCCTTAACCTCGAAACGAACGAGGCTTCCAATTCTTACACGCGGGAGTTCACCCTGTATAACTAGGTTATCGATAGTGCGAACACTGCATCCGAGTTTCTTGGCGCATTCAATCCGACTTATAAGGTCTTGTTGGATAAAGTTTTTCATTCTCGTTATTCCTTTATTTAATGCCGGGCATTTGTTGCAGGAGCAGTCTCACCCGGAGCGCGTTTGCTTTGGTTTTCATTGGGCACTTGCTGAACTTACCGTCGAAGGCATCGAAGAATCGGCCATAGCCGCAATTCCAGATGGCCCATAACTCATTCACACTGGGTTCCTTCTTGGTCTTGGCAATGTACCGCTTCCGGATCAGTTGCAGGAAGTCAAAGGCGTAGGCCCTGGCCACCTTCTCATCCCAGGCGAACTGGTAAGAGTAGAGGGTGGCCTTCCTGGGAGCCCGGTAGTTTATGTTTACGTCCTTCCAGGCTATCGACCAAAATTGCCACTGACCCCTGGCGAGGCCGTGGTCGCCAGAGCAGCACCTTTGTGTGTGGACCCTCTTGGGGCAAGCCTCGATCTTCCTGATGGCTTCGACCAGGTCCCAGGTTACCTTATTCTCTGCCTGGGCCGTGAAGCCCAGGAGGATTGTGAGTGCGATTAGTTTTTTCATGTTATTCTTTTTTTAGTTGAATTGAATTACTTGGATATTTCAAAAAACTGAAACCCATCGCCCAGCTTTTTGGCTCGAATCTCATCGGTGATCTCATCTTTAGAGAACTCGATATTCCGGGAGAGGAAGCCGTGGGCCTTGGCCATTACGTCAATGGTCTCCCCTTCCTCGTTAACGCGGGTCAGTAGGCCGTTGCCGGCGAACTCCAGGTGCTCATACCGGACCCCTTCGGGTGCAATCCGGAACATATGCTTCGGCGCGTTTTTCTTCGGCACCCACCCCTCATCATTCACCCATAGAGTGTGATTGTCTCCGAACTGTTGGGCCGTGGTGAACAGGTCGCATCCAATGTGCTTCTGCATATCCTTGTGGTCCTCGATCTCCACCTCTTCGATGGTCCAGTTCTTAGCGTCAATTAATATTGCTGTTTTGCTCATGTTATTTCTTTTTTAGTTGAATTTAATCTAGTCCTTTTCGCTGATCGCTTGCAGTGTGTGTTTGATCTCCTCAAGCTCACGGGCCTGAGTTCGACTCTGCTCATAGAGTGCGTCCGAAACGCAATCGATACCGCGATTGATGGTTTCGGCTGAGTTAGCCATCAACTTAACGTGACGCTCGATCTCCCAAAGAGGTGCCGCGAGTTTGTCGCCCAGGATTCTGAATAGTTCTTTCATGTTATTCTTTTTTTTAGGCCCCCGTTGCAGGAGCGATGAGGGAGACTCGTTTATTTCTTTTAATACGTCAAGGGATTAAATTGGTATCTGGTGAAATAGTTATTCACAAGGGAAAGTCTAGGCTCGTATTGTAACTGGCCTGGGTTATATTCCCCAGCGTGAGCACTTCCGCCTTAGAAAAGACCTTCAAAACCCTCTGGCTCGCAATGCGAATCGACGGCTCCAAGGGAGAGCCCTCCACCCTCCTCCTGGAAGAGGAGCTTAGGTTTCACCCGGTAAGAAGATGGCGTTTTGATTTTGCCCACCCTGATGCGATGGTGGGTATTGAGATAGAAGGTGGAGTATGGACAAGGGGCCGGCATATTAGGCCACAGGGATTTATTGACGACTGCGAGAAGTATAACGAAGCAGCCTTATGTGGCTGGTCAATCTTCCGCCTTACTCCAGGGATGATCACCCAAGATGTTTTAGAGCCAATTCAGGACTTCATCCTGGAGAGGCTTGAACAGAAAAAACCCAAGAAAAAGAAAACAAAATGATAATCGAGAATAACATTGAAACGAAAGAGTTCGAGAACGTATCTGCTGGCCCCCACGCGGCAGTGCTTGTGGACAATGTGGACCTGGGCCTGGAGACCGTCGAGTTTGAAGGCGAGTCCAAGGAACAGCACAAAATGAAATTGGTCTTTGAGGTGGACCAGAAGATGGAGGATGGTAGGCCGATGGTCATTGGCCGCAAGATGACTGCCAACGTCTCCAGCGAGAAAGCCACCCTACGCCAGACCCTGGAGACCTGGCTTGGCCGGCCCTTGACGGGTGAGGAACAGCGTTCCTTTGACCTGGACAGCCTGATTGGTACCAGCGCAAATATCATGGTGATTCATAACGCCGATAAAAAGGAAGAGGGTAAGGTTTGGGCTAATATTGACCGGGTCTATCCCGCCGAGAAAAAGCTCAAAATCTCTGGTAATTACACTCGGGTGCAGGATCGGTAAAACACTAAATTCCAGGGCTGGTTTGCAGTTTGCCGGCCCTGGGGTTTCTTAAATCGGGGGGTTTTCTCCCCGGAGAAACTGCACATAAGGAGAAATAAAGAATGACTCAATTAAAGTTCAATTACCCGGACATTCCGGGATCAAAAACAACCGGCACCAGTATGTCAGCGGCCATGGATATGGCTCAACAGGCCCCTTTATTAAGGGATCGAGCCCTCGCCCTGATTAGAACCAGGGGACCGCTCACTGCCGATGAGGTGGCCGGCCACATGAGCGAATCAGTGCTCACCGTGAGGCCCAGAATTTCAGAACTGAAACGACAAGGAAAAATAGAGGACAGTGGGACCCGGCGGCTGAACAATAGCGGCAAGATGGCTACCTGTTGGAGGGAGATTTTATGACAATAATTAAGACAGAAGATAAGGGACACTTCTACCGAAGGGATGGAGTGCCGGCCTACGAATCGGCCTGGAAAGAAATCCGGGAGCTGGGACACATCCCCAGTGCAACCACAATCCTGAATGCAGCGACGACCTGGACGCTGACCCAGTGGCAAAAGAAACAGGTGGGGATTGCCTCGTTCAATGTGCTGAGTTCTTATGGCGGCCGTAACGGGCTGAATCTTCCCTCTCCAGAGGACCGAGATACCTGGGTCGATGCCAGGCTGGCCGAGGCCGAACTGGTGACCAAAGGTTACGCCGAGTTTGGAACTAATTTCCATGACGGTGCCCAGGCTATCCTGGACGGCAACGAGTGGGACCGGAAAAACCCCTGGCTGGTCAGGTTCGATGCCTGGGTTCAGGCCAACGTGATTGATGTGAAGTGGACCGAGAAATGCCTGGTCCATCCTACCAACCTGGTAGCCGGCAGGGCTGACGCTCTCATCGACCACCAGGAACATGGCTGCATCCTGATTGACTTCAAGACCCGCCGGCTCAGGCCGCTGAAGAAAGGCGGGTGGACCTGTTCAAGCTCACGCTACGACAAGGACATCAGGCAGCTCGCGGCCTACTCAGATTGCCTACCCAACAAGCCAAGGGTGATGAACGTCTATATCCACCGGGATAAGCCGGTTGAGCCGGTCCCTTACCTATGGCCAGAAGAGAAGCAGGAGCAGGGCCTGGAGGCTTTCATGGCCCTGGCCAATTACTGGTGCCTGGACAAGAAATATGACCCCAGAACCTGGACCCCGGCAGTTGAGGAGGTGGTAGCATGAGAATCCCAAGACCAGACCTAGACCAGGTGATAGCAGCGGTTTGCAGCGTTTATGGCGTGACCCGGCGGCAGATAATGGGCCGTAGAAGAACCGAGGTGCTTGCCGAGGCCCGGCAAGTTGCCATGGTGATGGTGAGGCGCAAGGGATACACGCAGGAGGATACTGCGGCTGCTTTCCGCCGAAAAGACCACGTCACAATCTTCTGGGCTGAGAAGAGGTGCAAGGAGAAGTATTCCTGGGATAAGAAGTTTATAGTCAAGTGGGATGCCGTCAGGTCCATGATTGATAATGACGACATGAAGCCCTGGAATAAGGTGAGGATTTCCTTGGAGGCCATAGTACCAGGCCACCAGGACCTCAAGAGGAAGGAGGTGCTGAACAGAGCCGCCAGGCTGGCAATGGTTGGCTCCGGTAAAGTGACAAAGTTGGAAGTGTTGCCCGTGTGAGGCCTGGCCTCCCGAGTCTGATAATTGAAATCCTGCTGGCCCTGGCATTCTTTGCCCTGGCCCTAAGCCTGGCATTATGAGCGACACACATCCAACCACCTGGGCCTGGTCCCAGGAACTGCCACCCATGCCCAAGATGGTCCTTCTTGCCCTGGCCGATATGGCCGGTCAAGGTGGTGACCAGGCTTGGCCATCAGTCCAGTACCTGGTGGACAAGACCGGGATGAGCCGGTGCTCAGTGATGAGATCAGTCCAACACCTGGTCAGCATGGGCCTGGTGAAGGTCCAGAAGAGACCCAATAAGACCAATGTTTACCAAATCTGGAAGTCTCACAGTGAGACCCCGGTAGTCTCAGAGAGAGACCATGGTAGTCTCACAGTGAGACCACCGCAGTCTCAGAGTGAGACCCAAACCAATAAGGAACCAATAAAGAACCAACCAAGAACCAAGAAGAAGGATGATGAAGTGAAACTACCAGTGGCATTAAATACCCCGGCCTTCAAAGAGGCCTTCGATGGCTTCAGGGAGATGAGAAGGCTGATCAAGGCACCGCTCACTCCGCGGGCTATTGGGCTAGTCATCAGCAAGCTGGAGGGATTCGGCCATGACCTGGCAATTCAGAGCCTGGACCGATCCACCGAGAACAACTGGAAGGGCGTGTTTGACCCCAGGGATCAGACCACCCAGGGCAAGAAAGGAGCCACCCAGGCTAAACGAACCACCTGGTCCATCAAAGCCGATATCGAGAACCTCACAGAGATAATCAAGGACCTTCAGACTCACAGAGCAGAGGTGGCCGGCGGCGAGTACCACTGGCCCAACCCTGAGATGAAGCAGAAACACCGGGACCTATGCACACAACGCAAGGCTCTCCGCATTGAACAGGCCAGCCTGGCCTAGTTGTGCTATGATAATCACCCTCAACAAGGAAAAGAATGGAAGATACAAGCTCTACACCCAATCAGAAGCCGGGACCAATCCAGTTGGTTCCAGACTCCACAAAGGCCCCCACGGAGAAGGATGGCCCTGGCCCGGTAATCCTCCCAAAGACTACGAAGACCCCAGAGAAGCCTGGCAAGACCTTGAAAGACTCAATGACTACATCGAAGCGTGTTCCAGAGCCGCCGTTAAAGGGTCCAGGAAGCGGCCTAGAGCGCGAAAGGTATGAAGACATATGTCTGGACCTCATGGAAGGCATGACGCTCTTAGAGGCGCGTAGAAAGCACGGGACAGGTCAGGCAGTCGTAGCAGCCGTCAGGAGGCACCTGGGCGAGCTGGTCCCATCAGTAGATGAGATGGCAGCACAAGGCTTCGAGGCAGTCCGGGATATGGCCCTGAAAGCCATGTTCGAGAAGATAGCCAGCGGAGAGGGTAAACTTGGAGAGCTATCAGTTGCGGCAGGCGTGAGCGCAGACAAACTAGATGTCATCCGCGGTCGCTCTCAGCCGGCACAAGTCCACCAGCACCTACACATCAGCCATACATCAGTCCAGGACCTGATGGCTGCACTGCCGTCAAAGGATATACAATCCCCCGTTAGTAGGCCAAACACTCCTGATATAGTGGACATCGAGGAGCCGGGTAGCCAATTAAGTACCAATCCAGGCAATAAATAGTCACAATCCCCCATATAAGTACCAGTTGACTTACCCCACCTACACCACTACATCTGGTGCATTGAGACTACATACCCCCAATATGTAGAAAGACGAAGGAGATAGGGGGCGGGGGGGGGGT
>Ga0315334_10002238_pt1 | contig 12077 bp, 11 predicted proteins | sample M150034915metaG_FD_205555 | JGI IMG/M metagenome (GOLD analysis project Ga0315334, IMG submission 205555) | Ammonia-oxidizing marine archaeal communities from Monterey Bay, California, United States - M1 500m 34915 | ecosystem: Environmental > Aquatic > Marine > Intertidal zone | place: USA... | reverse complement strand
TGGGAAGAAAATGCACGACTGCACAATACCGGATGGAGAAGAGCCAACCACGAGGATATATGGCAACCCAGACAAAAAATATATTCTTGGTATCGACCCAAGTTTCAGCAATAGCCCATCCTCTGACTATTTTGCTATGTCTTTGCTCGAAATAGACGAAGAGAAAAAAGATGCAACGCTCGTTAATGGGTACGCCGTAGCTGGAGGAGACCTTAGGGATCATATAAAATATTTAGGTTACCTAATGACCAACTTCAATATCGTTATGATTTGTATAGATAATGCTGGTTATCAGTTCATAGACGGAGCTAATGAATCAGAGTTTTTTCTTGACAATAAAATAAACATAAAGTTTTTCAATTTTCATGGAGAGAAAGAAGGCGTCGAAAGGGACATTATGCTAAGGAAGGCGAAGATGGAGTATAATCTTGAAGATAAAAAGATTTGCTTTAAGCAGGTTTTCTCTACGGACTTCATAAGAAAAGGCAACGAGAGGCTTCAAGCTGATATAGATCATAAAAGAATATGGTTTGGCTCTAGAACCACCGCCAATGGGCCTGTATTTAATAAATTCACCTCCAGAAGGGTTCCAGTCAAGCTCACCAACTGTGCAGATGTGCTCGAATTGATTGAGGTCCAAGATGACTTAGTATATCAAACCAAAAAACAATGCGCGCTGGTTGAGGTGAAATCCACTACAAAGGGAGTGCAATCCTTCGACCTTCCATCACACCTGAAAAGGAGCACCTCGGTGAATAGAGCGAGAAAAGATAACTATACGACTCTAATGCTTTCTAATTGGGCAACTAGGTCATATTTCGATATAATTAACCTAAAGGAGGAGAATGTGAATAACACTTTTGTTCCGATGATGATTTAAAAAGTGTAAAAAATACCAAGTTTTACAATGAAAAAAGAGACCGCAAAAAAGCCCCCAGCCAGAAGGACTAGGGCGTCAGCAAAGCCGAAAGTAGAGCCCGCAGAACCACTAATGGTTTCTACGGCCGTTTCGAATAGCGACATATATCCAGATTCAAGTAGTCGGACTAGAACAAGGTCAAACAAGTCGGCTTCCATCCTGAGGACGGACAGGTTCAAGAATATAGAAGATGGGCTAATCCCATTCAAATACACAAAAGATTCCTCTAATACGAGCGGAATCACAGTCAGAGATGCCGTAATTCTATGCCAAAAAGCCTACTATAATTTTGCCATATTTAGAAACACCATAGACTTGATGACCGAATTTACTTCTGGAAACATATATTTCACAGGAGGAAGCAAAAAGGTAAATAAATTCATAGAAGCGTTTTTCGACAAAATTAACTTAAACGATTTCCAAAATAAGTTTTATAGGGAATACTTTAGGTCTGGAAACGTGTTTGTTTATAGGTTTGACTCTAAGATTAATCAAGAAGACTTTAAGAGGATAAACCAAACATTCGGATCTTCTCTATTGGCCGACGACAACGACTTAATCGTTCCCAGTAGATATATCACGTTAAACCCTTCAGATATACAATTGACAGGAAACGTCACTTTCGTTAACCCAACCTATTTCAAGGTTTTGACCGACTACGAGCTGGAGAGAGTTAGAAATCCAAGAACGGAAGAGGATCACCAAGTTTTAGAGAGCCTTGACCCAGAAACCAAACAAGCCATTAAAAAAGGAAAAAGGATGGGGTCTGTAAGAATACCGCTTCCCTTAGACAAAGTTAGTGCCGTTTTTTACAAAAAGCAAGACTACGAGCCATTTGCGGTTCCGATGGGTTTTCCAATTCTAGAGGATTTAAACTGGAAAGCGGAAATGAAGAAGATGGACATGGCAATAGCAAGAACGATGCAGCAGTCCATTCTTTTAGTTACAATGGGAGACGCCCCAGAAAGAGGCGGCATAAATCAAAGGAACTTGTTAGCTATGCAGAAGCTTTTCCAAAACGAATCAGTTGGAAGAGTTCTAATAGCGGACTACACAACGAAGGCCGAGTTCGTAGTTCCTAAAATCGCAGACTTGCTTGACCCAAGAAAATACCAAATCGTTAATGAAGACATTCAGGTAGGGCTAAATAACATCTTAACTAGCGGCGGCGAAAAGTACGCAAACATGCAGATAAAGATTAGCGTGTTCGTGGAGAGGCTCAGGCAGGCAAGGCAAATATTCTTGCATGAATTCCTAAAACCAGAGATAAAGAGAATTTGTAAAAGTTTGGGTTTCAAAAACTACCCAATTCCAAACTACGAAGACATTGACTTAGATGATTCTTCGACGGCAGATAGGGTCTATACTAGGCTAATTGAGTTGGGCGTACTAACACCAGAAGAAGGGCTAGAGGCAATAAAGACAGGCAGGCTACCTACCAGACAAGAGTCTCTAGACTCGCAAAAAGAATATAGCGACCTAAAGGACGAAGGGTTTTATGAGCCGATAGTTTTAAGAAGAGATAACTCCACCCAAGAAAACAACTCAAAAAATGGGGAGTATAAACACACTCCAGAAGAGGGAGGAAGACCAGAAAACATTTCTACGCCATTAGAAGAGAAAAGAGACTCAGCCCCGATAGGGCTAGAAGGAAGGCAGAGCTTCAGCTTATCGCAAGTCAAAGATAACATGATTCAAGCGAACAAGCTGGAAGATCATATCCGAAAACTGTTAAGGAAAAAGTTCTCGAAAAGAGCACTAACAAAACAACAAAAAGAAGTGGCTTTTGATATTTCTAAAATAGTAATGGCCAACGAAGATAAGAAAGATTGGATTAAAAAATCGCAAACATATATAAATAAGCCAGTGGACACAAATCATGAGATGGTTGAAGCCACTCAGTCTATAGCCTACGAACACCAGTTGGACGATTGGCTAGCTAGCATTTTAAGAGAAAGTAAAATTGAAAATGAGTGATATTGCACAAAGCGTAAGTGAGTACAGCGACGACGAAGGATTGTCCTATGACATCGAAATTCCAGACATACCAATTCCGGAGCCGGAAGAAGAAATTAAGACCGAGGTAGAGGACAAGGTAGACGTAGCGTTTAAATTTGCATTCGTAGGATCAGGGCAGGGTGGGTCAAGATTGGCAGAGACTTTTCATAAAGTAGGATATAGAAAAGTATGCGCAGTCAATACGGCTCAACAAGACTTAAATACTTTAAAGAGTGTAGAAAATAAATTTTGTTTTGGAGAAGGAGGAGCTGGAAAAGACCCGTTTAAAGCCGCGAAATCTTTCAAAGACTCGAAGGAAGATGTTCTTGACTTCATGAGGAGATCTTTCGGGGACGAATTTGACAGGATATTTGTTTGTGTTGGAGGCGGCGGAGGCACTGGCACAGGGACAATGATTCAGCTTGTCGACGCAGCTATAGAGCTTCAGGAGACGCTAGACATAGATGCCCCTATTGGATTGATTTTATCTCTGCCTAAAAAATCAGAAGGTAAGAGAGTCAACGCTAACGCGGCCACTTGTCTAAAAGACGCTTACGAGTTGGTGGAGAAAGGTAAAGTTTCTCCTCTTATTTTAGTCGACAACGAGAAAATTACAAAAATGTATCCAAGGCTGGCTATTTCAAAGTTTTGGGAAACCGCCAATATGAGTGTAGCAGGGGTATTTCATCTTTATAATCTAACAGCTTCAAAAGACAGCACCTATACCTCTTTTGATTCCAACGACCTTAAAAGCGTTTTGGATTCTGGACTAATAATGTTCGGAGCAACCCCAGTGAAAGAATGGAACGACCAAATCAGCCTTACCCGAGCGGTTAGAGACAACGTAAAGAAAGGGGTTCTTTCTGGAGGAGTAGAAATTTCAACAGGAAACTGCGCTGGAGTAATCGTTATAGGAGGAAAAGAGCAGCTAGACACAATCCCAGAAGCTTCTTTAGATCAAGCGTTCGAACAAATATCGAGACTAATGAGACCCAACAGCACCCTACATAGAGGAGTATACGCAGGAGACAAGTCGGGGCTCACAGTATTCACTATGATTGGTGGACTAGGTTCTCCCATGCTCAAAATTAAAGAGCTGGAGAAGTTAGGAGATGTTCAGGATGTATAAAGGGTGGAATTTTAGAGACTCGTTCTACATACTAGTTATTACTTGCATCATTGTCGGGGGATGCGCTAGTCCATTGGGGAGATTCAACAAGCAAGAAAAAGTTGTAGAAAATATAGAAAGAAAACAGACCGAAAACACAGATCAACAGGTGGAAAGCGGCAGGACTTTCGTCTACGCAGCTGATCAAGCATTACAGAAAGATCCCCAGCCCACCAAGCATTCGAACGTAGCCAAGCAGATGACTACTCGAAGCATAACAGCTTTAGGTCCCCCTCAGGCAGAGAATGCTTTCAAATCAGACACCATGATTACAGATCTTCTTTCCGACGACCCAGATACGGTTCAAAAAGGACAAGCTGAGCTGATGACGATGGACAAAGAATTAATAGCTATACAAAACCGAAATAGAGTTTTGAACAGCCAGCTTCAGAGTGCGCAAGTACAACTTAAAGCCATAAACCAAGAAAACGCTCTTAACGCCACAAAGTACTCTAGCTTAATGGGTAAGGTCTATTGGATAATTGGAATTGTAATTTTCTTAGGAGTCTTAGGGGTTGCCCTTAAGGTGCTCAATGTTGTGGCTCCTTTTGCAATACCATCGAAAGGCGCTAGCTCTACTTTATTGAAGGTTGTCCAAGGCCTCCAGAAGGTTAGAGACCAACATATGGGGGAGAAGCCAGAAATGCTGAAGCAAATAGACGACCATATGAGGGCTCATTTAGACAAAAAAGACAGGTGGATGATAGCTCAAGCGAAACAAAAACTTCACATGCTCTAATTATCCTGTAACTTATTATACTGTAACATTTTATAACATTATGCCACAATCAATACCATTCGATCCGTCGTTGACCTTAGGTAACATCGTACACCCCGATAAAATCACTGCCCTTGAAAAAATTGACGAGGCGCAGAAGCCCATTAACCTTGCGCAAGAGAAATTAAACTCTTTGATTCTTGCTAAACGCAGTCTTGATATGACGGTTCAGCAAATGGTTCAAATGCAAGTTACTGGCGATCCCATGAAAAAGCTTACCGATAAAGTAACTACACTGACAGACAGTATGGCCGCTGCAGCGGGAGAATATGCGCAGACGACAGTCGACTCTCTGCCAAAAGTTCAAGAAGCACAATTGGCATCCTCTAATGTAATCAGCGCTGATGTTGAATCACCTATGGACTGGACGAAGTCTTCGATGAAACACATGGATACATCTTCTGATACTATGATAATGGACGCTCAGTACTTTAGACTTGAATCTAATAAAGACGACACTGACGCCCACGCAAGCTCGGTTGCATCATATGTGTCTGGCCAAGTGTCTTCTATATTCGGCCCGACATACGGTGCCTCAGTAGCAGGGGCAACTCATAAGGCAACCATGTCTCAAACAACCAATCACGAAATCCAAGGGACTTTGGTAATTACCGCGAATTGCACTCACAAGACGGCGAACATGTTCGCTCCTTTTGTTTTGGATCCTGAGAAAGGCATCCGAGCATGGAACGCAAACAGAGACGAGGCTGATAAGATCGAGACAACGGGAAAAGGCATTGCTTCGGCTCTTGGAAGGGACGACGCGAAGAAGGCCCTCTATGTGCTTTCTGGCCAGACTCAAGGATCATCCTTCGTAGGACTGGTTCACTTTATCAAAACCGAAAAGGCTGACTCTAGTCAATCAAGTGGTAGCTCTACTGCTGAGCTGAATGCATCTTTTGAGGAAAACTGTTGGCTAGCGTCTTCTCAAGGTAAGTTTGGAGTTGACTCTCAATTTTCTGATTCAGTTAAACGGATGTTATCCACATCTAACATTCAATCACATGCATCAGTAATTACTATGGGCCTTATTCCCAGCCTTGCTTCAACTAAAATGACGTCTACCGTTGCAACGCTTGCGCCAAAGCCAAGCGAGGTAATGGATAAGCTAGCGAAAATTCAAGGATCAAGTGATACCGTAGTGAAATCCACAACGTCAGTGGCAGAAAAAGCTAAAGTAGGTGAAAGCTTTATGGCACTTGATAATGGGTACATCACCAATGCTGTTAGCGCCATCGGCAAGATCGACAACGAAGATAATAAGGTGATCGATACGAACAGCCTCATGACGGCTTTCGATGCTTATGTCAAGCTAGCAAGGGATGGAAAATGCGGAGGTATTCCTATAAACTTCTACTTGAAGCCCCTCACTCCGAAGCAACTTGCAAATGCGTACTTGGCCAAATTCTCACCTAAAAAATACTGGCAATACAGTTCGGGTGATGACAAAGCGGCAGCAACAGTAACGCCGCCAGCTGATCCAGATGGAAATTAAAATTATACCCAATTAAATTCCTAAAAAAACTTTAAAAGTGTATAATAGCTTTTGACATAGTGTCGAACAACGACTCACAACCAAAGCTAGAGATAGAAGTTTCCGGTGTAGTTTACACAAAAAGAGACGTCATAGAGATATCTCCAGAAATTATTGAGGCATCAACCCCTCAAGAAGATTCCGGAATAGTGACTAGCGTCGAAATAGTGAAAGCTTTGAGGGAGATAAATGAAGCATGCTCTAAGGCTTCCTTGGAAAAACCTAAATCTATAGAGTCTTTAAAAAGTTCATTTATGGCTTTTTTAGAAGATTCAGAGGATAATAGTTATGAAATACCTAATATAATTTTTGCACTTTGCAAAACTTGGGAATATTTATTTTTCACAGCTTATGGAAACTATACGGGCCTAGCCAAGCTTGGTTCTTACTATCCTTCTTATAGTAAAATTAAAGAAGTTGAGGATCTAATAGAAAAATATAGCATAGATCTTAGCTTAGGTTCTAATGACTTATATATAGGGTTAGATAAAGAGTCGGGGTTATGGTTGGAAACATACATTTAAAATGAAAGATCATAAATATACCACAATATTTAGCTCGACGGTTAAACCTGTAATAAACGAAGATAAAGACAAATATTTGGCCTTGGCATCCATGGTTGAATTGGAGAAGTTTATTCCTGACATAGATACAGACAAAAATATAGATCTATTGCCAGTAGCCTTCAATGCTTGCGTAGCGAACAGGGTAAACAAGAACGACGATGTTGTTGACAGCGCTTCTGCGCTGGCAATGTATAGAGACTTCGTTAATAAACCCATCAATATAGAGCATAATAGAGATAGGGTTATTGGCACGATATTATCTGCTAGTTTTTCTGAATTTGGGACGGACGAACCCATAACCGAAGAAGAGGCTCTGGTCAAAAAAGGTCCCTTCAATATTACCCTCGGAGGAGTGATATGGAGAACAGTCAATTCTAACGTCGCAAATGTCATCGAAAATTCAGGTGATCCGACTAGCGAAGATTACATGAAAATCAGCGCCAGTTGGGAGCTTGGTTTTTCGGAGTATGATGTGGTCTCTTTATCGGGCGAAAATAAGAACATAGAAGACGCCAAAATATTCGCCGAAGATGAGGAAATAGAAGAATATAGTAAGTTTTTAAAGAGTTTTGGTGGTAGTGGCGAGCTGGAATCTGGCGACAAAGTATACAGGAAAGTTAAGGGAAATATTATCCCTCTTGGCATAGGGTTAACGGAGACTCCAGCGGCGGACGTGAAAGGCGTCGCGGTAGCGCAGGAAGAAGAAGAGGAAAAAGATGAGAGCGAGACCCTAGCTAATATACACACTGAAATAGAAAAAATTTCCCAAAACGAGGAAAAAGATGTAAATAATCACATCGAGGTTCGAAAAATGAAAATAGAGAACATTAAAGACATAAACGAAGATTCTTTGAAGACTCTCACTGCCTCTCAGATTTCTAGTTTCGTGGAGGATGAGCTCAAAAGAGCCTCCGAGAAATTCCATGATGAGAAGGTGAAGTTCGAAGAGGAGATTGAGAATAGCCAAGCCAAGTTCAGCGATCTTGAAAAAGAGCATGCTGGACTAAGGTCCGACTACGACGGCATCAAGGAAAAACTTGACACGCTAGAAGCAGAAAGAATCGAGAGGGAAAGACAAGAGCTTTTCGATACTAGAATGGCTTCTCTTGACGAAGAGTACAATCTTGACAATGAAGATAGGCAAGTTATAGCCGCCCAAATTAAAGATTTGGACGAAGAGAGCTATGCTTCCTATAAAGAGAATTTAACTATTCTTCTCAGGTCTAAGCTTAGAGCTTCTGAAGAGGCAGAGGAGGCTAAAGCTTCCGAAGAGAAGATAGAAGAGGCTCCGAAGGTTGAGGAAGTTGAGGCTTCCGCTCCAGAAGAGCAGAATGAAAACGTTGTTGAGGAAGCAATCGACAACGCAGAGAAGATGAATGAATCTATCCCTGTGTCAGCTGAAGCTTCCGAACCTACTGTTTTCGAGAAATATAAACAAGCTTTCAACCTTGATCAGTTTGATTTTAAAGCTGGTAGGGGTAGATAAGATAATTAAGGAGATAAAAATATGGCATCAACAAATAATCTAAGACCATTTAGAGATTATGATGAGCACGACGTCGTGAATTTATTCGCGTATAATAGTGCCACAAGCCTTCCACAGAATAAGGGAACTTTTGTTACCATTTCTGCTGGTTGGAATAACGCGTATGCAGATTCCACCTTGGCCACCTCACTTCAGGAAACTGAATTGCTAGGTGATGTCGGGGTTAACGCCGGTAACACTGTATCTGATAGATACGGATTAGTTGCTCAGGTAGGACCTACTGCTACAGGAGATAGCGCCCCATTAGGCATTTCGCTGTGGGATTGCAAGGAAACCGACGAGAACGGAGAGAAGCTAGTCTTCAATCCCCGTAAAGCTGCTGAAATGCAAGCTGTCATTAGCGGTCAGGCTGTGCCTGTTGCCACTAAGGGCATGTTTGTTTACAGCGGTGTGCTCGGAACCCCTGCGATCAACGGCTCTTGCTACGTTGGGACGGACGGTGTACTCAGTGCAACTGGTAATGCTGACGCAAAGGTCGTCGGTAAGTTCTTGGGTACAAAAGACGGACAAAACAACGTTTTGTTTAAACTAGAACTCTAATTTTACAAGGAGATTTTAAAAATGAGATTAAAACTTAAAAATACCCCAGAGCAAATTGAGCTCGTAAAAGCAATGGGTTCTAAAGATGTTTCTGTTTCGAGAGAAGCTTCTGAGGCTTTCGCTGCTTTTCTTGGCCCTGTTATTCAACAGGTCATCAATCAGGCGTCTACTGCTGGTGCTATCTATCAGGATGCTAGCTATGATGAAGACGATCATCCTAGCTTTCCGCTAGATTTGTATTATGATCAACCTGCTGGTTATATCAGCACTTGGTCCCAGAGTATCGCTGGTGGACTTCCTGTTTCTCAGGATGTCGCAGCGACGCAAGAGCTAAAAATCGCTACCTACAATATTGATAGCGCAGTCAGTGTCAGCAGAAAGTATGCTCGTAAGGGCAGACTGGACGTTGTCAGCAAGGCCGTTGAAAGAATGGCTCAGGAAGTTTTGGTGAAGCAAGATCGCAATGCTTGGGCAGTTGTGCTTAAAGCGCTTGGCGAGGGCAACACCAACTCTTTAGGACACCTTATTGCTCAGCCGGATTCCCCTGCTGACGGTACTGGTTTCAGAGTCGCTGACTTGAATGCCATGATGACCCGCATGAGAAGAATTAACGCTTCTTTTGCTGGCGGCACTCCGGACAGCGCTTTTAGCGAAGGTCTTACTGATCTGTTTGTCAGCCCTGAGATCGTTGAAGATATCAGAGCTTTCGCTTATCAGCCAATGAATACTAGAGGCGTTCCGAACAGTGACGAGTCCACAGCGGTTCCGCTGCCGGATTCTGTTCGTAGCGAGATCTACAACAACGCTGGCACTAGCGAGATTTACGGTGTTAACATCACTGAGATCTTGGAGCTTGGTGTGAGTAAGAAGTACAACGTTCTGTTTGATCAGTTCGACTCCTCCATCTTTGGAGCGGGTTCAAGAACTAGCGCGAACACTGAGATTGTTGTTGGTGTTGATGGTAGCAAGGGCTCGTTTATTCGCGCCATTGCCCAGAACGGCGACACAGGCTCTTCGTTCAACGCTATTCCGGACGATCAGTACTCTGCAAGGCACGACAAGGTCGGCTTCTACGGTTCTCTCGAAGAGGGACGCGTATGTGTTGACGCTCGCGCAATCGTTGGTTTGTATGTGAAGCAGTCATAATTTGGACTAATTTTACGCTTGCTTAACGTAATCGAGTCGGGGCTTCGGCCCCGGCTTTTTTTTGTTCTCTAAACGCCCTCAATTGTGTAAGCGATGAATACAGGAGAAAGGTGTATTATGCCAAGGAAAAAGGTAAAAAAGTCAACAAAAGCAACGGCCTCAAAAAAGAGGGTTAAACTTGAAGATCTCAGCCAAGCCCATGGGAAAGAAGAGAAGTTTCGGCCAACTACTTTAGATCAAATTTGGGGCGATACGGGGCTTTCTAAATACAGTACGCTTGAAGAGTCTGAGTATGAAGGTTCTTTAGATGAAATGAACAAATCAGACCTTCAGACGCATGCCACTCAAGTCGGGATAATACCTGTCGATAACAGAGATATGCTTACGCAGAGACTAGTAAGAGAATTCAGAAACCACGTGAATTCTTTCAGAGCGCCGCAAGACAGAAAGCAGGCAAATAAGAATATGTCGAAGGAAGTAAGCAGGATACTGGCCGAAGGTAGGTAATAAACTTAAAAACATACTAATCAATCAAATAAATTTAGTGTAATTTATTTAGATTAGTATGGCCTCTACCTACAATCTAGACATTTCGCAGGGCGAGACGTATTCGATACGACTAAACGCCAAAGACTCCTCTGGCACTAGGATTAACCTTAGTGGTTACACTGCTAGGGGCGTTATCAAATATAGGTATGGCAGCACTGGGTATCTTTTGGATATGGACCCAGATGTTGTCAGTGGATCACTGTTGAGTGGTTTCATTGATATTGCTCTTACCCCAAACCAAACATCTTCCCTGCCAGTCGGTCAGTTTGTTTATGATGTAGAAGTGTCGGGTGGCACATCTGTCTTCAGGGTCGTCCAAGGGACGGCTGTTGTAAGTCCAGAGGTTCATAGTTATCAATTCTCAGCGACAGGAAGTTAATTATGCCCTTTGTAGAAAATGTTGACGTGACTGTGCAGACCCCCTTTACGGGGTCTTCTACAGAGGTAACGCTTCAAGGCACTCAAGGCGTTGCTGGCCCTCCGGGATCTGGTTTGATAGATTCTGGGGACTTCAACGCAACAAACAAAGGTTTAGTCCCAACTGTTAGCGGCTCTTTTATGCTAGGGTCAGGAACTCATCCTTGGAAAGAGATTCACGCTGACAAGGCATATTTAGGGAATGTATTTTTTAGAGACGAAAATACTTATTCGGCGAGAGTCAATGCTGTAACGAATATAATTAGCTTAACTGCTACAGGGCTACACAGGATTATAGACATACCGGCTGGAGAAACTTTCGTTATAGACTCTTTTGAGGGGATCTGCACTAAAATAAATAATGCAAGCGTCGGACCTAGCGTAGAGTTTGGAACCACAGGAAACACCTCTAGGTTCCTAGGAGAGTCGATCGTTAAAATTAACAGCAACAATGCTCGTCATATTTTCGATGACCCACAAGACTCGTTAGATGGCCCAGCGGCGATTTCAGTTAATATAACAAAGGCGTCGCAAGCCGTTGGGCATAGTGGATTTTTTAGAGCTAATGGAACGAAGATAGTTTTTGGATAATATGACGACCTTAGGAGGATATTCTGATGATTGTGCGCCGCTAGACAGCTGTGGGATTTCTGGTTGTTATGGTAGCTACCAAAGATCACTGGCCAATGGCGACCCTTATTCTAGCGCTTATGGCTATACTCACGACTATGTGACAAGTGATTGGTTTACGCGCAACGCTAATGTATCGACTTGGTCAGGATTAACGAATGCAATAAATAAAATAAAAAGCGGATACGGGCCACAACAAATAGATGTTTCTTATTCTTTCATAGCTTCTGGCAGCAGAGTGAAACCAAATACTTACGTCGACCCGAAAACTTACGAAGTAAGAAAT
>Ga0315334_10002237_pt1 | contig 12077 bp, 6 predicted proteins | sample M150034915metaG_FD_205555 | JGI IMG/M metagenome (GOLD analysis project Ga0315334, IMG submission 205555) | Ammonia-oxidizing marine archaeal communities from Monterey Bay, California, United States - M1 500m 34915 | ecosystem: Environmental > Aquatic > Marine > Intertidal zone | place: USA... | reverse complement strand
GCCGTCGGGACTGAAATCGAGCGCGATCACGCGATCCTCGAACGGCGAGTCGCTGCCACCGCCACCGATTGAACGCGCCAACGTCCAACCCGGCTCTGCCGCAAGCACCGCCATCTCAGGCGAACCCCCAGCCAAGGCCAGTCGGTTGCCAGGCAGCACGCAAACAAACCTAGACGGGCGGGCGGCTGAGTTGTAGTCCTGCGAACGTGCTCCGCCCTCGCTTGCCCACGCCTGCAGTCGCCCGTCGACGGAGAGCGTGTAAACCACTGAACCGTCCCCCGAGTACGTGGCGTCGATCCAATCCTGCATCCAGGCTGCATCCACCGCCTTGCCCTCGGTGATCGCGGCCTCGTGCCGAACAGGCAGCTTGCCGGCCTCCGATTGCTCGACCCTGGCTTTTTTCAGCTTCGCCTCGGCCGTTTTTACGTTCTTGCCGGTGAAGCCGACCTCCGACTTTGCCAGGTCTATCTCACGCTTTGATTTGTCGATTGCACTGCCGGCGTCGGCAATTTTTTTATCGATATTTTTCTTCTCCTCGGGCGATTTCTTTTTGCGTTCCTCGAGCTCGGCCAAGGCCTTGGATTTGCCGTCGAGACCGGTCTGCGCCGGCTTCACTTTCGCCTCGGCAGCGGCGAGCGACTGGGTCGCGGCTTGCAGCCCTGCTTCCGCCCTGGACAATTGCTGCTTGGCTGGAGTGTGTCGATCGAGTGCGGACTCGAACTCGCCGACCTTGCGCTTGGCCAAGGCGGCGGCGACATCGGCCTGCGTTGTCAGTGTCTTTTCGCCCTTGGCTTTGTTGGCCGTGGCCCGGGCATCCGCCGCAAGCTGCCGGGCGTTTTGGGCGGTTGAGCCGAGCGCCATCAACTCCTCGGACAGCTTGGACTTGGCTGAGGCGAGCTGATCCCTGGCCTGTGCAGCCTTGGCCAAGGTGTCCTTGGCTTGACTGACCTGTGCCTGCGCCGTCTTCAATGCGCCGTCAGCATCAGCCTTGGTTTTTTTCGCGGCCTCGATGTTGTTCGGCAGCGCGGCAATTTCGTCGGCCAGTTTTTTAAGGCTGGCCTCCGCGTCGGTCTTTTCCTTCGTTTTGTCGGTCAAGGTTTTCTCGTGCTTAACCAATGCCTCCGCTGCCTTTTTCGCGGCGTCCTGATCCTTTTTGAGTTCCTTCTCTTTGCTCTCGACATTGGACTTGTGGTGGACGACCTCGGCCTTCACGAACGCCAACGCCTCCTCAGCGCGGGCCACCGACTCGGCTGCGATTGGATTGCCATGCAACTGAGCGGTCATCTCCCATTTGTCCGTTTTCCAAAGTTTCGCCGTCGGGCCGCCGAGCGTGACGATTTGCTTGCCGTCGCCGCGAACCCGTAACCCGGAAATCGGCGCTCCGTGGTCGATTTCCTTTTGCACCTTACCGTCACTGATATTGAGGACGATCGCCTTGCTGTCGGCGCGCCCGACCAGCACTGCTTCGCCGCCCGGCAATACCGCCAGTGCCGTAATGTCACCGCCCATCTTCCATTCATACAAGACCGGACCGGGGTTGATCGCAGCCCAAGTCCTGATCACCCCACCGGGATGCGCCGAGACAAGTTGCCGGTCGTTCAACCAGGCAACAGCGCGCGCGGCCAGCGGCGACGACTCGCGGGTGGCTCGCTCGCCGGTCGCTGTTTCCCAGGTTCGCACCCGGCCATCGTCAAACAGCACGGCGACTTTTTCGCCGTTGGGCGACAAGGCCAGTTGCGCGGCGGCTCGGCCTTGAACTTGGTCGTGCCAAAGCGGCAGTGTGCTTTGCAGGTCGATTGCCTGCACGCTCCCTGCCGAGCCGGCAGCCACCACGCGCGCTTGGCCAAGCGCGACAGCGATCGCCGTGACCTCCTCGGCACGGGGGAGCAGGTTGATGAGTTCGTTGACTGATGCCTGCTCACGACGCCAAAGCTTGGCCACGCGATACCCGCCGGAGGCCAGGGTTTGGCCATCGGGGCTGAATGAGAGCGACTGAACCACGTCGCGATGTGCCACGGCGACCGCGGCGGGACTCCCCTTGGCCAAGGTGAGGTCGGCCAGCCTTGCGGCCAGCCGACGGGTTGGCAGATGGTAGACAAAAACCTGGTTGCCTCGACCACAAGCAGCGTACTGGCCGTCCGGCGAAATGGCGGTGGTGTAAATCGCATTAAGGGCGAAAGGAAGCGGGCGCCAGTTCAATTCCTGCGATATCTGCGGCACTTCGCCCTTAGCGCCCTCGTCGATCCACAGTTTGATAAGCCCAAGCTGGTGCGGCGTCAGTTTTTTGGCACTGACCTTGTTTCGCCGGGGTGGCATGAACGGTTTCTCGATCTGCCGGACGTGCGCCATCAACCTGCTCTTACCGGCATTTCCCGACACAACAGCCACCCCGCTCTCGCCACCCTTGGCGATGGTCGCAGGCGACTCGAGGTTCAGTTCGCCTTCGGCGTCCCGGTTATTATGGCAGGCGAGGCAGTTTTTACGCAGGATCGGCAGAATCTCGCGGGTGAAATCGACCGGCTTCTCCCGGCTCAACTCAGCGACCTCAAGCCCGACCGACGCCTCTGCTGCAAGGAGTGGCAGTCCGCCCAGGATCAGGTTCCAGGCCATCATCATACTCAGGATCTCGTACTTCATTACAGGTTGAGGGAGCCTCCCTTTTTTTTTACCGGATTAAAAGCTGTTTTGTGGCAACTGTGAATAACCCTGCATATTTAGCCGTCTGCAAATGACGAAAAAAACTAACCCCAAATTCACCTCGGGCTTTGACTCGCCGGGAAAGGGGTCTAGAGTGGGCAAAGACAATAGGAAAAATATCGTGAGTCAACTTCAAGACAAATCCGCATCGGGCAGCAACCGCCGCAACTTCATCAAGCAGGCCGCCGCCACCACCACGGCCGTGGTTGGAGCGGGCAATATCATCAAGACACCGGTTTACGGCCAGAGCCAGGCACCCTCGACCGGCCGGGTGCTCGGGGCCAACGACCGCGTCAATGTCGGCTTCGTCGGTGTGGGCAACCAGGGGTTTAACACCCATGTTCAGCAGATAAAAAACAACGCTGCCAAGCACAATGCCCAGGCCGCCGCCGCGTGCGACGTGTTCTCCGAGTACCGCGACCGCGCACAGCAGTTCATGGGCATCCAGTCGGGCGACGTTTACAACGACCACCGGAGACTGCTTGATCGCAAGGACATCGACGCGGTGATCATCGCCACGGTGGATCACTGGCACGCGCCGGTTGCCATCGACTCGATGAACGCCGGCAAACATGTGCTTATCGAGAAACCGATGACCCGCTACCTCAACGAGGGATTCGATGTGTACGACACCTGCAAACGCACCAAGCGCGTGATGCAGATCGGTGCGGTGTTCTGCATCGAGGAGAAATGGCACCGGGCCGCGCAGCTGGTCCGCGACGGGATGATCGGCCCGCTCGTTCTCGGGCAATCCTCCTACTGCCGCAACAGCCCCAAGGGCGAGTGGAACTACACCATCAATCCGAAGTTGACCGATAAGAGTGTCGACTGGAGTCGCTGGCTAGGCAAAACCGGCAAGCGCCCGTTCAACGCCGACCACTTCTTCCGGTGGCGTAAATACAATCCCTACTGCTGCGGCATCCTCGGCGATTTGCTTGCGCACAAGATCCACCCCCTGATGATCGCCAGCGGTAACCCGGAATTCCCAAAACGCGTCGCCTGCCTTGGCACGAAAGAGATCACCAAAGATCGCGACGTCCCGGACAACACGCAGGTGCTGGCCACCTTCCCCAGCGGCTACACGCTGATGGTCGTCGGCAGCACGGTGAATCAACAGGGGCTTCCAGAGATGCTGCGCGGCCACCACGGTACGCTCTACTTCGGCGGCGACAAGGTGGACCTGAAACCGGAGACGCCGTTCGGTGACGAGATTGATCCCGAAAGCTTCAGCGGCCTCAAACCAAGCGGGGCGGATTTCTTCGCCGAGCACGCCGACTGGTTCAAAGTCATCCGCAACGGCGGCGAAACCAAAGGCAACATCAACCTCTCAATGCGCGCCCAGGTGGTCATCTCACTGGCTGAGATGTCCGAGAGAATGAGTCTCACGCTGTTGTTTGACGAGAAGAGCCGGAAAATCACCACAGGCACCGGCCAGGAGGTGCAGCCTCTCAACTACCCAGCATAAGCCGCTGGCCGCAAGCGAATTACAAAAGCCCCGCCACTTGGCAGGTTTGTATTGCACTGGCCCAGGCATTCGATGCAGACGCGAGTATAAGACTCCGCTTGGCCCAAGTTTTTTCTGTTTTTTTTGCAGGGTAGCCGGTAGCTTCACCGGTTCCGGCGATATCATGATGATTTTTTCCGGTATTTCCATTTATCTAAGACACACTAAAAATGACAAAAACTCCATCGAACGAGCTGACACGCCGTAAATTTATTTCGCACTCCTCGGCAGCGTTGGGCGCCACAGCATTTGGTCCCTTCATCCTCCGGGGCCAGAACCTTAATAGCAAAATCAACGTAGCCGCCATCGGTGCCGGCGGCAAGGGAAGCAGTGACACGGATAATAACGCACGTTGCGGTGGCAACATTGTCGCACTGTGCGACGTGGACCTGAACACACTCAGGGCCCGTGGAGAAAAATATCCCGGGGCCGCCACATTCCAGGACTACCGCAAGATGCTCGACAAAATGGGCAAGTCCATCGACGCCGTCTCGGTGTCTACACCGGATCACATGCATGCCGTCGCCGGCGTCACAGCCATGAAGATGGGCAAACATGTTTATGTCCAAAAACCCCTTACCCAGTCGGTCTATGAGGCGCGGGTCATGCGTAGGGTGGCTAAGGAGCAAAAGGTGGCCACGCAAATGGGGAACCAGGGTAGTGCCGGAAGTGGGTTGCGCCGCGCCGTGCAGGTGATCCAGTCCGGCATCATAGGGGACGTTACAGAATTACACGTATGGTCAAACCGCCCGGTCTGGCCACAAGGTATTGACCGTCCAAAGGGAGCGGATCCGATCCCGGAGCACTTGGACTGGAATATCTGGCAGGGCCCGGCTGAACACCGCCCATACAAAAAAGGAGTTTATCATACGTTTAAATGGCGTGGCTGGCAGGCGTACGGCACCGGGGCGCTGGGCGATATGGCCTGTCATACTGTCAACATGCCCTTCCGCGCCCTCAAGATGGGGTACCCAGACGTCGTCGAGGCGGAAGATTTCTCCCCAATGAACAAGGAGACTTACCCGCTAAATTCCCGCCTTCGTTTTGAATTTCCCGCGCGTGACGGCATGGTCCCGTTAAAATTCTGGTGGTACGACGGCAAGAAGGATGGCAAACAAAACCAGCCACACGGAGACATCGCCTCAAAAATCAACAGCACCTTCGGTAACATACGAGGTAGCGGGTGTTTGCTGATTGGCTCCAAGGGCCAAATTTACACACCGGACGACTACGGTTCCCGTTACTATATCTCCTTGAATGATGAGAAAAAATTCAAGGACAGCGGAAAGCACGGGGCAGACCAGGCGATTGCGAATGATTTCTGGAAATCCCCCGGGCACAATCAGGAATGGTTCGACATGATGAAAGGCGGCCGCGCTGCGTACTCAAACTTTGACAACGCAGCCTACCTGACCGAGATCATCCTGCTCGGCTGCATCGCCTTACGGGTCGGCAAAAAGAAGATGGAATGGGACGGCCCGAACATGAAGTCGCCCAACACCCCGGAGGCGGCACAGTACGTCAAGCGCGACTACCTGAACGGCTACACGCTGTAACAGATATTCCGCCCCATAAACTCTCGGGAAACACCCGGCCAGCCAAGTTGCTGTGCCGGGTTTTTCAATGAAACGTTAAAAACAGCCAATCCCTTCGCAACCGGGTTACAGCTTCCAGCCGGCGCGGTACGGCGGATTGACCAGTTTGTTAGCCTCTTCGTCGTTGGTGAATCTCATCGCCTTGGCATCCCACTCCAGTCGGATACCGGTCCGACCGGCGGAGTCTTCACCCCAGGTGCGCTGAATGGCAATCATGCCAAGCAGCCCGATCTCGCTAAGCGCCCCACCATACTCAAACGGCGAACCGGCTGGCTGATTGTTCCGAACGGCCTCAAGCCAATCCTTTTGGTGACCGCCTCGCACACGCGGAATCTTCTGATCCGGCCTACCAAACTCTTTCATCTTCGCCTCAGGTATGATCCGACAGCCCCCTGCCCCGTGTGAGCCATGCATGATCTTACCCTTGTTGCCGATCACGACTGCGCCGGTCCCAACCACTTTACGCTTCTCGACCTTCAATTCGTCGGGTTGCGGGATGGAATAATCGCCGTCGTACCATACGACCTTCACCGGACCACGCTCGCCCTTGGCCGGGAACTCGAAGGTAATCTTCGTGCCCTTGGGATAAAACTCTTTGTGCTTTATCGGGTCATATCCTTTCGTGTCAGCGGTGATCGCCGTCGGCATTCCTAGATCCAGCGCCCAGTAGGACGGGTCGAGCACATGGCAAATCCAGTCGCCGATGCAGCCGCTGCCGAAGGCGGAATAACCGCGCCAGTTGAACGGCAAATAAGCCGGGTGATAGGCACGCTCGGCGGCGGGGCCAAGCCACAAGTCCCAGTCCAACCCATTCGGCACCTCGTGCTCTTCGGTTTGCAGCGCATGTTGCTTGCCAATCTGGCAATAGACATTCTTGAAGGCATCGCAACCCGCATGCACCTCGGAGACCTTCCCGATCGCCCCCGCCCAGACCAGTTCACAAAAGAATCGGATGTGATCCGATGAATGTCCCTGGTTGCCGACCTGGGTGATCACTTTTTTGTCCAGGGCCGCCTTTCGAAGCGTGCGTACCTCGGCGACCGAGTGAGCCAGAGGCTTTTCCGAGTACACATGCTTGCCGCGTCCAATTGCACCCATGATGGCAACCGCGTGCGTATGGTCCGGGGTCGCGACCAGTACGGCATCAATCTGGCCCTCCATGGCATCGTACATTTTCCGGAAATCCTTAAACCGTTTTGCCTTCGGGAATTTCTTGAATGAGTGAGCGGCATTACGGTCATCCACATCGCACAACGCCACGATATCCTCACCGGCCATTGCGCCAAGATTTGCTCCTCCACGCCCACCACAACCGATGGCGGCAATGCGTATCTTGTTATTGGGTGTGTTCTGCCCCTCGGCTGCGCGCAGTACATGACTGGACACGACCTGAAAACCAAAGGCAGACGCAGCCGACTTGAGTAAAAAAGAACGACGTTTCATGTTTATTGTAATGACTTCAAAACTGTTGAATCCCGGAAACTCTATCCATCCTGCCTTTTCACAGGCAAGATAATAATGAGCCTCAACTAACCGGTTAACTCACGCAATACCTCGTCAACATACTGCCCTCTATAACGCTGCACCGCGGAACTCAGGCCGGCACAATTGGGTTGTTTTTTGAATAAAGACAAGTAGCATCTCCGTACGGACACACTATTTAAACCACTCAAGAAAACAACAGATAGATCATGACTCAGAATAAAATCACCCGCCGGAGTTTTGTGGAACGATCCCTGGCCGCGGGCGCAGCGCTGACCCTGCCAACCCACCGCGTGCTGGGCGCCAACTCGGATGTCCGGGTGGCAATCATCGGATGCGGAGGCAAGGGGACAAGTCACCTGCGCGATTTCGCCACCAAGCCAGGCGTTCGGATTGTGGCCATCAGCGACGCCGACAAGGCCCATATGAACAGCGCCGAGAACCAGCTCAAAAACACGCTGGCCAAGCAGGGCGCCAACGTTGACACCCGCTACAGGCAGCATCAGGATTTTCGTCATATCCTGGATCGCCCGGATGTGGACGTCGTCGTAATCGCCACCCCTAACCACTGGCACGCGCTTCTCACCGTGATGGCCTGCCAGGCTGGCAAGGATGTTTACGTAGAGAAACCGGTCAGCCACTGTATCTGGGAGGGACGCAAATCAATAGAGGCCGCTCGCAAGTACAACCGGATTGTGCAGGCTGGCACCCAGCAGCGTTCCGACCCGGCGCTCATCCACGCCGCAGAGGATATTCGCAAGGGCACGCTCGGCGCAGTCCAGTGGATTCACTCATTGTGGTACCGTCACCGCGAGCCGATCGGCAAGGTGAGCGCCCCCACCCCGATCCCTGCCGGCATCGATTACGACCTGTGGTGCGGCCCCGGCCCGAAAGGCCCATTGATGCGAAAGAGGTTACACTACGACTGGCACTGGATCTGGGCCTACGGCAACGGCGACATGGGCAACATCGCGCCGCATAACTCGGACGACATCCGCCATCTCCTCGGCATGACCGATGTTCCAAAGCGCGTCATGAGCGTCGGCGGCCGCTTCTCGTGGGATGACGACGGTGAAACCCCGAACGCCCACTTTGCATTGTACGACTACAAGGTTCCGCTCGTGCTCGAAATCCGCGATCTGCCGCACGACAAGGACAACCGCAGCCGACGAGGCGTCTCCGTTTACAAGCGGTTCGGCCAGGGAGTCAAATTCACCAACATCGTCAAGTGCGAAAACGGTTTTTACAATGTCACGCGCGGCGGCGGCTTCTCCTTCGACAACAAAGGCAACAAGATCCGGCAGTTCAAGGGCGACGGCGGCCGCAACCACGTTCCCAACTTCCTGCAGGCCGTGCGCTCGCGCAAATCCAGCGAACTCAATGCCGACATCCTGGACGGCCACCTCGGTGCCGTGATGATTCACCAAGCCAACGTCGCCCATCGCGTCGGGAAAGGCTCATCAGTCGAGGAAATCCGCGATCGGGTTAATGGCCACTCGGAGGAAGGCGTCGAGACGCTGAACCAAATGCTCAGGCACCTCAAAGCCAACGAGGTGGATTTGAAGCGGGACAAGCCAATCATGAGTCCGTGGCTGACATACAGCAACGACAAGGAACGCTTCGTGGGCGCGCACGCCGAGAAGGCCAACAACTACGTCAAGGACAACTACCGCGCCCCATACCTCATCCCCGAAAAAGTTTAGGTCTAACCACAGGCTTTAAACCTAGACCGGCTGCATAAACGCAGTCGGTTTTTTTGTCCATGCGCTTAGCCAAGAGCGGCTTATAAAAACTCGAAAATGATAACTTCAAAGAAAGCGATCCGAACCCAGCTCCCCTATTTGCGCTCGCGGCGGATGAGGAGGTGTACATGGATCATGACCACCAGTGTCAGCGCAAGGCTGGTGTATTGGTGCAAACTGATGAGCAACTCCTGTCCGTGGGTGCCGAAGATCTGAAACATGCCCAGCATCATCGAGAGGCTGACCGGCACCACGAGAGTCAACGCCAGCCAGAAGGTCAGTTTCCAGCCCAAGTCCACCGTATCAGCCAAGTTTGTTTTTTTTAGGCACAAGAGGCCAGCCAATCCACGCCGGTCGGACTCGTTCAGGCGGCATCGGTGACCCCATGCTATCACAACAACCCCCGCACTGATGACAAACACCGGGGCAAGGCCAACGTGCATCATGAGAGTGTAGCCGTGAATTTGCTCGCCAAGCAGCAGTCGGCCGCCGAAGCCGGTAACGAATAGAACAACCAAACTGCCCAGAGCCACCGCACAGGCCAAGGTGGATAGTTTGCCCCCGCAGCAGCCCGACCATGATCGGCCGCTGCTGGCCTCCGACGCTTTCCTCTTAGCCAAGCGCGGGCTAGGTGACACGAACCAATGCAGCGCAATCCCCGCAAGCACGAGGCCCAAGCTCACCCATGAAATCGTCGAGAACATTACTTCAGTTGCCCGTCTCCATTTTCAGTCGCGACACGGAGCTCATTACTCATCACTCGCTTTTGTTCCGGACGCCTTGACAACGACGTCCAGGCCTTTAAGGGCAAAGAGTAGTAACACCATGCCCAGCAGAACGCAGGAAAGGATCACGACCACCTTCAGCCAGGGTCGGAACAGAAAGGTGAAGGCAAACATCTGGAAATAGCTTCGATCCAGTTCCCCAAACTCGGTCATGGCCACAGTCTGTTTCTCAGCCGGTTTGATTGGAGTATCTACCTCGACCTGACCGAAGATGAACGGGGAATTCTTGTCGTGGCAATCGGCGCAACGTCCGTTTGAGCCAAGCGACTGCGCGGCAGGCCGGACATCGTGTGCGATCGGCCATTTATACGGTTCCGCAGCATCGTGATTAGTCGATATGACATCGCCGTTACTGAGGCTGTACAACCGGCCACCGGCCACGTAAACCGGCTCAGGCTCACCCTCCTCCAGTTCCCATTCATATTCACCAATCAATTTAAGAACTTTACCGATCTGCTTCTCGGTCAACTCTATCCAGTCGTTGACACGCTCCGGTTCAGCTATTTCAATTCCCAACTCATCTTCGGCAATTTCACGTACCAAGTCCGGCGCAAGCGGCTTGACGACACCGTTGGTTTGAGCGCCCCAAAACGAAGGCCAAATCATGTTGTGCGGTCCAATCTTGCCGTCGGTCATACGGGCAAAAACCGGAGTAACCACGTGTGGAAGCTGCGGGCTAATCCTGCCATGCGGTCCGTGACGCCCAAGCTTGTGCATCCGGGCAGTACGAACACGAGCAGTGTTCTCGATGGGCAAACGACCAGAGTGACAGGCAGTGCAGGAAAGTTTCTCAAAGTGAACTGGCGGGATCCCCTTGTGTTCCGGGACGGGTGCACCGAGGTGACCACCCATCCTCGCTGCCGGATCATCCGCGTTGGGGTTACCCATGTGGCAACCCTGGCAGGAATAGGAGGCAACTTTTTTTGGCTCGTAAGCCTTGAGATAATCCTCCGAGCCATGTGGGTTTTTTAACGGCTCAATGTCTCCGCGACTGATCATGTGATCAACTCCGTTGCGGTGGCAGTCCGCACAGCTCATTCCTGAAGCCAAATGGACGTCTTCATTGTGCATCCACTCATCCTTGCCGGGATTCCTGCTCACCAACATTGACCCTTCAGCTACGCCGGTCCCGGAAGTCACACTCACGGTAAAGGCGGCGTTGCCTGTTCTGGCAATCGTATGGATTGTGTTATATTCCCCAGAACTCTCGCCAGTTGAACCGTTTATAATAACTTCATCCCCGGTTTTGAATGAATGCGGATTTGTTGTTGTAACCGTAGCTGTGCCGTTTGTTTCCACAATAGACGAAATGGTGGCAACTGGGTTCAGATCCTGCGTCGAGTGGCAATAGTAACAGCGGTTGGATGGCGGTTTACGAACGATATCCAGAAAGACCATGTTATTGGAGTCAAAACGGCTCTTGTCGTAGCTTGTGATAATTTTGTACCCATCGAATTCCGGATCGTAAAAATCTTCCAATTCAGATGCCGTCCCCTTCACTGACGCCAATCCGCTAGCAACCGTCGCTGCCCATCGGTAGTTCTCCTTGGCCGCCTGCAAAGCGGCATCGCTCTGATTTTGTTTGCGATCAGCATGATGGCAGGCAAGACAGTTAATTTCGTATTTTCCGGAAATCTCCCATCTAAAAAGCTCCGATGTATCGACCTCCTCCTCATCCCCCTCGTCCTCTGACGGTACCATCTCACCATAGTTTCCTCCGGGGAAATGGCTACTGAACTTTTTGAGGAACTTCCAAGCGTTCAAGTCGACATCGCTTGGCTTGTAGGTTCCCTTCCAGCCCCGGTTGGATATGGGAATCTGCGTTCGGATGCGATTATCAGTCAACACCCAGGGCTCGCCAACCCTCCCGCTCAGAACGTTGGTGCTCCCGGAGTGGAAATGCCAACCAGCGGCCATGGTGTCATAATCGTGACACTTGCCACATGTATTGCGCATGGATAGGGGTCGCGGCTGAGCATCAGTCGACTTGATCTGCTTATCCTTATCATCCCAGAGCTCAATGAGGTGGGTGATGGAAGCACGGTTGCCGTCATGACCATCACCATGCCCTTTGCCCTTTTCAGCCGCTTGGCTAAAGGCAAATGCTCCGAACAAAAGCACCAACGGCAGCAATGTCCGGATGACTTGAATCATCTAATTGATATCGAGTGAAAAATACCGATCAGACCTTGAAATCCTCCGGTTTTAACTCGATCTTTCGAGCTGCGGCAATTGCTTCGTTAACCTTGAGAACCATGACCGCGGTCTCGTA